>Ga0105240_10002482_pt1 | contig 29634 bp, 32 predicted proteins | sample KBSC54metaG_FD_80426 | JGI IMG/M metagenome (GOLD analysis project Ga0105240, IMG submission 80426) | Corn rhizosphere microbial communities from Kellogg Biological Station, Michigan, USA - KBS C5-4 metaG | ecosystem: Host-associated > Plants > Roots > Rhizosphere > Soil | place: Michigan, USA... | reverse complement strand
GGTGCTATGTCCTCGCACTCGACACGGGTTAGTCCGAGCCGAGTGCGTCGTCTTGCCCGTCACCGGCGCCCGACCATGTCACGGTCGTCGCTCTCACGTACACGCCGGGCACCTGCCTGACCGTGGGAACGGTGGTTGCAACGAACACCGCGCAGTACACCTGGGCAGCCAGCGGTACTGAGGCAGCGACGTACGAAACGGCCTCGGCCGTGGGCAACGTCGTGCTCGACGGTCAGACGGTCTTCGGACCCTACGACCTGAGCAAGGTGACGGGCGACACATGTCCCTCGCCACCGCCGTGCGTCGTGACCGCTGCGCTCACACACACCTACGACCCGTCGGTCAACGGTGGTGTGATCACCGCAACCGGTGAGTTCTGCGATCAGGTCCTCTACGTCACGCCGACGGAGTGGGCCTACACAACGAACTCACAGTGGCCGCAGAGCCTGGTGGGTGACTACACGTTCACGATCAGTGCGCCCGGTACCTATCCGTACGGCAAGCCCGTCGGATGTGGTCAGGGTGACATCTACGCCCAATGGAATTCCGCCATTGTGCCGACGTCAACCCTGAGCGGACCCTCGGTGGAGTTCACCGAGCACTTCCTGCACCAGGTCAGCACTGGTCCGACCACGTGGGTCGTCCAGAACAGCTCGTGCTACACGCCGCCCAAGGCGGTCTTCCCGGACGGAAGCCAGACCTGCAACACCTACACGTTGCCGACGCTGGAGTCCTACGAGAAGTACCCGCTGGACGGGGACGGCAACCGCTACACGGCGGGAACCCACCCGCTGGTCGGTACCGTGACGATCGTGGCCCACACGCTGGCGAGTGACACCACTCACCAGCAGGGGAGCAAGACGTACACCTTCACGGCGTACGACTGCCCCCTGACTGCGGTGACTCCGGTCACTCCGAAGAAGACCTGCGACACCGATACGAACACGCCCAACCCGGGGTTCACGGCCGAGCAGATCGCGGCTCTCCAGCCGACCGGCGTCCACACCACGGACAACGGCGACGGGACGGTTTCGTTCTCGGCCGAGGATGGCTACGTGCTGACGGATGGGTCCGCAACGACCTTCTCGTTGGCGCCGCTGAGTGCACTCGACTGTGCGGTCACGGGAGCTGTCGCTTCCGTGAACGTGGCGGCGGCTGCCAAGTGTGATGTGACCGGAGTTGCAACTGACTCCGAGACCAACGCCACGCTGGATGCTCCGCTCGACCAGAGCGCGGGTAAGCACACGGCCAGCTTCACGGCCAAGCCCGGCTTCAAGTTCGACAACGGGGACGCTCCGGCGACCCTGACGAAGGACGTGGAGTACACCATCCCGCCGGCGACCACCTGCGGCGGCCTCGCCCTGACCGGTAGCACCCCGTTGCCCTGGGTTCTCCTGGGCTACGGTTTGCTGATGGTCGGCCTGGCGCTCGTGGTCATCGTGGCTCTGCTGCGTCGGCGTCGCCTGAACACCGGCGTGTGAGCTGAACCAACCAACAACGCACGGGACGTGTCCCGATAGTGCCGGGGTCTTCGGACCCTGAGTACGCCCGTATTTACCCTCTGAAAGGAGGAAGCTGTACGGAAGGAGCCCCAGAAATGGGGCTCTTTTCCTTTTGTCTGAGTTTTTCTTATGCTTGCCGTTACCTGTTATTGTTGAGAGAATAGTCCGTATCGGAGCCTTTCCGATTACAAGAGGTGGGAGAACCTTTCATGACCAAAAACGCCTTATTGTCGGTATACGACAAGACCGGCATCGCCAAGTTCGCCGAAGGCCTTGTCAGGCTCGGATGGACGCTCTACTCATCGGGTGGTACCGCGAAGGCAATCGCCGACGCAGGCCTGCCCGCGACCGACGTCGCCGAACTCACGGGCTTCCCGGCGATCCTGGGACACCGTGTTGTCACCTTGGACCCACACATCCACGGTGGCATCCTGGCGATTCCGACCGATCCCAAACACCAAGCGGACATGGAGGAGTACGGCATCCAGCCGTTCGACCTCGTCGTCACCAACCTGTATCCGTTCGAGTCCGAGCCGTCGATCGAGCAGATCGACATCGGCGGTCCGGCTATGGTGCGGGCAGCAGCCAAGAACCACGCCTACGTCGGGATCATAACCAGTCCCGATCAGTATCAGCCCGTCCTCATCGAGCTGAGCAATAACGTCCGACTGTCGTCCGCCACCCGAAAGCGCCTTGCAGTCGAGGCCTTCGCTCACGTCGCTCGTTACGATCTCGCGATCGTGGAGTGGATGAGCGACGGAGAGAACGTCGGTTTCTTCGGCGAAAAGGTCGAAGACCTCAAGTACGGCGAGAACCCGTACGTGACTCCGGCCGCACTCTATGCGTCGGGCGACGCCGATCCGCTCGCCATTCACAAGTTCCAACTCGTGGAGGGCGACAAGCGGAGCCTCATCGGTCTGACCGACGTGGACCGCTTGCTGCAGGTCGTGACGCACATCGCAGCTGGGTTCTCGCTCAACTTCGGACAGGAGCCGCTCATCGCGGTCGGTGTCAAGCATGGCAACCCCTGTGGTGCGGCGGTCGGGAGCGATCCCGTCGACGTCATACGTCGGATGATCGCCGGCGACAAGCGGGCAATCTTCGGCGGGGTCGTCATGACCAACTTCCCGATCACACGGGAGGTCGCCGAGGAACTGAAGCGCCTGGAACCCGGTGATCCGCGACGCATGTTCGATGGCGTGTTCGCGCCTTCGTTCGACGCCGACGCACCGGAAGTGCTGAGGCGCTACGAGAACAAGTGCCGCATGATGTCGAACCCGGCTCTCGCCGAGATCAGTGTCAACTCGCTCGACCTGGCTCGCCGGTTCAAGCAAGTGCGGGGCGGGTTCCTGTTGCAGCCGAACTACACGTTCGTGCTCGATGTCCATAAGTCGGCGATCCACGGCGACACGCCGGATGATTCGCAGATGGAAGACCTCGTGCTCGCGTGGGCAGTCGGCTGCACCAGCAACAGCAACACCATCACGCTCGCGCGAGATGGCCAGTTGTTGGGGAACGGCGTCGGACAACAGGACCGTGTCGGTGCCGCCGAGCTCGCCGTCAAGCGGGCAACGGACGCTGGACACGACCTGAAGGGTGCTGTCGCGTGGAGTGACAGCTACTTCCCCGTGACGGATGGTCCCGCGGTTCTGGCGAAGGCCGGCATCGAGGTCATCTTCGCCAGCAGCGGATCCAAGCAAGACGACGCCGTCATCGCCGAGTGCGACGAGTACGAAGTCAGCTTGCTGATGCAACCCGACGCTGAGGTTCGTGGCTTCTTCGGCCACGGCGTCTAGTCATGAAGGTCCAGCCACCGCGTGAACTCGCGGTGTCGTCCTGAGAGGGCAGGTGAGCGCATCCAGCGTTCCTTGCCCTCTCAGAGGACTTCAAACATTATGATTTTATTGCTTACGCTTGCGTAGGCGCTCGTTAACTCGGATAATTAAGCCTGATTGATTGCAATCTGTTCTTTAACAGCGTTAGGTCGGACTCTTTTTGATTAATTACCGATAGTCATCTGCAGCCTGACCTAACAATGGGTTTGGAAAACGAGAGGACGGTCTCATGACCAATGCGGCAGATGTTGTCGTGTGGAGTGCAGACGTCAAGGAGTCCGTCCTGGATGGATGGTCACTGCGCGACGACATGCCACTTCGCTACATCAAGTTAGCACGACCCGAACTGCGGAGAATGGGCGATCGCAAGATCAAGCAGCTCCAGGATCGGGGTTTTCAGGTCTTTGCCGATACCAAGCTGATCGGCGTCCCGCGCGAAATCATGGAGATGGCGGAGGAGTTCTATTTTCCGCTTCGTCCGTGGATGCTCGGCGTCATGGCCGGTGGCTCATCGACAGGTCTCCTCGAACACGAAGACGTCACCAAGGTCGAAGCTCTCAAGCGCTTCGCCGATGCCTGTCGAAAAGTTGGTACTAAATCCTGCGGGGTGACGCTGCTGACTAGCAAGTCGGAGGAAATGGCGCTGCTCGAGTTCGGCCGTACCAGTACCGCACAGGTGCTGGTGTATGCCGAGATGCTCGTCAATGCGGGTTTCACCGACATCGTGTGCTCGCCTCTCGAGGCAGCACGATTGCGGCAGGATTCCTTCTTCGACAGCCTGACGATCAACACGCCCGGCATTCGGTTGCTGGGGACCGACGTCCGGGATCAGTCACGGATCGAGACCCCGGCCGGTGCAATCGCCGCCGGCGCTGATCGACTCATCATCGGCAGCAACCTCACCGACGGCAATCTGATTGAGAACTTTAATCGGATTGCTGAAAACCTCAACGGAAAGTAGGGAAGCATGACGGACACAAGCATCAAAGAGTACCTGGAGGCGAATGGTGGCCGTCTCATCAACAGCCACTTCGTCTTCACCAGCGGAATGCACAGCACGGAGTATTTCAACATCCGTGCCGTCGTCCAGGACGCACGGTGGGTCAACGCCATCGGCTCGCGACTGGCGATGAGCCTGTCCATCTACGGCCCGGACATCATTGTCGGACCGGAGACACTGGGTCGTACGTTCGCGCACCCGACAGCCTTCGGGCTGGGTGTCAGTGCAATCTGGTGCGAGATCGACGGTGGGGGCAGCGACAAGGCAGCCAGCTTCTCGGCCAAGATGGACTTCGGTCGTCTCGTTCCGGGAAAGCGCGTGGCCATTGTCGATGACCTCCTCACCTCAGGCGGTTCGATCAAGGTCGTCAGCGACCTGATCACCTCACTGGGTGGGGAAGTTGTCGCGGCCGCGGCCATCGTTCGACGCAACTCGGCAGTCCGCGCTGAAGACTGCGGGGTACCCTCCCTGGAAGTCCTCGAAGACATCGAGGGGGCGGCACCGCTCACACCAGAGGAGTGCGCCGAGTTCGGACCCTGTTCCGAGCAGGTGCCGATGGTGCTTCGTCCGGGGCACGGCTGGAAGTGGCACGAACTCCCCGAGAACCGGGACTACCCCGTCGCCAGCTGATCCAAACCTGCAATCAATCAAACACGAACCGCGCAAGGTCCAAAAGACCGCGCGGTTCGTGATTGATTCAAAGCTAATAACGTCTTATTAGTTTTGAATCAAGATGATACAATAACGAGTAATTATCGGGGGACAGTATGAGAATACGAGATTTTGAGATAAAACCTGGCGTGATGAACGCCGCGTTTAGTATGGCAAAAACACCAGAGGATGTGCAGGCGCTCGCGCAGACAGACATTGGTGCGATTGTCGTGGGGTCTATCACACCTGAAGTCCAAGAAGAAAACCCCGAACCTCGCTGGTTTCCAGGTGAGGGCTATGCGCTCAACTCGTTCGGTATGCCCAATGGTGGTGCCGAGTATTACGACGAACATCTCGATGAAATGACAGAAATTGCCCATGAGTCAGACAAAGCCTTTATTCTCTCAGTCGCTGGATTCAGTGTAGCCGATTATGGACAGCTTGCGGAATTAGCTGGTCGACATGAAGTTGATATGGTCGAACTTAATCTCGGGTGCCCAAATATCAGTGTCGATGGCAAGCAAAAACCAATCGCCAGTTATGATCTCGACTATCTGCGCAGTATTGTCGAGGCAGCTTACGATGCCACTAAACTACCACTGAGTCTAAAATTATCACCGTATTCTAATCCGGCTGAACTTGAGAGAACCGCACATACGATCAATAAGCTGCCTGGTGTTGTTAGTGTGGTCGCTTCAAATACCTTTCCTAACGGCATGATGTTTGATAACTCTGGCGAACCTGTTCTCGCAAGCAAGGTTGGCGGCTTAAGCGGCGCTGACATGAAGCGGATTGCACTCGGGCAAGTCTGGCAGTTTAGAAAAAACCTATCCGACTCTATTGCGGTCATCGGAGCGGGTGGTATTGAATCACGCCGTGACGTTCAACTCTTTCGAAATGCTGGCGCAAGTGCCGTCCAAGCGGCAACTTTGATGGTTCGTGCTGGGCGACACGACGCTATCAATGACCTCTTTAGGTAGGCTCAATTATGCCTCGACCTCTTATCTTGCTATACTAGATAGCAGAAGACACTGTTAAAGGAGGATCTATGGTCAAAATTCAACAGTTACGAACGAGCGCGCAGCAGCTTCGCACCAAGGCTGATGCCAAACTGGCCGAGGCTAATAAAACTCGCGCCAAGGCAACGACCCACAATAACCCTGATGAGTACGCGCAGTTCCAAGCCTTAAACGATGCTGCCGTCAAACTCCAACAAGAGGCCCAAACGCTGCAGGAACAGGCCTTGGTATACGAAAAACAAGCCATGGAGCTAGAAGGTCAGGTTCAACAGATCAACAAGCAAGAAAGCGATCTGCAAACAGATACCCAGGCAAAGCTCAACAAGCTCGAACAGCAAAAGCAAGCTTTACAGTAGTGCTATACTAACTATATGACCAAGCAGCAGAGGTTGATTTTACTAGTTGCTATTCTCGCGTCGTTTGTCACATTTCTCGACGGTTCAGTTGTTGGTGTCGCACTGCCGTCGATTAGCGCACAGCTGGGTGGAGGACTGTTAATCCAGCAATGGGTGAATGACGCCTATCTTATTACCCTTGGGACGCTAATCCTCGCGGCAGGATCACTGTCGGATATTTTTGGACGCAAGAAAATTCTTGTTTTTGGCCTCTATGGTTTCCTCATCACTTCGATTCTGTGCGCGATTTCACCAACTGGGGAGTTTTTGATTATCTCGAGGGCGCTACAGGGGATAGCAGGCGCACTACTGGTTCCAAGTTCACTTGCCATGATTATTAGCGCTTTCTCGGGGCCTGCCCAGTCCAAAGCTATCGGCACATGGACGGCATGGACCGGTATCGCTTTTGTTATAGGTCCGCTCATTGGCGGCCTCATGGTTGATCTTATTTCATGGCGGCTAGTGTTTGCGATTAATATTATTCCGATCGCTGTAGCGCTCATCCTCATTCGAATGTTAGATATAAAAGTCGATCATGCGACAAAAAGACGCGTCGATATCCTTGGAATTGCCTTAGGGATTGTTGCGCTTGGCGGCATTGTGTATGCGTTAATCGAGCAGGGTCATTATGGCTGGAACAGTCCGCTCATATTTGGAACGTTCATAGCAGGTATCGCCTCGATGGCGGCATTCTTATGGCACGAACGTCGAACACCTCAACCAATGCTACCGCTCGATTTATTCAAGACCCAAAATTTTAGTGTCGGCAATGTCGCGACATTTTTCATCTATGGCGCATTGGCGCTACAGGGCTTTTTACTCGTTATTTTCCTTCAACAAACCGCACATTACACGGCAGTCCAAGCTGGACTTTCGTCAGTTCCAATCACGATTATTATGTTCCTACTGTCGTCACGTTTCGGTGCATTGTCAGGAAGATTCGGACCACGGCTTTTCATGGCGCTTGGACCAATCGTTGCGGGACTGGGTGTGCTGCTCCTTTTACGTGTTGGCATCCCGGCAAATTACTGGACCGGCCTCCTTCCGGGAATTGTATTATTTGGGCTAGGACTCTCAATCACCGTCGCACCATTGACATCTGCTATTTTAGGTTCGATTAGCGCCGCGCAAGCGGGGATTGGGTCCGCCATCAACAATGCCGTATCGCGAATCGCGGGGCTGCTTGCGATTGCCGCTATCGGTATATTTATTGGCACAAGTGTGAGTCTCGATGGATTTCACCTTGGGCTTGTTATATGTGCGGGACTCCTTATTTTTGGCGGTATAATCTCGGCAGTAGGAATTCGAAATGAAGTCAGACACTAAAAGATACTTTAAACGTACTCGTAAGTTCATCATGCGCAAGGCCGATGCCTTTATATCCAAACGCCTCGAAGTTCGAACATTGACCGGCTTCGCTGCTGTTGCAGTCGCAATATTAACACTCGCAGAGTTCTTTATAAAAGTAAGTACTGGCACACGACCGTCACTTGGTAATGCAGCAGCGCTCGTGTCGTACATAACGGATAATGCCTCATCAATTCTGGTGGTGATAGTCGTCGATACGCTACTGATGGCGTGTCTTATTATTTTCTTTGCAGGCTTCCGTCAACTTATTATTAGCGCCAAACGCGACCTGGCTTGGATTACTGATCTTGCCTTTGGCGCAGGCCTCGTCTTCGTCGCCGTGACGCTGGTAGGGGATGCCATGGATGCGGGGGCAGCACTCGATACAGTCAATTCATATGCGGCAAATTCTGTGGTGCTGCGCGCACTCACCGAAGGTCACATGCTCATGTTCGGATCGATCAGCTGTGTTCTGACCGCACTCGTGACCGCAACGTTTGCCTATACGACCTTTGCGTCGGGTGCCGTCCCCAAGTGGAGTGGTTGGGTAGGGTACGGTGTCGCAATACTCAATTTATTAGCCGTCCCGACAGTATTTGGTGGCACGGAAGCCACAGCATTTGGATCGGCCGGTGGTTTCGGTGTGACGCTCCTCGCGACCTTTCCATTCCTCGCCTGGGTCGTTGCGGTCGGCATCGTGACACTTATGAATCGTACGCCTAAACTTCGTTAAAGTAAGTTACTACCGCGTCCCAATCTTTACATCGTATTACTGACTCATTAAGTGTTACGTTTCGGTTCCAGTTGTAGTCACCGAAAAGTATAGCGGTAATTCCACCCTCAGCTGCGACGTTGCAATGACGCGCAAGATCATCGATTAAATAGGTAGCGCCGATTTGCTTGCATATATCAGCTTTGGTTATGGTATTATCAGGCACCCAAATTGGCACAAAATGTACGCCTTTAAAGATACCTTCGAAATGTCTATTTACCCAGTCAAGACTTGTCTGAACGAGGTGTTCAGGGCGTGCTGTGACGATGAACAGATCGTTATTTTTACTTAGCTGTTTAAGGACTCGTTTTGCGTCCTGCTTAACTTCATACACACTCGTTAGTTCATGTGTGTGAAATTCGCCAGCTCGTCGTTCGATTTCATCACGCCCGATCTCACCCCATAAATTGGACCAATGGTCGTCGTACTCATTGACGGTTATATCGGTTCCGTATTTTTCGTTACTAAACTGAACAAACGCTTCCGCGTGGTTCGCAAGCACATCATCCAGATCAATTGCAATCGTTTTTCGCGGCATTATATTTCAACTTCTAGCACCAGTGGCAGGTGGTCCGATACTTCATTGTCCGTCACACTGAAATTTTTAAGTTCAACTTTGTCATTTAAAAATATATAGTCTGAATAGTAGAGCGGGGTATCTGGGAAGCGGTCCCAAGCAAAGTGATTGCGCGTCGTCTTGATGCTAAATTCGTGGATAAGGTCACGGTAGCCATTCTCGCTAAACATGCCGATGCTTTTAGTGTCTGGGTTTATGTTGAAATCACCACCAATAATAACCGGCGCCTCATTTTTGTCCGCAAAGAACTCGATTAAGGCTTTTGAGACTTCAATTCTTGCAGGACTATCTGTTTTGTCATTCGGGCGAGCAGACCCGTGCACATTACAAACATATATATTTTTGTCGCCCAGCTTAATTTCGACGTAGATAGCCAGCCCTCGATCCATTTCACCCTGAAAGAGAGTGCCTGACGATACGACCTCGATGCCGTCTCTCACAAAAATGGATTGGGGGAAATTGTCGTGGTCAGTAATATATTTGTAATCTGATATTTCTTTATATCCGGACAAAGCGTCACGAGCGGCGTCTTTTACAACATCACTTGCTTCCTGAAAACAAAAAATATCAGTATCAGCAGTTTGCTCTTTAATATAATCAACCAAGTTGGGCTGCATTTCCTCGCCCCAGACGTTCAGAAAAATAAGTTTCACTCATAAAGTATATCAAAGTTGTATTCGGACGGGGATTGAGTGGCTGGTCACAGACCACAGTTGCTGCTTTGTCTAATCTTGCCAATCTATTGTAATTATGTATTAAATGTTGTATAATAGTAATCTATGGATCTTTTTAAAGATACAGAGGAAGAAAAGCGACCAATTGAAAACATCGAGAAAACTCTCGTTCTCTTAGGGTCTCGATATCCTCAGTTATTTAGTGGTACAGAAAGAGACCAATACATTCAGGGAATGGATTATGCATCGTTTAAAGAATTAATCGTGAGTATTAGCGCATCGCTCCGGGGAGAACCTCAAGATGTTGGTTTTGACGGCCACAACATCGTTTTACAGGGAGGTTTCGAAGACTTTGACACTCCTCATGACGATGACAAAGATGAACTATTTGCAGATATAGTCGCAAACTTCAAAAGAACTGACGTATCACCTTCCAATAAAGCCGTAATAGCGGCACTTGGCATCAACCTCATTCATGCATTTAAAAATGCGAACGGAAGGACCAGCCGTCTTATTTACTTACTATTTAGTGGAGAGACCGATCCAGCGATTCTACGAAAGGTATGTGGTGACGATGGACGTAAAATCATTGATGTTAGTCCTCTAGGACTCAAGGATGCAACGATTCTCAACCTTCCAGGTAAAGACGCATTTATGCACCTAGGCGCGCCAGAAATAAAATCGTGGGGCGATGTGTATGACGTGCCATTCATGGATGATGTGAGTGAATCTTCAAAAGAATTTATTACTCTGATGCTACAAGCATCTCACCAAAACCTAGCTCCAATAGCAATCAGTAATTACCTCCTAGGACGCTCAGCGCGTGACGAGTCATTTCCACTTGAGCGTTACTTGGGTACCGAGACAGTTACAAGAGAGCACATTTATGATGAAGCGACGGATAGCTATATTTCACCAGCACAAGCCATGCCCGTGATTAATATAGGAACGCTTCTATCCGAGCTAAACGATAGTGGGCTCCAGGCGCTCCTTTCAGAGTATCGTACTACGAAAAAGGAATACGTTCGTACTATGATAGATATCGCAATGCAACCTGATAAATATCCAGGTTCACATTACAATCCATTCGAAGACTACTCAACGATACAAAATTATCTAGCCTTACGTTTGGGGGAAGCTTCAACTCGAGAAGTGTTAGTACAGCCAAACGCTACCGAAAAATAAAGTTTCTGTCATAAACCTTGAAATGCTTACGCTCGTGGGGCTATACTACTAACGGTACCTCTTTTTGGGAGGGCCAATACGCAGATAGCAAGGTTACGGCCGAACTTTCTAGCGAGTTGTTACTGTAGAAAAGCATGAATTATAGAAGTTAGAGGTAACGTACGTATACACCACTCTAAGACGACTAGGTTCTACGCCGATACTACCGCTATGCAGCGAGACACCTTTACGAGCGCGGTTATGGTATCCGATACGAAAAAGAGTGGCTGTTAACCGCTTTCACCGATCTAGATAGGTGAATATACATCGAGACTACACCTTGTAAAACGTGGGACACCCCGGGGACTAACATGTCCCGGGGTGTTTTATTACTAAGCTGAGAGGTCATCAAGCGTTTTAGATAAATCGCTCGTCTTTCTCGCTAAGCAGTTCTTTGGACAATGCCACCTCCAAAACATCACTTAAACTTATTGTCCCGTGCAGACCTTGAATAGCAAGGGCTCGCATGATAAATTGCCCTTTTTCTGCTTTGCTATTAAATTGCCTAATTGCGAACTCTAGTGACGAACGCCGACCATCAAAGTCTAAATACTGAAAACGAGAATCACCAAACGCAAAACTATGGACCGTGGGATTAAGCTTAATCATAATTCCATGGTTGTTCCAAAGAGGAGTCCAGTCGTCTCTCGGGATTGGGGGGAGAATAAGATTATTGATGGGAAGATATTGTAGCTCCCACTTGTCAATTCCGGTTCGTATATAGCCAAATCCTGGAGGAAGCTTTAACCTCTCTTCATCCTGAAAAATAAAATCATCTAGCTTGAAGTCGTTATATTTACCAAAATCGGCAACAAATAATTCAGTGTCCTGTGGGTTTTCGAATGGAACGAGCCTAACACTAGTTCTTTCGTGACGCCCGCCAAGTTCTTTAATTCGCGGATGGGCAACCTGCCAGCCATCGAGCCTTGGAAACGATACATAAGCTCCATCTTCGTCGGGATTATATCGAGATGGCAGTCTAATAGCTCCATTCTCATCAGGGTTTCCATCGTTTAAAATCGGAAGTGCGAAATAGTCAGGACGTTCACGGACAGTAACATAGCCCTTCTGCGTGCCTCGTTCTGTCTCTACATCAATGTCTAGGTACTCACCGACAAACCTTTTATATTCAATCTTTGTTGGTGGTGCCGGAGTTCCATCTTCGTATTCATCAAATTCATCATACGCGACCTCAAGGGTTAACTCGTAAGCCAATCCCTCTGGAGCTTGGAATATCTTTGGTCGCATTCCCCAATATTCAGGTTTCAAGCCTAGGTCATCAACACGGACGCTTTCTTCGAGTGGCAAGTTTGCTTCAATGTCTTCGCGTAGCTGGAGTTCCCGTGATACTTCTTCAGAGCGAAGTCTCGCGATGAGAAAAGAGGTATGCCATAGGTTACTAATATTTTTAAACTTATCCGCATCGATGCCTTTAATGTCACACCAATCACTAAAGAAATATGTGTCGTAGGGCAAAAGTGGCTCCGTGTAATATTCAGACATAAGCTATTATTCTATTATTCAATAGTCTCCGTATTACACCAAGCATAAGCAGAGACCCTTAGGGGTGTTTTCTAAGAAGTAGGGTGACATTCGATAGAACGACCCAAACGACACAAGACACCAGCGCGATGAGTGCGATTTGATTATTCCAGGCATGATAGACGTCAAAAACTGCTGGAATGGCTATGATGTTTAAGGCTGTCACAATGAAGGCTGCGATAGCAACGAGACGTGGTAAAACCTTGGATTCGATAATAAGTATCCCAAAAGCCGTCGCTACGCCTGCGAGGATAATACCACCGACCGGACCGAACACGACGATGTGCGCCTCGATGAGTGTCCGAATGATATTCGCATCACCGACCGATTGCACCGCATCCAGCGCCGTACCAGCATCAAAGCTGTCACCGAAAAGCGTGATCGTCGCATAGATAACCGCGAGTAGCGCTCCAGCCACCATCGGCATAGTAATATGCCCTAGCTTTTGGTATGCGAGGAAAAGCAAGCCAGCCAAGAATACAACCATCGAAGCAATCACAAACGTATCGGCAATTACACTGCCGAGTATCCACGATGCCAGGTTTGACATGTAGGTGACTAGTTGTGAACTCTCGTTCAAGGATGGTCGTGGTCCGGCCGCTGCCTTACACATCGCCTCGATTACTACAAACACGAGGACTGATATACCCGAGAGGGAAGTGACGATTTCCGAGCGACGGAGTTTCATACTGTCACCAATATATCACGCTGACTATTAGCCCATGTATTCTTTTTGCAAGTTTACTCAAATGAAAGTTCGGTAGTCTTCCAAGGTTCGTACGCAACTTCCGTAAATCGAAGCCATCTTGGTTCGACGATAAAATAGACTTCACCAGGCTCGTCTTTATATTGACGAGATTTTGGGTGTTTTTGGAAATGATATTCCGTATAGTGATTTATCTCGTCATCTTTTAAGAGACGTGCCTTTCCTTCATATTGAATTGTCCCAGTATGATCAAAACCAATAACGACAGAGACGTTACTATTCTTCGGTATATTCTGAGCTTTTCGGGTATCTAAATGTGTCAAAAACTAATTCAAACTTCTCAGTTTGACCAAACCCCACAACAGCGCTTGTGATTGTGCCATTATCCGATAGTGTCGATACAACCATCCGCGGCTGGTTATTCATAAAATGAAGAATTTCATCCCGAGTATGTTGCATGGAAGTAATTATAACAAAACAAAAACGCTCTGATATTCAAAGCGCTTATGCTTGGCTGGGATGGAGGGATTCGAACCCCCGAATGCCAGGACCAGAACCTGGTGCCTTACCACTTGGCGACATCCCAATAAGGCAGTTAGTAAAACTACAGAGGTAATTGTAGCAAAAAAATGCTACAATATCTAGATGAGCAAAAAAATCTTACCTGTAGTCGACGTCACGCTCGACAAGATTGTTGGCGGCGGTCAGACGCTAGGGACGCTAGAAGGCGGCCGCAAGCTATTCGCGTGGGGCGGACTGCCAGGTGAAAAAGTCCAGGTCCAAATGACCAAGAAAAAATCGAACCTAGCCGAAGGCGTCGTTATAGAGGTGATTACACCCAGTCCCGAGCGCGTAAATCCTCGGGATGAAGATAGTTATCTATCGACCAGCCCATGGCAAATCATGAACTTTGACGCTGAGCAGCACTATAAATCAGCGCTGATCGAAGAAGCATTTGAACTTCACGACATCGTACTACCAGAAACAATTGAAGTCTACACCGATGGCAAAGAGTACGAATACCGCAACAAAATCGAGTTTAGTTGGTACTGGGACAAAGAATCAGAACAGATAGACCTCGCGTTTTTCCGTCGCGGCACCCATGGCAAAATCCCTGTCGAGGGTTCATCACTGGCACACCCCGTGATTAATGAGGCAGCTATCGCCATGCGAGATCTGCTCCGTACCAAGACTGACATCCGCGCTTATATGCTAAAAACTCTGCTTGTTCGCTGTGACGCTAGCGGCAACGTCGCCGTGCAGCTGTATGTTAAAGAGCAGTCATTCATACAGCTAACCGGTCCAGAACTGGAAGGCCTGAAAGAAAACGGTCATATTATCGGCTTTGAATTGATCTATAGCAATCCCAAAAGCCCGGCCAGTGTCATCACTGAGCGGCTCCAGCAGTGGGGGACGACTGTATTAACCGACACCATCCTTGGTGTGTCATTCGACTATGCAGTCGAAGGCTTTTTCCAGATTAATCTACCGGTCTATGAGCAAGCACTAACCGATATGAAACAGTGGGTCACTGCCGATAAACCATCGGTTGACCTCTATAGTGGCGTTGGGACAATTGGGCTCACTATCGGTGGTGAAAACGTCACGATGGTCGAAATCAACGAACACGCCGTACGCGAAATGAAGCGAAATATCACGGCGTTAGAGCGCGAGAAAACGATCAAAGCAATCCTCGCGCCAAGCGAAGGCGCCCTGGAATACATCACCAGTGACAAAACGATTATTGTTGACCCGCCACGAGCCGGCCTACATGAAGACGTCATCGCTAAACTCCTCGAAGTGAAGCCTGCGCGAATCATCTACCTCTCATGTAACCCCGTGACGCAAGCTCGCGACGTGGCACGACTTGGCGAAATCTATGGTATAAAATCGCACCGAGGCTATAATTTCTTTCCGCGGACTCCACACATCGAGCATTTAGTCGTGCTTGACCTCAAGTAGATTAGATAAAAAAGCGTATGTAATCTTGCTTATGTTTGCTACAATGTAAACATGATAAAACGCTCTCGCGGTTTTACTATTATTGAGTTACTGGTGGTTATCTCTGTTATCGGGATTTTGTCTACCATCACGCTCATCGGTTTTAATCGGTATCAGGCAGATAGTCGTGATACACAGAGGTCGTCGCGCGCTACAGCCCTGGCTGAGGCGCTTGAAAAATACTACGACAAACATGGTGAATATCCTAGCTGTTCGACTATGCAAAGCCAGGGGTCGGCCACTGCAGCTCTCCCAGGCGTTGACCCTTCAGTCCTTGTCACCCCACTAGCTGTCGCGGGCGACCAAGACTCAATTGACCTCTGTACTACACTTACGACTGGCGTAACAACAGACTCATTTGCCTATGTCGGAGACGGAAGTACCGCCTGCATATCTGGAGGCGCCTGTTTACAGTTCAGTCTGCAGTATAAACAAGAAAGCACGGGCACTATCGCCTCAATTACGAGTCGACGCAAGGCGACCCTGTCATCATCGGGAACTGTTAGCGATCTCAGTGCCACCACGTATAGCTTTAGTAGGATCGACCTAACCTGGACAGCGACCAGTGGTGCACTCAGCTATAACGTCCAGTACTCAACAAACCAAACAACGTGGACCGCGGCAACCTCGACCAGCACTAACTCTACCTCTGTAACGGGCTTGACGCTTGGAACACTCTATTATTTCCAAGTCCAGCCAGTAAGCGGCGCGACGACAGGTGGCTGGTCGAATACTGCATCGGCGACGACCTACTCACTCGATACCCCTGTAGGAACCGCGAGTGATGATGCTACCACGCCGACGACAGTCCTTGATTTTCAGTGGAACACCGTCGCCAACGCCACAAGTTATACCATGCAGTATGCACCTAATAACTGTACTTCGGGTGGATTTACTACGGTCACTGGTATCCCGCCAGGAACATATCCTGGATCAATCACCAGAACAGTGACAGGGCTCACTGCAGGTACGCAACTTTGCTTCCAGGTAAAGGCCGTCGCGGCGGGCTATACCAGTGGTTGGTCGGCTGGATCGACGGCGGTTACAACCGTTCCTGCACCAACTGGCGTTACTGCAACGGTCAATTCAAATACGCAAATTACCGTATCATGGAGCTCTGGGGTTGCAAATACCTATACGGTTCAGTACTCGACTAATAGTGCCTTCGGATCATATTCATCCATATCTGGCATCGCAGGAACCAGCCAAGCGGTTACTGGTCTGCAGGAGGGAACGAAGTGGTACTTCAGAGTCATCGCCTATGTAAGCACTACTCCAAGCGTGCCGTCATCCGTTGTCAATGGAACGACAGGTGAAGATGGCGCGTCCAACCTAAGCGTGAGCGCAGTACGGACCGGGACTACTTCCCGATATGATACGGGTAACTGGATAGTGACTCCAGCTCCAACGAACTGGTATTACGCCTACACCAATGTTAGTGCGACTTGCCCAAGTGGTTCATACGCTGTATATAACGTCGCAAATAGCTACGATGGTACCGGTGCGGATAGCGGATCTACAGGTGCAACGACAGGAACGTACTGGCAATCTAAACAACCACTTAGCGGTTACTGGATCAAGTTCAGTATGCAGGCGTATTGTCAGGGACCAAATACCAACTCTGGTTGGTCTGGTTGGGTGTCACTATGTGCAAAAAATTCAAGTCCAAATAATGCAGGTTGTCCATTCTAATGCTACTGAAAGGAGCTGACAATGCGTAAACGTACCATCATCATCAGTATCAGTGCACTGTTAGTTATCGTGCTGGCAACGGTCGGAGTTTTGTATGTCATTAACAACGGCAAAAACACCTCGACATCTCAGGCTACGAAACCTACTCATGTTATTCCTGATTTGTCTCATAATTATGGTGCGTGTGATCTGTTTAACATAACAAGCATTAAAAGTGCACTGGGCAGCCCAGCTGCATCTATAACGGATGGATTCAACACAGGAATCGCAAACAGCGGTGGCGGCGACACTGCACAGAATTGTGTATATGGTCTTAGTACGAAAGTTACTGAGGTGAGTGATACGATGCTCATGAATAGCTTCTACACACTTGTCTATGTCTATAAAAATCAAGCGAACAAAGATGGAGCCGGTGACGCATACGATGGCGCTACCCTTATTTCAGGTATTGGTGATAAGGCAGGATTCATAAGCTATAGTGATAAAACACTTAAATATACTGACTATAGCCTCCATGTTGACTCGGGACTCAGATACTTTGTCTATTCAATACGCGTTCCGCTTGGTTCACCGTCATTCACTGATTCATCTGCAGAGGATGCGCTCACGAAACTTGCAAAAAGCGTTGACTATACCAAATTCGACAGTAAAACCTAACTTGTTTTGATGCGGCGATAGGCGAACTTCGCGGCAACGCGCCATTGTCCACTGGCGTCTGTATCAAACTGATAAACCTCACCACCCTTAACCTCACTAATGAGCACAAGTGCGGGATTATATGGTGCCAGTGTGCGATAAAACAAAATATCGCCTTCATTAATGTTCGATCGTCCAGGAAAGACCTCGCGAAATTTTTCTCGTCCTACTTCATCAAAGTAGTGGGGACGGCCTTTAGGCGGAATATATAGTTCGGCTTTGAGTCCCATACGCGCCACCAGCTTTTTGATATCACTCAGTAGGAACTTCGACTGGCCAGTAATATAGACATATAGTTGCTTTTTAGAGGTTAAAAACAGTGTTGCCTCAGCCGTTCGACTGACAGGCGAGTGTGAGACGATCGCCTGACGGACATCAACATCAACCCCAAATTGAGCTTTAATTGTGCGCTCAAGCGCTAATTCGTCGTACATTTTATCAACCATTTATCTTATTGTACCATTTTTACTGATTCGTCAACCCTCGACGACCTGTCATGCATCAACTATAGTGGTATACAGATGGATTTTGATGGTAGATATAACGCCCTAAATAGCGCTCAAAAAGAAGCGGTTGACACGATCGACGGCCCTGTTATGGTTATTGCCGGCCCCGGTACGGGCAAGACAGAACTGCTAAGTGTGCGTGTCGCAAATATACTACGAAAAACAGATACGCTTCCCGAAAATATTCTCTGTTTGACCTTTACGGACAGCGGAGCAAATGCTATGCGCGAACGACTTGTCGGCTTACTCGGCAAAGATGCGTACAAAGTAGCCATCCATACGTTTCATAGCTTTGGCAGTGAGGTCATTAATCAGTTCAGTGAATTTTTTTACGAAGGCGCTCATTTTCGCGCCGCCGATGACCTGAACCGATTTGAAATTATCCAAGCCATTTTTGACGGCCTGAGCCACAGCAACGTCCTTAATAAAAAAATGAATGGCGAGTATACCTATCTGAAAGAAACACTTACAGTGATTTCAGAGCTCAAAAAAAGTGGCCTAACAAGTGATGAATTACTCGAAATTCTTGATGCGAATGATAGCGCAATCGAAAAAACTCAACAGCTACTTGGGCCCATTTTCGAAAGCAAAATCAGCAAGACGACGGCGGATCAGCTAGCCGAGCACATCCAGGCTATTGCCGCGACTGCCATCGAAGTACCGTTTCCAGGCATAGTTCCGCTAGCGAGCGTTATCGCTGATTCGCTCGACGAAGCCGTTTCTGTTGCCCAACAGTCAGGTAAAACTACCGCAATCACTGCGTGGCGCAACAAATGGTTTAAAAAAGACGAAACGGGTGGGTTTGTCATGAAGTCGGCAGGTCGCCAATCTAAACTTCGGGCAGTAAGCTCAATCTACGAACAATACTTAGCCCGTATGAGCGAGGCCGAACTATATGACTTTGACGATATGATTCTACGTGTGGTACATGCTATGGAAATCTTTGATGAGTTGCGGTTTAATCTTCAGGAAAAGTATCAATATATTATGGTAGACGAGTTCCAGGACACGAACATGGCCCAAATGCGTATTGTTCATAATTTGACCAATAATATATCCCAAGGTGACATGCCAAACATCATGGTGGTGGGTGATGATGACCAAGCGATTTACAGCTTCCAAGGTGCGGACATCAGCAACATCTTAGATTTTCGTCATCTGTACCCACGTACCAAGACAATCGCATTAATCGACAATTACCGTTCAGCGAGCGTGATTCTTTCTCATGCGCGCGAGATTATCATCCAAGGAACCGAACGACTCGAAAATACTATTGATGATCTCGATAAAAATTTAAAAGCAGCTGGTACAAAAAAGGAGGGAAGCGTCGAGGTACTTAGTTTTGATAGTAGCACCGACGAACGTCACATAATTACAGAGCAGATTAAAAAGCAACTTTCCGCCGGGGTTTCAGCCTCCAGTATTGCTGTTCTGACTCGTAAACACGACGAGATAGAAAAGCTCTTGCCATACTTCGCCAAGGCTGGCGTCCCAGTACAATATGAACGACAGGATAACGTGCTTAACTTTGCACCAATCATTCTAATCGAACAACTTGCGCGTGTTTTAATCGCAATCTATAAGGGCGACCTGCAACTGGCTGACAGCCTGCTGCCAGAAGTTTTAGCTCACGAGGCATGGGGTATTGCGCCTGAATTATTATGGCAGCTTAGCCTGAAAGCGTTTACTAACAAGACTTTGTGGCTTGATGAAATGTCGCGCATGGATGAGTTCAGTGCGCTTCATGATTGGTTTGTGTCGAGTGCAATGGCTATTCCTAACACGCCTCTTGAAACAATCCTCGATACAATTATCGGGGTCGAGGGGGCGCTTGTTGCCGATACTGAACACGACGATGAAGAGCCAATTACGAGAATTGAAAGTAAACCTACATTTATTAGCCCGCTCTACGATTACTTTTTCTCAAGCGATCGCCTGGCGAAGTATCCCGATGAGTACCTCAGGTGCCTGGAGGCCCTTCGTTCAATCCGCACACACTTGCGTGACTATCGACCGCTCGAAACACCGACGCTTGTCAGTTTTATCGACTTCATCACGCTTCATCGACAAATTGGCAGTGGTATCACGGCAATTCATTCCGCCAGCGTGTTCGACAATGCCGTCCAACTTATGACGGCTCATAAGTCAAAAGGACTTGAGTTTGATACCGTCTATATTGTTGGCGCTGTCGATGGTGTTTGGGGCGAACGTGCCCGTAGTCATGTTCGCGCGCTGAGTTACCCCGAAAATCTGCAACTCGCCCGAATAGGTGATAGTAGCGATGAACGACTGCGACTATTTTACGTCGCGGCAACACGTGCCCGAAATAATTTAATTATCAGCTATGCGGCCTCAAGTGACAGTGCCAAGGCGACAGACAAAGCTGCCTTTTTACTAGAAACCGGAGTTGCCGAAGAACACGTAGACGTTAAACATTCGCCTTCAGATGCGCTCGAGACCGCCCAGCTTCGTTGGTATGAACATTTAACGCCGTCTGCTCATCCAGATCTCAAAGCATTGCTGGCGCCACAACTTGAAAACTATATGCTAAGCGTGACACATCTCACGAATTTTCTTGATATTACTCGCGGCGGACCCCAAGGATTCCTACTACAAAACCTGCTTCGCTTCCCGCAGAGCATGAGCCCCGCAGCGGCCTATGGTTCAGCTGTACACCAAACGCTGCAGCGCGCACACGGCTATGTAATTACTCATAAGACTCGTCAGGCAATCGAAGATATTTTGCACAATTTCGAATTGTTTCTTACTGAGCATCAGCTAGGAAAAGATGACTTTGAAAAATATCTGCAAAAGGGGAGTCAGGACCTACAAGTATTTCTTGAATCAAAGTACAATTCATTTAATGCTGATCAAAAAGCCGAACTTAATTTCAAATCTCAACACGTCATACTCGATTCAGCGCGGCTATCTGGCGCACTTGATCTTATTGAAGTCGGTAGTGATACGTCAGTGACTGTCACCGATTACAAAACTGGTAAGCCGGCGCATACCTGGACTGGCAAAACTGATTACGAAAAGATCAAGCTCCATAAATATAAGCAACAGCTTATGTTCTATAAATTGCTGGTCGAGAACGCTCGTGATTTTCGCGGATCAACCGTCACATCTGGTGTTTTGCAGTTTATTGAACCATCGTCACGGAATGAAATTATTGACTTACGTATGAACTTTACGGATAGTGAACAGGCCGAATTTCGTCGTCTGATTGAAGCCGTCTGGAAACATATTATAGCCCTGGACCTTCCTGATATATCTGGCTACGATCAGTCAATCTCAGGAATCATGAAGTTCGAGCAAGACCTCATTGACGGCAACGTCTAAGTATTGACTGCTATTATTATTCTTGCTACAATTGGTAGGCAAAGATTGAGGTCGTGACACATATCCACGAAAGTTACATTTCGCTGATATCTGCCGCGATCTCTCTTTGTGCACATCACAATCAGAGATAGTGAAAGAATTGCGCTGCAACGATGCAGCGCAGTCAAAAACCCCGTTCGCGGGGAGCAACACAAATGAGCAGGGCGGGCAGCCCGACTCTCGTGCATATGACAACAGCGTCGTACGAGAAGAAAGCGGCCCGCCCCGCTCGACCATGCACCACCGATTTCACCCGAGGAGGTGAACAAAATGGCGGTCAAAATGACAACTTGCTCCGCATGCGGTGGCAAGGGTGGCTTTGGCCAAGGTGGCCATGGTGCCGCAACCCACGGTCACTGTTCAGCGTGCAACTGCACGGGCGTCGTGCCCGCCTAGTTGCATTGGGGGCGGCTTCGGCCGCCCCCAGCAGGGTTTTTCACTATCTCGGGGATATAGCTCAATTGGCAGAGCACCTCACTCTTAATGAGGATGTTGTAGGTTCGAGTCCTACTATCCCTTCTCGGTCGGTGTAGCTCAGAGGTAGAGCATCTCCATGGTAAGGAGAGGGCCGCAGGTTCGATTCCTGTCACCGACTCCACACAGCTCGCTGCCCCTCGCGTGATTCAATTCACAGAGGAGGCAGCGGGCTGTTTCACTTTTATGAGATAATGATACAGATGACAAATTTTTGGAACGACCTACCGAAACCTTTCTTCATCCTCGCTCCTATGGAAGCAGTCACGGATGTTGTATTCCGTCATGTCATTTCGCAGGCCGCGCGACCAGATGTTTTTTTTACTGAGTTTACCAATTCTGCTAGCTTTATGAATCCTAAGGGTACTCAAAGTACCCGCGGACGTTTGGCTTTTACTGCAGACGAACAACCAATGGTCGGGCATATTTGGGGTAACAAGCCCGAAGAATTTGCCTACATGGCCAAGGGACTGAAGGACATGGGCTTTAGTGGCATCGATATCAACACGGGCTGCCCTGATAAATCAGTCGTTAAGCAGGGGAGTGGAAGCGGTCTCATCGGACACACGGAATTAATGGGGCAACTCATCGCAGCGGCGAAAACTGCCGGACTACCGGTCAGTGTCAAAGCTCGCCTGGGATCAAATAAAATAGACGAATGGCGTGACTGGCTAGGGTTTTTACTATCTCAAGATCTCGCTAATTTGACGATTCACTTACGTACACGCAAAGAAATGAGTAAAGTTGATGCTCATTTCGAACTAGTACCCGAAATTAAAAAACTGCGTGATGAGATCGCACCTCAAACGCTTCTGACCATCAATGGCGACATTCGCGACCGTCAGCACGGACTCGAGCTCATCAAAAAATATGGCGTTGACGGTATCATGATTGCCCGTGGGGTCTTTCATAATCCATTTGCATTCGAGATAGAGAAGCGCGAACATTCACGCGAAGAGTTGATTGGGCTACTTAATCTACAACTTGATTTGCACGACAAATATACCGTCGAGCTGCAGCCGCGTAAGTTTGACCCGCTAAAACGTTTCTTCAAAATCTATATTCGTGATTTCCCTGGCGCCTCAGAACTGCGTGATGCATTAATGCACACTAAAACAACTGACGAAGTCCGTAGTCTGCTTGCAAACGTGCTCAATTCTTAATTTTAGCTCAACAAGGGAGAGACCTTTGCTCAGGTAATATTAAGAATGTGTGTTAGCAAAGACCCGTCGAGATTAGCCCGACAAGCGGGACGGCCGGGCTCGAGGCCTAGCTGTCCCGCTTGACGTCTTCGATGTACTGCATGTCGGTGAGTCCAGCTGCTTCGCGCATCAGATTCCCCATAAGGTGTCGAGCAGCGCTCGAATCCACACGGGTGCCTGTCACGGTGTAGCCAAGCTGTGTAAGCTCTTGCTTGACATCGACAGTCCTGCCGACATTCACCGCACGCTCCGCACTGCGCTCAGACGAGCGCATACCAGTGAGGCCCGCAAGCACCACTGGCACACCCGCCGCGAGCGCCATGTAGATCGCGCCAGACTTCCCGATATGGACGTAGTCATCATCGCGATGGCGCTTGGCCTCTGTGAAGATGAGCAAGCAGCGGCCTTCGTTCAGTGCCGCGATAGCCGCCGGGAACGACTCCATGCCGCGACCATTCTGGCGCTCGACTGGGATCAGCCCGGCCCGCTTCAGAGCCCACGCCCACGGCCATTTGAACGCGTTCGACTTCACCAGGATGGCGAATTCGTACATATACAAGAGGGCAGGGACGATGAACGTCTCTTTTGTGGTCTTGTGAGGGATCACGAACAGGATGAACGGACCATCCGGCAGCTTCTCGCCCGTCAACTGAGTCGGATAGCGTAGGCGAATGCCCAGCCCGAGTGTCGGTTCCCGCAGGAACCAGTTCAGATTCTTCTTCAACTTCTCACCACTCTCAGGGTCTTTGCTTGTTAAGGGCGCCAACGGGAGATCCCCAGAAGACGCATCCTTTGATACTACGTTATCTCTAAAGGTGGTGCAAACATAAGAGTTACTGGCGGTGGTGTCGGCGACGGAGGTCAGCGACTTTGAGTCGGACTGTGTGACGATCGACAAGTTGATGCGCTTTTTCCAGCTCAACTTGATTTTTAGCTTCTGATTGCAGCTTCAACGCACGCTCGAGGGCTGCCTTAGATTCAGCTTCTACGATATCATCGCTGTTATCAGCTTCGTCAACGAGTATACGTACTTTGTCCTGAGCTATTTCGATTACGCCGCCGCTAATTGCAAAAAATTCTTGCTTGCTATCTGCATCACCTTTATGAAACCGCACCGTAATAACGCCTGGAACAGCGAGTGAGACAAGCGGTTCGTGACCAGGAAAGACACCAATTTCACCCGCAGCTGTTGGAATAAGCAGTTCGTAAACTTCTTCGTCCAGTTTTATTCCAAGTAGGGTAATCAGCTGCAGATTCATGGCTAAGCTTTCTTGTTGGCTTTGTCTTTGGCAGCCTTAGCGCTGAGTGACCCGCCAACCATGTAGAACCACTCTTCTGGGCGATCATCGTATTTACCAGCAAGGATATCAGCAAAGTCAGCGATTGTATCTTCGAGTTTGACGTATGAACCGGCATTACCAGTATACTTTTCGGCCACAAAGAAGGGCTGCGAAAGGTAACGTTGCACTCGTCGTGCACGTCCCACAGTCTGTTTCTGATCGTCAGATAGTTCTTCCATACCAAGGATCGCAATGATGTCCTGAAGTTCCTTGTATTCCTGAGAAATACGCTGCACTTCACGAGCTACACGGTAATGTTCTTCACCAACAATTTCGGGATCAAGACTACTTGAACTACTATCGAGCACGTCGACGGCAGGGTAGATACCAATTTCAGTCAGTGCTCGGTTCATGACGATTGTCGCATCAAGGTGAGCGAACGTCGTCGCTGGTGCTGGGTCAGTAAAGTCATCGGCTGGCACGTAGACAGCCTGGACCGAGGTAATCGAACCTTTTTTAGTACTCGTAATTCGTTCCTGTAATGCACCCATTTCTTGTTGCAGGTTAGGTTGATAACCGACAGCAGAAGGAAGGCGTCCAAGGAGGGCCGATACTTCGGCACCAGCCTGAGTGAAACGGAAAATGTTGTCAATGAAAAGGAGTACATCCTTACCTTGATCACGGAATGTCTCAGCCATGGCAAGACCTGAAAGCGCCACACGAAGACGAGCTCCTGGTGGTTCGTTCATCTGTCCAAAGACAAGACTGGTTTTCTCGAGCACGCCGGCATCTTTCATCTCGTAGTAAAGGTCGTTACCTTCACGGGTTCGTTCACCGACACCAGCAAAGACTGAGTTACCACTATGGAATTTGGCGATATTGTTAATCAGCTCGGTAATAAGGACTGTTTTACCAACACCAGCTCCGGCAAAGAGACCAGCCTTACCACCCTTGGTAATTGGTGCGATGAGGTCAACTACTTTGATACCAGTCTCGAGGATTTCAGCTTTATTTGACTGCTCTTCAAGGGTTGGAGCTTCACGGTGAATCGGTGCGCGTGCGCCTTTTGGCGCGGGTTTGCCATCGATTGGATCACCAACTACGTTGAACATACGACCCTGAGTCTCGTCGCCAACTGGGACACTAATAGGCGCCCCGGTTGCCGTTACTGTCTGTCCACGCTGCAATCCATCAGTGCTAGCGAGCGCAATGGCACGAACTGTGTGCTCATCAAGGTGCTGTGCAACCTCAAGAGTTAACGTCGATTTGCCACGTGCAATATGAAGCGCGTCGTAAATTGCAGGGATTTTGCCCTCGAACTCAACGTCAACGACAACACCGACTACTTGTATAATTTTTCCTGTTTCATTTTTACTCATCATCATCTCCTTTATTCGTTCAACGCTTCAACGCCACCTGATATTTCGGCCAACTCTTGGGTGATTGCGCCTTGCCTGGCTTTGTTCATCACTAGTGTCAAATCATCCACCAAATCCGAGGCATTGTCGGTCGCATTCTTCATGGCAATCATACGCATGCTGTGTTCGCTGGCACGCGCATCAAGCAGCGCCTGAAAAATCTGCGCTGATACAAGCCGATAGGCGACACCATCAAGCACTTCTTCGGTACTTGGCTCGTAGGTAACACCAGTCGGCGCACCTGTCGGCGTAACGTCACTGGCACCGGCCGGAAGAACCCGAAGCACCTTTGGTTTTTGGTTAAGACTGGTAATAAATTCCGTGTAAATCACATCGACGGCGTCAACTGTTCCACTCACGAATGCTTCACGTGCACTGTCGAGGATGGCTCGAAGTTCGCTGCCATCAGGTCGATCAGGAAGTTCTTCGTACACACCCAATACGGTCGTGTCTTTGATGCGAGCAACAAACTGCGCAGCCTTACGACCAACCGCAATTGTCGTCGTTTTAACATGACTGGCATCATCGCGTTTTAGTTCTTCGACGTACGATTTAAAAATATTGCTATTGTACGCACCTGCAAGACCCTTGTCACTCGCGATGACAATTATAAGTCGCGATTTCACAGGACGGCTCGCAAACAGCGGGTGACGAATCACCGAATTATGCACAGACAGTCTGTTCAGAAGTTCGCGGGCAGCGTTAGCGTATGGCGCCGAAACCTTGGTCGCTTCCTGGGCACGACGCATCTTACTCGCGGCCACAAGTTGCATGGCTTTCGTAATCTGCTTGGTATTTTTGACCGAGCGAATCCGCGTTTTTAATATTTGTATTGATGCCATAGACTATTTGCTCTCAAATCCTTTACTGACAGCGGTTGCAACTTCGGTCATTACCTTAATAGTCGCATCAGTTGGCTTGTCGCCCTTTTCAAGTTCTACCATTGCTGGTTTGTGATCTTTCCATAGGCGAGTCAGAAGCGCTGCCTGGGCATCCTTAATCTTGTTTGCTGGCACGTGGTCGAATAGACCATTCGTCACGGCAAAGATACTCGAGACTTGCTCCCAAATACTAGCTGGTTGGTACTGGTGTTGCTTCAAAAGCTCAGTTAGGCGCTGGCCACGGTCGATCTGGGCCTTGGTGGCATCATCAAGGTCGCTTCCGAACTGCGCAAAGCTCGCGAGTTCGCGAAACTGGCTCATGCCAAGTTTTAGGTGGCTACTAACAGATTTAATAGCCTTAGTTTGGGCTGCTCCACCGACTCGGGACACTGAAAGTCCGGCAGAAATTGCTGGTCGGATACCTTGGTAGAACAGATCAGTTTCAAGGAAAATCTGACCATCGGTAATCGAAATTACGTTGGTTGGAATGTAAGCTGAGATGTCTCCGGCTTGGGTCTCAATAATAGGGAGTGCCGTCAGAGACCCAGCACCAAGCTCGTCACTAAGTTTTGCTGAACGCTCCAGAAGGCGCGAGTGTAGGTAGAACACGTCTCCAGGGTACGCTTCACGTCCTGGTGGACGACGAAGCAGAAGCGACATCTGACGGTAGGCAACAGCGTGTTTCGTCAGATCATCGTAGATCATCAACGCGTGCTGTTTATTATCACGGAAATATTCACCCATAGCTGTTGCGGCATATGGCGCAAGGTAGAGAAGTGAGGCAGGGTCGGATGGACCGGTCACAACCACAATGGTTTGTTCCATGACACCTTCAGCCTTCAGGCGATCGATCAGACGAGCGACCTTCGAAAGCTTTTGACCAATCGCAACATACACGTTCACGACGCCGGTTTTTTGCTTGCCTTGGTTAATCATCGTATCGATTGCAAGTGCAGTTTTGCCCGTCTGGCGATCACCAATGATAAGTTCACGCTGACCACGGCCAATAGGGAACATAGCGTCGATTGCCATAATACCGGTCATGAGCGGTTCGTGGACAGACTTACGACCCATCACGCCGATGGCGTCGCGCTCAACCAGCCCGAATTGTTTCGTCTTGATTGGTCCAGCACCGTCAAGTGGGCAACCAAGTGGATCAACCACGCGACCCAAGAGCTCTGGACCAACCGGAACCTGCAGGACCTTACCAGACAGTCGTACCGTGTCGCCAGCTGAAACTTCAGCGTCAGTCCCAAATAGCACGGCTCCAATTTCGTCTTCCATGAGGTTCAGGGCAAAAGCTTCAACAACACCAGATGTCGTCTCAATGTTCAAGACTTCACTGTATCCAGCCTTGTGAAGTCCATGTACCCACGCCACACCGTCTCCAACACGAACAACAATTCCAACGCTCTCGAGTCCTTCTTTGGCTTCTAAGTTTTCAATCGCGGCGCGAAGGTCTTTAGATAATTCTGCTACTGATAGTTGGGTCATTTCGTGTTCCTCGTTATTTCTTGTTGTTAGTAGTAAGTAGGCTCAGGCGGCGGGAAATTGTGGCATCGAGCTGGCGACCAGGAATATCCACTCGAATACCTCCGATTACGTCAGGGTCAATAAATTGTTTCAGCTCGACTGTCTTTGCCGAGGTTTCTTTCGTCACCATCGTAACCACAGCTTTACGCGTTGCTTCGCTGAGGCCTGCCGTTGACATGACGCTTGCAAGAACGACGCCGCGCTCAGCCAATTGATACTCAACGTCGCGAATGATCAGTTCAATCTCACTTGTTCGCTGCGTATCAACTAAAAATGCCGCCAGACTCTTCGCAAGATCTTTGAGGCTACCACCAGCTATAGCCTGAGTAGCAATATATTCAGCAATCTTGCGACGAGACAAACGAATAGCCATTATTCGGCCGCCTTTAGTGCGCTTTTGATAACGTCCTCGTCAAGGTCTTTGGTCATGACTTTACCGACGACTTTCTCGGTCGCAAGAGCGACTAGTTCAATCGTTTCATCGTGAAGCGCTTTTTTAGCAGCCACAACTTCTTTTGCGATGTCGCCCTTGGCATCCGCAACAATTTGATCAGCACGTGTTTTTGCTTTGGCTTCAGCCGCACTGAGGTTAGCGGCAGATTCTGCCTTGGCAGTTGCAACAATATCAGCCGCTTGAGATTGAGCCTCTTGAAGAAGCGCTTCGACACGTTCCTCGGCGCTGACCGCAGCTGCTTGAGCGTCTGCCGCAGCTTTTTGGGCAGCTTCAATCTTTTCTTGACGCTCGTCAACTGATTTCATGAGCCATGGGTACACCCATTTACCAAGTATAAAAACGAGCAGCAAAAAGGCGACAATCTGCAAAATCAGCATTTGCCAGTCGATACCAAGGACGCTAAAGACGCCTCCGTTGGAGGTGTCGCTAGCAGCAAATTGGGTGAACGCGTGAATCAAGGTAATCTCCTAAGCCAAGAACTTTGCAATAATAGATACAATGATACCGATGAAGGCCAGTGAGTCGGCAAACACGATACCAAGAATCATCAGTGTACGAATGTCAGGTAGTTTCTCTGGGTTGCGGCCGAACGCGTTAAGCGCGCCTGCGCCAATAATACCGATACCGACAGCAGCACCGAGTGCTGGTAGGGCATAGCCAAGTACAAATGGTAGTGAATTCATAAATCTCCTTTTTTTATTACCTTAATTATATCATGCTTCCTGCGCCGATTTCTCACCGTGTTCACTCTGGTGGGTAACCGCCAGGGACGTGAAAATGAGAACCAACACAAAGAAAACATACGCTTGAATAAAGCCGATAAATAACTCAAAAATCATAAAAAAGGGAAGGACCACACTGGCAGCATAACT
>Ga0105240_10002480_pt1 | contig 29656 bp, 26 predicted proteins | sample KBSC54metaG_FD_80426 | JGI IMG/M metagenome (GOLD analysis project Ga0105240, IMG submission 80426) | Corn rhizosphere microbial communities from Kellogg Biological Station, Michigan, USA - KBS C5-4 metaG | ecosystem: Host-associated > Plants > Roots > Rhizosphere > Soil | place: Michigan, USA... | reverse complement strand
TGTTGGCAATCACCATGATGCTGTTCCATCTTGGCAATGCAGCCATGCTTCCCCTGTTAGGGCAAGCGATCGTCTCGCAGGGGCTTGCTGATCCCAGCGCATTCACGGCGATGACTATTATCATTGCTCAACTCGTGATGATTCCCGTGGCCCTGCTGGCCGGACGTTCCGCCGTGCGGTATGGCTATTGGGTGTTGGTGATGGCAGCCATCATGGTGTTGCCCGTACGCGGTCTGATTGCCGGCTACTGGAATTCTCCGTGGGCCTTGATTCCCGTGCAATTTCTCGACGGGATCGGCGCAGGCATACTTGGCGTGGCACTTCCGGGACTAGTGGCGCAGCTACTGCGGGGAAGCGGTCATATCAACATCGGCCTTGGCGCGGTGACGACAATTCAAGGCCTTGGGGCCGCATTGAGCCCTGCGTTAGCTGGCGCGATTGCTCACCGCTATAGCTACAGTATGGCCTTTATTGTGCTGAGCGCCATTTCTTCTATTGCCTTGTTTGTCTGGTTCTTTGCCAGAGAACTATTTGCTAACCATGAGTCAATCAACCTGCGCTAAACACGGACTCGTGCCTGGGTACTTTGCCGATACGGCAAATATGTATTCGCAATATTGATATGGCGAGCATGCACAGAGACTTCTAAAATTCATCGTAACAATGGGACGCACTCTATCGCGATGCCAGGCGGATGATTGTCGTATTTCCTCAGATAGGACGGGGAAAGCATGCCGAACAACAGAGAAGCACAACCAAGCAAAATTGAAGAATCAATAAAATGAAGTTTCGCGAGTTTTTTCGTTTCTACTGTGTATATCGTCGCTGTGGGAATTCGATGTACGTATCAATTCAACTTGCGCGACGCCGCATCTATGGAGTGATTGCCTGAAGCGCGTCAAAGGCACTTATCCGTCACGCTGCTCAATGGTGACGGTACTCAGTCATGCAATGTCGATTATTCTGATCCGTTACCCGATTTATTGATTGGGATTGTCTCCCTTAGATTTGACGAAACTTAGTAGTTTTACGCGACGTTGTCTATTTCTGAAGCAGCCTAACGTAATGCGTCTATTGAGGAGTGAAAAATGAAAGATATGAAGGTGTCTACTAGGCTCAGTATCGGCTTTTCAGTCGTGTTGGTGGCCCTGATTGTAGTAGCAATATTCGGCATCTCTGGAATGTCGAGCCTCCGAGATAAGCTCAACGAAATCACCTACGTCAACAATGCCGAAGCAAAATTGGCAAACCAAATGGCAACGAGTGTGCAAACTCGCGCTCTTGTCATCAGGAATTTGGCACTATTCACAGATCAGGAGCTTATTAACAAGGAGTTAGCTCGCCTGAAACCACTTGAAAAGAAATATGCTGATTCTTATCAGGAACTGGGAAGGCTTTTTACGCAGGAGCCAGGGACCACGCAGAGGGAGCACGAACTATTTGCAGCGCTAAAAGCGGATGAAGCAGCGGTAACCCCTCTTATTGAAAAGGCGGCAGCGCTAGGTGCGAGCAATAATGTTGAATCGATCGCCTCGCTTCTTATTCAAGAAATCCGCCCTAAACAAACGATTTGGCTGAATCGTCTTGCAGAACTGGTTGCCTTTGAGGATCAGCTCAATGAAGAGGCAGCAGCTGAGGCTGAAGTGACATATCAGCGATTGCGCGCAACAACTTTCATCGTCTCCGGGATGGCGCTTCTTTTGGGAATTCTCACTGCATTTTTAATCGTCAGAAGTATATTGAAGCAATTGGGCGGCGAGCCTAGCCAGGCACAATATATTGCAAGCGAGATTTCACAAGGAAATCTGACTGTCGCTCTGGATTTAAACACAGCTAGTCCTAATAGTTTAATGGTCTCGCTGGAAAAAATGCGTAGCCAATTAAATAGCGTAGTGATTGGTATCCAGCACTCTGCTGAGTCAATAGCAACCGCTGCCAGCGAAATTGCACAAGGCAACCTCGACTTATCCCGGCGCACAGAAGAACAGGCTGCGTCACTAGAGGAAACCGCCTCAAGCATGGAGGAAATTACATCGACTGTTGAGCAAAACACGAACAACGCAAAGCAAGGCAGCATACTGGCCAATTCAGCTTCTTCTACTGCATTGAAGGGTGGAAAAGTTGTGGAGGGCGTCGTGAAGACAATGTCTGATATTTCGGAAAGCTCTCGCAAAGTTACAGAGATTATTGCGTCGGTGGAGGCGATCGCTTTTCAAACCAATATTCTTGCACTCAATGCAGCCGTAGAAGCAGCGCGTGCGGGAGAAGAAGGTAGAGGCTTTGCGGTCGTTGCCAGCGAAGTTCGTACCTTGGCACAACGCAGCGCAACTGCGGCAAAGGAAATTAAGGATCTCATCGGCGCCTCAGTTCAGCACGTTAACGCAGGGTCGCAACTTGTCTCGGACGCCGGCAAGACGATGTCAGAAGTCGTTCAGTCCGTACAAAGCGTTACGGATATCATGAGTGAGATCGCTGCCGCCTCGAGTGAACAACATACCGGTATCGCCCAGATCAATATCGCCATCACTCAAATGGATGAAGTCACTCAGCAGAATGCTGCTCTCGTCGAGCAAGCAACAGCGGCCGCACAGGCAATGGCCGATCAGGCAGACCGTCTCCGTGCCTCAGTGTCTATTTTTAAAGTGGAGGAATCAGCTGCTTCTGCGATTGCACATCCTGCGGGAATAAAAACTATCAATGTCACCGCAACGTCCAAACCAGTTAACAGAATTGCTGCATAGCTGGCCCACTTATGATTTTTTTTGCAGCACAGCCGACATCGAACCGTTCCTTCCTGGTGAAATTCTGCTCTCGGATGGTGGATTGAGTCTCACGTAGTATACGTGTGCTGCGCCGACTCACGGCTTTGTTGATCGTCAGAAGCGAGACGAATTAAGTCACTTGTGAATGGCTCAATTCGGCCAGTTGCCGCCTTTATAAAGGCTAAGGAGCCAATGTGTTTTCTCATATTTTCATGAGCGTAAGTGACTTCGACCGCGCCTTTAAATTTTATCGTCCCTTGATGAACAGCCTCGGTGTCGAACTACGCTTCTGTGATCACGAGAAGCCATGGGCGGGATGGCACAGCGCCGGGAAGGAGCGCCCATTCTTCGTCATTTGCAAGCCTCATAACGGACAGCCACATCACGCGGGGAATGGGCAGATGGTTGCCTTCGCCGCGACTTCTCAGGCAGCCGTCCGAGCGACACATCAGGTCGCCTTGGAGAATGGGGGAACCTGCGAAGGTCCTCCCGGACTTCGCCCGCAATACCATGCCAATTTTTATGGCGCGTACTTTAGAGACCCTGATGGCAACAAGCTCTGCGTTGCCTGTCACGCCTTACCGGTTGACAGTCCATGACGCCCCTTTTTCCGCCAGATGCAGCCCAAGCAATACGCAATGCCTGATACACAAGCGCCGCCTATCGGAAAACAGTGCTACCTGGACATGAAGATAATCGCCTTGAAAATCCCGGAATAAAGGAATTTGTACGTGAACCTAATTGACGAGAGCAGCACTAGTAGGAGCAATTTGACGATTGCCATTGCGCAGGCAGAGGCCATTCCAGGAGATTCGGTCGCAAACCTGGACAAGGTCAGGCTGCTCAGTGAAGAGGCGGCTACCAAGGGCGCAGATGTTATAAATTTCCCTGAAAAATTTTTAACAGGGTATGAGCCTCAGCTTCTGAAGCAGATGGGTGATTCTGCTTTAATCACTCCAGACGACGATTCCGTGCTTTTTCTAAGGCAGCTTTCACAGAGGCTGGCACTCACCATCGTCGTGGGCGCACCAACCATGATTAATGCCGTACGCAGAATTAGCAGCCTCATCGCTACACCTGACGGCAATATGGATTTTTATCACAAACAACATCTGTTCCATTCGGAAAAGGACTGGTTTATCGCAGGAACCGAAGATAAGAAGATTGTGGTGAAAGGATGGAAGATAGGACTCGGGATATGTTACGACGCCGGATTTCCTGAGCATGCACGGCGGCTGGCATTGGACCAGTGCGATGTGTACCTTGTATCGGCACTCTTCAGCAAAATAATCGGGCGCCAAGAACTATCCGTATGGATGCCGGCGCGAGCACTGGACAACACGATATATGTTGCCATGTCTAACTACTGTGGGACGACCGGCGGTTGGCAGACCTGCGGTCGAAGTGGCGTGTGGTCCCCTATGGGGGAGTGTATCGCGCAGGCAAAAGAGAATGAGGGCGAGCTGCTTATTGTAGATTTGGAGTACGGTGCAATAAAAAGCGCACGTGAATCTGAGCGGATGCTTAGCGACTACTCGTCGATTTATTGTTAGAGAAAATCCAGGCGAAGCAAAATATTGACTCTGAACTTATCCACCATGGCATGGTTGAACTTGCCGAACATCTATTGACCAAGAGTGCAGTCCAATAGTGACAAAGCCTGCACTCGCAGGCTTTGTTGGGTCTTTGCAATCGTCCATCTGACATTTTCAACTTTCCATGCAGCGCACCTACACCATGGAATCATCGTAACTGCCGCTGTCACTGCTGTCGTCAAGGTCAATATTGCCCAGGTCGGCAAGATCATTGTTGGAAGCCATTCCACTACCGCTGTCGTCGCGGTCTTGGCCACGCGTCTTGTCCGCGTTGTCGCCGTAGTAGTTGTTGACCGTGGTGTTCTCGACGTTTTCCACAGGGGAGCTCAATCCATTCTGACGCGCTGATCCAAAGCTGCTGCTGTTGCCATTCATCAGATGCTCGATTCCCTGGTACAAGAAAGCGCCACCCGCCACGCCAGCAGCGGTAGCCGCAACGGTGCCCAGCATGCTACCCATACCACCGCCAAAAAAACCTGAGGATGCTGTTGGCGCGGCCTGGTATTGCGGAGCCATCTGTGCAGGCGCGGATGCAGGAGGGGAAGCGTAAACCGGCGCATAAGCAGGTGCAGGTTCGGAGCGCACGGAAGCCGCCGGCGTATTTCCCCAGGTATTGCCGTCCAGAAAACCACGCGCCGGGGTTGCGCCGGATTGCAGCGCCTGTACCTGACTTTGCAATGCGGCAATCTGGGTCTTGGATGTGGCAAGCGCCTGATCCATCAACAACGCTCGTTGCACCAGCAGGTAGGCCGCATCCGGCTGCTGAGCCACGGCTGCGGCAATCATTGCATCGGCTTGCGCATCTTTGCCGATGCCGCGTACCTGCGTCAGTTGATTGAGAAAATCTTGAAGCATTTGTGTTTCTTGAGGATTCATGATGCGTGGCTCCCGGCCTGTGTAATGCATAACGATAAACATGACAATATCCAGCCGTCCTCAGACGGCCTTGGTGCTAATTATGCGCGTGATATCGCCCTGTATTTGTGACCGCAATTGCAAAGTTCGAAACAGCTTGTAACTTGATCTGTGCAAAACAATACGCCTGGGATAGCGGCGATGGCTTGAAAACGTTGAATATGAAGCGGCGCTCAATTCCAGTGTGGGCGCGATCTGCTCTGTTGACTGGCTTGGCTGGCTTGACTGTCAGGCGATGAAATCAGTCATACGATCACGAGGCAAGGAATGGATTGTCTTCATCGAATCGATAGCAAAAAAGAAACCCTCTGCTTCTGTCCTATTTGTATGCGCTTTTAGCAGGCGCCTCACAAACAATCTGCGACGGCGTCCTCTTGCGCTGCCGGCGATTTTTTAAACCTTGTTGCCAGCCAGCACAGTATCGAACCGGCGCATACCAAAGACGCGCCGACCCAGAATGACTTCGGCAAAGGCGCATGCAACAAGACAGCCGACAGCGCCGACGAAAAAACGGGAATGAAGTACGACGCACCCGCCAGAACAGTCACGTTGCCATGCAAGATTCCAACGTTCCATGCAGCATAGCCAAACCCCATCGCCGCCGCTGCCAGGAGCAGGTAGACAACCGCCGGCGTGCTGAACGACATCGCACCATGATCGCCGAGAAAGAACTTCGCCCACAGCGTCAGCGCGACAAGAATGAAGAACAACGTCACGCCGTTCTTTCCCTTCGCGAGACTGGCAGTCACGCTACAGTACGCGGCCCAGATGATCGCGCCGAAAAAAGCCAGGCCGTAACTGAGTGGATTGTCTTGAATGTTGACGAGCATGCCCGCAACATCCAGCCCCTGGTCGCCGCCCAGCACCCAGCAGATGCCCACAATCGAGAATAGAAAACCGGGGACGGCTAGCCAGGTGGCGCGCTGTTTGTTAAATGCGATAGCGAAGATGAGCGTGAATGTCGGCCACAGATAATTGACCATGCCGACCTCGATTGCTTGCCGGCCTGTGTTGGCATAGCCTATCGACAGGGAAAGGCAGATTTCATAACTCACAAACAGGACACTCCCCCAAAACAGGTATTTTTTTGGGAAGCTGCTGAGTGTGGGGACGCCGACCGATAACAACAGGAACAAGGAAGCGACGCTGTAAATCATCGCTGCGCCGCCGGTGGCGCCGAGATATTCGCTGACGCCGCGAATCAATCCGACAATCGAACTCCAGAGGACCACTGCGGTGAGTCCAATAATGGTGGCCTTCTTGCTAGTCATTCATGCTCATCAAATAATAGGAATGGGGTAGATCACTGACAGGCACTGCTCACTGTCGCGCAGTTCTTCTTTTATCATGCTGCCAATGAGAAGAGTCGATGATTGCCGGTGAGCAATGGCATGTCTGGTTTGCTGATGGAACGTGGGGTGTAAGCGTGGTAGGAAACGCGCTCGACCGGATTCAACTCAACGTAAGCTCAATATCCCTGAGCGGCGGTATCTTATCATCCTCGGCGTTGGCTGATCATGGCAGCGAATTGCCGTAGCGCATGCTTCCACTCCAGCTTTACAGAGATTTGCTTCCCAAGATTCAAACGACGGTACGGAGATATGCGAAACTTTCTTTTGAGAAACCGACCAGGCGTGAACATCCCACAACGCGCGGCTGCAAATCAACATCCGGTTGGCAAGCCGCGGAGATCTGCAGGCGCTAAAATGGCCTCCCCATTTTCATAAGTTTGTTTGGGCAAGCCCACGCGCATCCGATATTCATGGCACTAGATCCCTCCACCATCCTGATTCTTACCACCGCGCTGGCTGCTGCCGCTGCACTTTACCTGGCCGTGGAATGGAACAGCATTCGCGAGAGATCGCTGTTGTTCTGGAGCGCCGGTTTCGCTGTGATCACCGTGGGTTCTGTTTTGGCACTGTTGCGTACCAGCGGTTTTTTGCTGATCGGTATCTGGTTTGCCAACGGTCTGTTGATCATCGCTCATTGGCTGTTTCTCGCAGGCGTTGCCAGATTCACGCAAACCAGACTGTCACGCGTCTGGTACCTGATTGCCGCAATATGGCTGGCCATGCTGCTTGTGCCCAGCGCCCCCTGGTGGTCCAAGGTGATGCTGTGCATCCAGTCGCTGCTGATCGCCGGCATTACCCTGCGCGCCAGCTTCATGCTGCGTCAGCATGGCGTCTCCCTCAGTGTTGGTGCTGTCCAGTTGCGTTACATATTGCTGGTGCACGGCCTCTTCTATCTCGCCAAGGCCGGTTCAACAGTGGCGCTGAATACTTTTGTCGACCTTGCCGCCTTCCGTGGCGAAGTGATCCAGATCTCGCTGGTGGAGGGTGCGATGGCGATCATGCTGATCGCCTTGTCCATGACCGGCACCGAACGCCATCGCCGTGAAGAACGCATCGAACAACTCGCTGCCCGCGATCCGCTGACCGCGCTGTATAACCGCCGCGCACTGGACCGGCGTGCACCCGGCTTGCTCAAACAAGCCTCACCGGCAACCCCTGGCGCTTTGCTTCTGATCGATATCGACAACTTCAAATTGGTCAATGACCTGCATGGCCATAGTGCCGGCGACAAACTGCTGATCGCCCTGAGCGAAATGATCCGCGATGCTTTGCCTCAGGGTGCCCTGGCGGCGCGGCTGGGTGGAGACGAGTTCGTTATCTTGCTGCGCAATGCGTCCAACGAAAGCGTGGTCACGCTGGGCAATAGCTTGCGCGCGAGTTTCGGAAAAATGGCGCGGGAAGCGTTCACTACGCCCATTGCAGTGACCTTGAGTGTCGGCGCCACGTTGTTCGACCAACCACCGGCAGGGTTGGCTGCGTTGCTCGAACTGGGGGACACGGCCCTGTACCAGTCGAAGCGCGGAGGACGAGACAGAGTCAGGGTCGTGACTTCCGTTTAGTGCAACCGTCGCAGCAACGAAAACCATTCGCGCAAACAGACTGAGCGACAGACCATAGCTACCCTATAACCGCAGACAATTCCTCCTCGTCAGCAGGTTTCTGCGAGACGCGGCATAATGCCCGACACCAGCCACCCATCTGACGGCCGCCTTTGTTCAGGCCGACGCCGCGCATGTTGCGGTACGTCACACAGAATCAGGCAGCTATTTCTAACCGACCCCATGTCCGAATCAATCCAAGCAAAACGCCACCTTGTCATCGCAGCCGTGATGGCCTCCATGGCAATGGTCGCGCTCGAAGCCACCATTGTCGCCACCGCCATGCCGCAAATCGTCACGCAACTGGGAGGACTGCATCTCTACAGCTGGGTGTTTTCTTCCTTCCTGCTCACGCAGACGGCGATGACGGTCGTGTTCGGCAAACTCTCCGACCTGTATGGCCGCAAACCCGTGATGCTGGCCGGTATCGCCATCTTTTTGCTGGGCTCGGTACTGGCGGGTTTCGCCTGGTCGATGCCGGCGATGATCGTGTTTCGTCTGATTCAGGGCGTCGGCGCAGGCGCCATCCAACCCGTGTCCATGACCATTGTCGCCGATCTTTATCCGGCCCGCGAACGGGGCAAAGTGCAAGGTTATCTGGCCAGCGTCTGGGCGGTATCGGCGGTACTTGGCCCGCTGGTCGGCAGCCTGATTATTCATGATATGTCGTGGGCCTGGATCTTCTGGCTTAATGTGCCGATCGGACTGGCAGCTGCGGCCGGCTTCGTCATGTTCTTGCGCGAAGGCGAGCGGCACGGTAAGCCATCGCTCGATATTCCGGGGGCCGTCTTGTTTACCGCGGCGATCGGTGCGCTGATGTTTGCGCTGACCGACATCGGCGCGTCCAACACAGAACACGCCATGATCGAGCTGGCCATCTTCGCCGCCTGTACGGTGCTGTTTGTGTTGCAGGAACGCCGCGCGGTCGATCCGATGATTTCTTTCAGCATCTGGGCCCACCGCCCGATTGCAGCGTCGAATTGCGCAACGGTGTTTGTGGGCATGGCAATGATGGGATTGACGACTTTCCTGCCGGTGTATGTGCAGGGCGTATTGCATCGCACGCCGGTTGTCGCTGGTCTTGCGCTGACCATGATGATGGTCGGCTGGCCGCTCGGTGCGACGACTACGGCAAAATCACTGCATCGTTTCGGGCTGCGGCAATTGATGGTGTTCGGCAGCGGTGTGATTCCGCTGGGCGCGCTGTTCTTTGTACTGCTCACCCCCGATAGCTCTCCGTTGATGGCCGGCATCGGTTCGCTGATCATGGGGCTTGGCATGGGTATCGCCAGTGTCAGCTCGCTGGTGCTGATTCAGGAAATCGTGGAGCCGCGCCAACGCGGCAGCGCGACGGCATCGAATCTTTTCTCCCGCAATCTGGGCAACACGCTGGGAGCGACCCTATTCGGCGCGGTGCTCAATTACGGACTCGCGCATGCGCCTGGTTCGGTTCCCGTGACTGCCGATCAGATCAAGCATTTGCTCGACACACAAGCCGATAGCGGCGTACAAAATATGCTGGTGCAGGATGCCTTGCATCATTCGCTGCACATCACCTTTGTGATGATGTTTGTGATTGCGATCGCGGTCTTGTTGGCGGCGATGGTGGTGCCGCATATTTCCTTGCGGCGAAATGTACAAGTATCGCCGCACGAAAATCTCTGATACCGAAGCCCGTCGGCCCGCATGGCTGACGGGCAGGTTTCATCCAGTGTGTCACGCCGCCGTCAGTCGCCTTTTTCTGCATCCAGCGCAGTCCGAAAGCACAGTCCTGCCAGGATGACGGCCGCAATCGCCAGCACATACGCCAGACTCTCCCCCTGAAACAGATTGTGCAGCTTGCGCTTGTAGGCGGCAACAATCATGGCCGGCGTCCCGCCGAACCTCTGCACGCTGTCAGCGTCCTGCTTTGATTCTTCACTTTGATATGCCTGACCGCCGACGAGGCGGTACTGCGCCGATGCGCTCGCAACAGCTCTGGTTTTGATCAGATAAGCGCCGGCGAAACCGGCAATGAGAATCACGATTCCCAGCACGAACCAGAATCTGAACGCTGAAGAACTTCCTTGCATGCTTGCTTCCTTTTCCAGATGGCCAACAGAGTCCAGACGGTGCCGGGAGGAAACCCGACTGTTGCTCCGGGAAGGAATTTATCACTGATCAGGGCCATGTGCATGAAGCATTTCAGGACGATACCGTGTAAATTGTGAGCCGGTGGTAGTAGTGCGACCACCGCCATCTGCATGAACCATTCGCACCATCTGACATGATTAAAAAAGGATCTCCTATGCGTCAACACATCGTGGTTCTCTCCATCGCAGTTGTCGGTGCGTTCGTGGCCGGAATGGCAGTCTCGCCATTCGCGCAGCACGCGATTTCCACCGCACATGCAGAACAGGCGCCGCTGGCGCCGGCGGTGATTGATCTCAATGCGATCACCCATGCCATGCTCCCCAAAACGCCATATTCCGAGTTGAACTCGAAGACGCTTGTCAATACGGACAACGCCACAATCAATCTTCAGTCTGGCAACGTCAACAAACACATTCACGCCAAGACCGACGAGATCCAGTACATCATCGAAGGCAGCGGCTCGATATGGCTGGGCGGTGAGCGCAAGGAATTCAAACCCGGCACGCTGATCATCATCCCCAAAGGTACGCCGCACGCCGGCGCTATCGTCGCCAACGGGCCGGTCAAAGCCATCGCGATCAAGATCCCGCCTCAGGGCAAGGAAGATATCGTGTTCGTGGACTGAGGACTGAGGACTGAGGACTGATACGTGCGCCGATCGTAAAAAAACTCTCCCGCTCGCATCAGGATGCCAACGGGAGAGTTTAAGAAAAAGAGGACATCGCCGGCCCAAGCCTGAACGCCCTCTTCAGTTCAACTGCCGGCCAATGACCGGATGACCGGACAACCGATCAATCGATCAGCGCTTCAGTTGTGACAAGTCGCGCACCGCGCCGCGATCGGCCGAGGTGGTCAATGCGGCGTAGGCTTGCAGCGCTTGCGACACCACACGTTCACGGCCCAGCGGCTGCCATGCATCGTGACCGAGTGCTTCCATCTTGGTACGGCGCTGCGCCAGAACTTCAGCGGTCACACGCAGGTTGATCGTGCGGGCCGGGATGTCGATGTCGATCATGTCGCCCTCTTCCACCAGACCGATGGCGCCGCCTTCAGCCGCTTCCGGCGAAGCGTGGCCGATCACCAGACCTGAGGAACCGCCGGAGAAACGACCGTCGGTGAACAAGGCGCAAGCCTTGCCGAGACCCTTGGACTTGATGTAGGACGTCGGATACAGCATCTCTTGCATGCCGGGACCGCCCTTCGGACCTTCGTAACGAATGATGACGACGTCACCAGCATGCACGGTGTCGCCCAGAATGCCTTCTACGGCTGCGTCCTGGCTCTCGAACACACGTGCCTTGCCGGAGAATTTCAGAATACTTTCATCCACGCCGGCAGTTTTGACGATGCAACCCTTTTCAGCAATGTTGCCGTACAAGACCGCGAGGCCACCGTCTTGCGAATAGGCGTGTGCACGGTCGCGGATGCAACCGATGCTGCGGTCGAGATCGCCGTGTTCGTAGCGTTCAGCCTGCGAGAACGCCGTCTGCGATGGCACGCCGCCCGGTGCGGCGCGGAACAGCTTGTGCACGGCGGCATCGCTGCTGACGCGAATATCGTACTTCTCGATCGCTTCGCCCATGGTCTTGCTATGCACGGTCGGCAACGATGTATCGAGCAGACCGGCGCGTGCCAGCTCGCCCAGAATCGCAATGATGCCGCCGGCGCGGTGCACGTCTTCGATATGGAACTTGTCGGTCATTGGTGCGACCTTGCACAGGCAGGGCACCTTGCGCGAAATACGGTCGATGTCTGCCATGGTGAATTCCACCTGGGCTTCGTGCGCAGCAGCCAGCAAGTGCAGCACGGTGTTGGTGGAGCCGCCCATCGACACATCCAGCGCCATCGCGTTTTCAAACGCGGCCTTGCTTGCGATGCTGCGTGGCAGAACCGAGTAATCGTCTTGCTCGTAGTGACGCTTGGCCAGTTCAACGATCAGGCGGCCCGCACCGAGGAAGAGTTCCTTGCGATCGGCGTGTGTTGCGACGATGGTGCCGTTGCCCGGCAACGAGAGGCCCAGCGCTTCAGTCAGGCAGTTCATCGAGTTGGCAGTGAACATGCCGGAACAGGAACCGCAGGTCGGACAGGCGGAGCGTTCGATTTCAGCCACGTCTGCGTCGGACACGGTGGAGTCGCCGGCTTTGATCATGGCGTCGATCAGATCAAGCTTGATGACCTTGCGATCGTTGTTGACGACCTTGACTACCTTGCCAGCTTCCATCGGACCGCCCGAAACAAACACCACAGGAATATTGAGGCGCATCGCGGCCATCAGCATGCCCGGTGTAATCTTGTCGCAATTGGAGATGCACACCATCGCATCGGCGCAGTGCGCATTGACCATGTATTCAACCGAGTCGGCGATCAGGTCGCGCGATGGCAGCGAGTACAACATGCCGCCGTGGCCCATGGCGATACCGTCATCGACGGCAATGGTATTGAATTCTTTGGCGACCCCACCGGATGCCTCGATCTCGCGCGCCACCAGTTGGCCCAGGTCTTTCAGATGGACGTGGCCCGGGACGAATTGCGTGAACGAGTTGACCACCGCCACGATAGGCTTGTCGAAATCGCCATCCTTCATGCCGGTGGCGCGCCACAATGCGCGGGCGCCCGCCATGTTGCGGCCTTGGGTGGTGGTGCGGGAACGATAGACGGGCATGTTGGGTGTCTCCTCAGGGCAGCAAATGAAATGAAAGCGAAAGATGAAAGCTAAAAATTGAAGCGCAAGGGTGCCGTTTTCGCAACCACCTGTCCAATATATAATTGAATAGCCTGTAATTCGCATTGCATATTAAAACTCGTGACAGGCAAGAAAAAAGGAATGACGGAATGAAACTGACCCTGGTGGTTTTCGACGGCGTGCAGGCGCTCGACGTTGCCGGGCCTCTGGACGTGTTCGCCGAGGCGAATCTGCTGCTGCCGAAGAAAGACCATTACGAGATCACACTCGTCGGCGAACGGCCGGGCAGTGTCATGTGTTCCAGCGGCATGGAATTCAAGGTTCACTTCGACTATCCGAATTTCCATTCCGACAGCGATCTGCTGCTGGTGGCGGGCGGGCCAAGGGTACCCGAGTATCGCCCCGATCCGGCCTTCCTTGCCTGGCTCAATGCGCGTGCCCGCAAGGCAACCAAATTCGGCGCCGTCTGCAATGGCGTGTTCTTGCTGGGACATGCCGGGCTTCTGGCGGGACGCGAAGTGACGACGCATTGGGATCATGCCGAGCGGCTTGCAACACAATTCCCCGATCTGAATGTCCGGCCCGACAAGATATTCGTACGCGACGGCAATCTGTTCACCTGCGGCGGCGTCACTGCCGGCATCGATCTCTGCCTGTCACTGGTCGCAGAAGACTGGGGCCATGATCTCGCCGTCACAGTGGCCAAGCGCCTGATCGTCTACATCCGCCGCGACGGCGGGCAATCGCAATACAGCCCTTATCTCGCGGTCGGGCCCAATGAGGATTCGCTGGTCGCCAAGGTACTGAAATATGTGACCGACCACATCGGCGAAGCCTTGACCATCGAAGATATCGCCGACGCCGTGGGTGTCAGCCGCCGCACGTTTTCACGCGCCTTCGCCAAACATGCCCACGTCACGCCATCCGTGTTTGTAGAACAGGTGCGCATCGATTTTGCACGCAAGCTGCTGGAAGAAACGGATGTACCGCTGAAGACCGTGGCCTTCCGCTGCGGGTTCAGCACCGCGACACAGATGCGGATGATCTTTTCGCGCCAGCTGAACACCACGCCCAAGCTCTACAGAGAACGTTTCCACGCGAACGATGCACCTCGTGTTGAGGCAGCGGCCTCGTCAAAGAAAAAATCTCCCACCGCATTACGACCCGCCAAAAACGCTTACTAGTTCAGCGCAACTAGTTTGGCACAAAGCAATATCAGGCGATCAGCAGACGGCCGCAGAACAAGCCATGCAGCGTGCGAAACGCCAGCACCGCAATCGACGCCGTGAGCAAAAATAGCAGGACTGCCGCAATCAGCGCCAACCCCGCTCCGCCGACTGCACCCGCGTAGATGAACGCAGCATTGGTCAACGCCGCCATCGGAAAGCCGATCGCCCACCAAGACGGTGAAAATGCCGGCGGCTTCACCATCAGGCGATAGAAGATGATCCCGAACAGGAACAAGCCAAAGTAAAACAGCAGCGACGCAAACATGTCGACACGCTGCATCAGATTCACATAGGCGATAAAGCCGACACTGAACGGCGCCATCAGTATCATCTTCGACGGCCGCATGCCGTCCGCCAGAGGATCATGGTGAATCAGCCGGGAAAAGATCAGGATGAAAAAAACGATGGCGCTGACGCTGCCGACGGCGGCGGCAAGCAGGTTCACCTGATAAGCCCAGCCGTCCATGAAAGCACCGCCGCTGACCACGATATCCAAGCTGCCGACACCGGCGATCAGCCAGGCCGGCATCACCGTGGCGGGAGCGGTATTGCCGTTCAGCATCCGGGAAATCATGACGATGCTCAGCACCAGGGTCAGGATCGTGCCGATGATCCAGACGACCAACTGAGCCGAAGCACTGTAGCTGCCGATGATGCTCGACAGGAGCAGGATGCTGATGCCTACCGTACCGAAGAAGCTGGCGATGACGGGATGCGCGAACTCCTGCTTCACCGTTTCGGGATGTTTGATGAGCTTGCTCAGGTAGGACAGGCTCAGGACGGCGAACATCGCCAGCGCGAGCATACCAAGCGCCTGCGACACGCCAAGGTCGACACCATAGGCCTGGTGGGCAAGACGCCAGGCCAGCGAGAGCCCCGCCACACTCATGACCGAGCCAAAGAGGCTGACAGGCAAATAGCGGACGGAAGGTTGAGCGCGGGTTCGGATTCTGCGACTGGGGTGAAACGATTCCATGACAACTCCAATGATTGAGTAAATGAGAGGCACCGGGCTACTAAGCTGCTTGTGCCGGTCATTCTGGATCGGCACCTGAGGCATTTGAATACAGGCCTGTGGCTGGACGCTTTTGATTCTGCCCGAGCGGTTGCCACCTGTGAGCAGCCTTCTCCCGCTTGTCCCAAAACGCACACGGGTTGTCCCTAAAACGATCAGGCGCTGTGACGATTCAGCACAAAATAAGCACAAGGATTGCTCTCCGGATAGAGCGATTCGACTACTTCATGAGATCCATTATTGTCAGCAACAGATGTTGGATTCCCCTGTATGCTTGAGAAAACAACCGGGGATTGCGCCACAACCGGAACAGGGGGATTCCGATGCAGAGAAAACAGCCGTTCGCCACAGTAAAAGTCATTACCATCGCAGCGATGCTCACCGTCGGCGCAATCGCCGTCAACCACGCCAACGCCGCCACCGGCTACTACCTCGTGTCGGTCTACAGCGCCGAAAATCAAGTCTCGGTCGACTACAAATATTGGAACGCCAAACGAAACGGCGCACCGCCGTTTGGATCGCCCGAGCTGGGCATCGGCTATGGCGTCAACTCGCGCTGGTATACCGAGGTCTACGGCACAACCACCCAAACTGCGGCGCAAGGCACGCAGTTCAGCAGCCTGAACTGGCAAAACGATTTCCTGCTGACGCAGGGACAGTATTGGTTCGATCTCGCCATCCACACCAACATCGAGCAATACAGGCGCAGCGACGGCTATGGTTTGGAATGGGGGCCGGTCTTTCAGACCGAGATCTGGCGAACGCAACTCAATGCCAACGTGTTCCTGCAGCGCGACTACCGAACCACCGCCGACAACAACGCCGCACAACTGGTTTATCAGTGGCAAGTCCGGCAGCACTGGAAACCATTGCTCAACTTCGGCCTGCAGGGTTTCGGCGAGTTGGGGCGCTGGGATAACTGGAACAGCACCGCAACACAGTCACATCGTGCAGGCCCCGCTTTGTTCGGCACCTGGTATCTGCCCAGCGGACACAAGATCCTTTACGAAACAGCCTATCTGCTGGGTAAAAATTCCGGTCGCTCCGCCAAGAGTTTCACCATGCGGGTGCAATATGCGTTCTGACTTTCATTGCCTTGCTGCATGAAAGACCGAAACGCGTGACCTCAAAAGGACAAACGGCGTTAGCTGATTGACATCGATGCGCGACGAGGATTACGCTGGACGAAACGCCGTCAACCGGAGATGTTTGCATGGCACTAATCAAATCCCAACCAGCCACTCTCCTGGAAGTCATGGAGCATCACATCCAGTTTACGGAAAATGGGATTGCCGTCTTCGACGCGGAAGACCGCTTCATTTTTCATAATCAGGCCTTTGACTGTATTTTCGGCCTGGACGCCAGCGCCATGGTCGGCTGGACTCACGACGACTGGCTGACCTGGATGTATGTGCATCGGGGCGGTGTCAACATCGAATGGGATTCCCTTGAATCCTGGCTGGGCTATGTGCATAGTGTGTCGCGCTCCAAACCGTTCCGGCGATTTGAGACGGATCTGAGGGATGGTCGATGGCTGCTGGTCAGCGAGCAGACCTATCCTTCCGGACATCTGGTTTTGCATTTCGCCGACATCACGCTGCAGAAGAAGACCGAGATGGAATTGAAGGAAGCCATCGCCAAGATCGAACACATCGCACAGACCGACGAACTCACCAATCTGCCCAACCGGCGCCATATCCTGAACCGCTTCCATGAAGAGCTTTTGCGGGCGGCACGCTACAAACATGAGTTCTGTTTCGGCATCCTCGACATCGACCATTTCAAACTGGTGAACGACAAATATGGCCACCCGGCCGGCGACGAGGTGCTGCGGCATTTTTCCAGGTTCTTGCGCGACCATCTTCGCTCGCAGGATATTGTCGGTCGGGTTGGCGGAGAAGAATTCGCCATCCTGTTTCCGGAAACCAAACTGGACGATGCGCTGCTGGTCCTGAGCCGGATCAACGAAACCTTGCGTAAAGAACGCCTTGTGCAGATCGCGCCGGATTTCTCCTATAGTTTTTCCGGCGGGCTGGTGTCGTCGGAACCCGACCTGATGGAGGACTGTACCTTGCTCATGGCAAAAGCCGACAAAGCGCTTTATCAGGCCAAGAACGGCGGGCGCAACCGGGTGCTGCGGTATCAGGATGATTCCCTGATCAGTATTCCTTGATGAGTGCCTGACAGCAGGAGGAGTCGGTATCAGCGCCGGCCAACACCGATTCCTCACGCATGCCTTGTAGACGACGCAAAAGTGATGACGTCATCGACAGGGCGGAAACAATTTTTCAGTCCCCTGGAAAGACTCGCGTGATCGAGGTCTTCTTTTCCATCTTTCCTTGCCTTCGCATCCGTCAACCGGCGATGCCAAATTGGCATCACAATCGCCCGCGATAAACGCATCTTGCGCTCATGCGGCGAGATCCGATCAAGGTTTCCCGACATACAAAGCCAAAAGGCATTGTTATGATCGCGCCAGTAACTCAAGAACGCGTTCCACATTTCAGTATTTTCTCTTCCGACGGTATCGCCGCCGGCGGAGTCGATTGCTTTTGCGACCGACCTTGTCAGCAAAAGCTGATCTGCAGCATTTCACCTGTGTTGACGGTTTATTCACATCGCGATTGATGGATGCATAAAGAGGCGTGCTGACAGCGGTCAGTGCAAGAATCTATACCCGATCATGTCTACCTGCAAGCGCGTGAACAGCAAATAAGGGAGAAGAAGAATATGGCTGTAGCTGCTTTGAACATGGATGTCACAGATCTGGGCGCGAAGGATTTCTTCCTTGCCCGGCAGCCGATTCTGAACATTGAGCAGGAACTGATCGGCTATGAACTGCTGTTTCGCAGCACCGGCGTCAATCGCGCCGCCGTCACCGACGACGCGGCTGCGACGGCGGCTGTGATCGAGCATGCCGCCGAGCTGGGCCTGCACAATGTGATCGGTTCGCTGACCGCTTTCCTCAATGTCGACGCCGCGATCCTGATGAGCGATGTGGTCTTCGTGCTGCCCAAGGAGCACGTCATTCTGGAAATTCTGGAAACGGTGGAGCTGACGCCGCCGCTGATGCGGCGTATCGAGACGCTGACCGAGGCGGGGTATGTCTTTGCAATCGACGATCTGGTGCAGGAATCGGCGCGCACCGATCAACTCATGCCGTTTGCTCGCATCGTCAAGGTCGATGTGCTGAAAATGCCGGTTGAAGAAATCGCCGCCCTGAGCGCCAGTCTCCGGCAAAAAGGAAAAAAACTGCTGGCCGAAAAAGTCGAAACCATCGATCAGTTCAAACTGTGCCGCGACTATGGCTTTGATTATTACCAAGGCTATTACTTCGCCAAGCCGGATGTCCTCCAAGGAAAAAAACTGAGTGCGTCCTGCGTGATCATCATGCAGATCCTTGCGCTGATCATCAAGGGCGCCAACAACTACGAAATCGTGCGCTTCATCAAACAGGACGTCGCATTGAGTCTCATGTTGCTGCGTCTGGTGAACACACCCTTGTGCGGCTTCCGCCGGCACATTGCATCGCTGGGCCAGGCCTTGCTGGTACTCGGTGACCGCCAGCTGAAGCGCTGGCTGCAAATCCTGCTGTACGCCAATCCGAACAGCAACCGGCAGTCGGCTTCGTCACCGCTGATGATCCTGGCGGCGACGCGCGGCAAGATGTGCGAACTGCTGTCGCAGAAAATCCAGCCGCGCCGTCCCAACAAATCCGATACCGCCTTCATGGTCGGCGTGCTGTCGCTGACCGACGCCTTGTTCAATCTGGAAATTGCCGACGTGATCGGCCAGATCGGTGTATCTATCGAGATCAGAGAAGCACTGCTGTCGCGCGCCGGGTTCTACGGCGGTCTCCTGCTGCTGGTTGAATCGGCTGAAAAACCGGAGTTACTGAGTCCCGCTCGGTTGAACGACATGTTAAGCAATTTTCAACTTTCTGCGGAAGAGTTTTACAGCGTGCAGAAGGAAGCCTTTGAATGGGGCAACAGCGTTTCGGAGAACATGAGCGCTGATGAACAATCCAAACACTGAGCACGGACGACGACTAACGGAGATTGACCAGCACCTTGACCGATTGACAAGATTAAAAAGCAGTCGGCAGACGTTACCTATTCTTTTACACGCCGACAGCGTAAAGAACATTAAAAGACTTTCGTCTGCTGTTATGCTGATGCCGCTCAGCAAGTGTCGCCCGACTGATTGAAGACATGCGGATTACCGCAAATTCAAGAGAGATCAGCATCGGGCCATCGACAAGAACATAAAAATAAAAATCCATACGAATGCTATGAAGAGTCTGATTTGTACATCGGCAGATGACAATTGCCTCAAGAAGGAGGACCTGTACCGGGCGCTGGTAGATGCCTTTACGGATGGCATCGTCATGCAGCACGAAGATGGGACGGTATTCGATTGCAACGGCGTCGCGGAGCATATCCTGGAATGCCCGAAAGAAGCCATGGCCGATATGGTCGCCCTGCTGCGCCATCGGAAAACCATGAAGAGCGATGGTACGGCCTTCGACGAAACGGAGTATCCAATGGTCATTGCCGGCGCGTCATTGCAGCCGGTCAGCAATGTCATGATGGGCATGACGCGTCTGGATGGCCGCTTCTGCTGGCTCGAGGTCAGCGCCAGCCCGATCATGGTCAATCGCGGCAAGGATTTTATCGGCGTCGTCACCTTTCTGCGAGAAATCACCGAGCGCAAGGAAGCGGAAGAAGCGCTGGAAAAACGCCACCACGAACTCGAAAAAGGCATCTTCAAACGCACCGCCCAGCTGGAGTTTACGCTGGGCCAGTTGAAGCTTGCGGTAAGTGCGTCCAATACAGGATTGTGGAACTGGAATCTGCGCACCGATCAGTTCTACTTCTCGCCGGAATGGAAACGCCAGATCGGCTATGCCGACCACGAAATCGGCGACACCATGGACGAGCTGGTGTCGCGCATCCACGTCGACGACCGGGAGCGCGCCGTGACGGCGACCGAGTCTTATCTTGAGGCGCCCAAGGAGTCGTTGGAAATCGAATATCGCATGCGCCATCGCGACGGCGGCTTCCGCTGGATCTTGTCACGCTCGATGGCGATGCTGGATGAAAACGACAAGGCGATTTTTCTGCAGGGTTCGCATGTCGACATCACCGAACGAAAACAGTCTGAAGAAAATCTGCTGGCGCTGACCCGCGAACTGCGTGATGTCTCGCGCGAGCTGGCGAGAGTGGAAGAAGCCGAACGGCGCCGGTTCGCGCAGGAGCTGCACGACACCATCGGGTCGGCGTTGGCGGCACTCAGCATCAATATGACCATCATGAGCGGCGAGATCGCCGGTGAAGGTTCGTCCGGCATGGAAGCGCGGCTGAAGGATTCCATCGTGCTGCTCGATGACACCACCGATGCCGTGCGACGCCTGATGGCAGAATTACGGCCGCCGGTGCTGGATGATTACGGTCTCGAAGCTGCGTTGCGCTGGCAGTGCGAATTGTTTGCCGAGCGCTGCGGATTTCAGTTCACGGTGGATGTCTACGGCATTGCCGATCGCCTGGAGCCGGAGCTGGAAATCTCACTGTTTCGCATCGCCCAGGGCGCCATCACCAACATCGCCAAGCACGCACGGGCAACCAATGTCGAAGTGATGCTCAACATCCTGCAGAGTTCGGTCACGATGACCATCATGGATGACGGCGTCGGCTTTGTGCCGAACGTACATCGCGATCAGAAGTCGAAACCGACCTGGGGATTGGTGTCCATGCGCGAACGTGCGCAGGCGCTGGGCGGCAATCTGAAGATCATTTCCGAACCCCACAAAGGCACCTGCGTTGAAGTCGTCGTGGAGCTTTCATCATGAACATGGCAATGCCCGCGCCCATCCGCATCTACATCGCCGATGACCACACCATCGTCAGAGATGGTCTGGCGGTGATGCTGCAGGTACATAGCGATATCAAGGTGGTAGGATCCGGCAGCGACGGCAGACAAGCAGTGAAAGAAGTCGCAAGTCTTCGCCCCGACATTGTGATCATGGATATTGCCATGCCCAATCTGAACGGGATCGAAGCAACCCTGCTACTCAAGGATGAAGCGCCGGGCGTGAAGACCATCATGCTATCGATGTACGCGACGAAGGAACATATCTTCCGTGCGCTGCAGGCTGGCGCACGAGGTTACCTGCTGAAAAATTCCGCCGGCTCGGAACTGGTCAACGCCATACGCGTAGTGCAGTCCGGCCAACGCTATCTGAGTCAAAAAATTGCCGACACGGTGGTGGACGATTATCTTCTCGACCACCGTGTCACCGGACCACTGGATGCGTTAAGTGCGCGAGAGCGGGAAGTTCTGCAACTGGTGGCGGAAGGACATTCCAGTGCACAAGTGGCGGCGATGTTGTCGCTGTCACCCAAATCCATTGAAACCTATCGCAGCCGGCTGATGCAAAAGATCGGCGTCAGTGACTTGCCCAGCCTGGTCAAGTTCTCCATTCATCATGGATTGATTTCACTGGAATAGTCCGCTGAGCAGTCACCTCGACGTCAGCTAGACGTAACTTCGACGTCAGCTCACCGTTGCCAATCCAAGTGTCGGGATATTCCCCTGCACTTGTCATACTTTCCCTACAGAAATAGCACCGCATAGCCGCTAGTATCAGGGCTGCCCGCGCTGCGCCTGTCTGATCTTCCCGCGCGGCCCCGGCAGTGGCATGCCAATAGCAAATCCGAGTATCCCGTGTATCTCCTGATGAGCGCAGTGCGCGCAATGACCGCATTGCTGAGACATCGGGATGAACAGCGGCATGGAGACCTGCCAACATAAAAAATGCCCTGCATACGTCACCGATGTCTGTCTCGATGGGTAGAAACATGCGATTGATTTGCGTATTTCCGTTGCTGCTTTTTTTGCTGGCCGGATGCGAACGAAGCCCGCTGGAAAAGCTGGTGTTCGAACACGCCAGAGAACAGGCCAAGATTAACGCCGCCAATTTTGAGCGCAACAAAGAAGCGCGCGAGCGGCAGCAACTCGCGCTGCGCAGGAGGTTTGATGCCGATGAACCTGACCAGGATACAGGCTCGCCTTGACGGCATCACCACGCAGTAGGCGATGCCGCGAGGCGCTAATTACGGTGGGTTAAAGCCTGGCTTTATTAACAACGCCAGCCAAGGCAGCATGACCGCGATCAGTGAAAATCTGCTTGTAACGGTACGCGTCCTTTTCCTGCAGCTTCTGATCCTCGTAGTCGAGAAGTTTCAGATGCTTGTCGACGCTCAGGCAAGCCCAGACCAGCAACACGTCGAGAAGAATAATGCCGATGTTTGTGAAACTGATTCCGTAAGTCATGACAGCCCCCCTTTTTTCCGATCACATTGAGTAAATCCTCCTGATGCTGACTACAGCATACTCATCAGGTTGGATTTTCCAATCAGGGAATTCCTGATTTCTACAAGGCAATCAGAAGGCAATTGGGCTGGGCTGGAACAGCTAAGGCTTTATCCCACCTGCGGGACGTTCAGAATTGTTCCCAAGACGCGTCACTGTCCTGCGCAATGGCTACCGGCTTAGTGGAGGATTTAATGACCGATTTGGCGACCACCGGTACAGGCAACCTGGACGCCGGAGTAATATCCACAGTCCGTTGTTGATGCGTCAACTTCGGCGCCGCATTCTGTTCAGCACCGAGCTTGAAGATGCTGACAACTTCCAGCAAACTCCCGGCCTGATGCTGCATCGATTGCGCAGCCGCCGCTGCTTCCTCCACCAGCGCAGCATTCTTTTGCGTCACTTCATCCATCTGCGTAATGGCGAGGTTGATCTGCTCGATGCCGTCGCTTTGCTCTTCGCTGGCTGAACTGATTTCCCCAACGATGTCGGTCACGCGCTTGACGCTGTTGACGACATCGGTCATGGTGGTGCCGGCCTGCTCGACCAGTCGGCTGCCGGCATCGACCTGCGCTACCGAGCTGTCGATCAATGCCTTGATTTCCTTCGCTGCTGCAGCGGAACGTTGCGCCAGTCCGCGCACTTCGGAAGCGACGACTGCAAAGCCGCGTCCCTGCTCGCCTGCACGCGCTGCTTCCACAGCAGCATTCAATGCCAGGATGTTGGTCTGGAATGCGATGCCATCGATCACGCTGATGATGTCGACAATCTTCTTAGACGACTCGTGGATCGTGCCCATGGTTTCCACCACCTTGCCGACCACGTTGCCGCCGGCGATCGCCACCTCGGATGCAGAAGCCGCCAGCTGGTTGGCCTGACGCGCGTTATCGGCGTTCTGCTTCACCGTGGATGTCAATTCTTCCATCGCGGAGGCGGTTTCTTCCAGCGAACTGGCCTGCTGCTCGGTGCGTGTCGACAGATCCAGATTGCCCATGGCGATCTGGTTGGAAGCGGTGGCAATGGTATCGGTGCCGGTGCGCACATGGCCGACGATTTCCGCGAGGCGATTGCGCATGACCCGGATGGATGCCATCAAGCTGGTCTGGTCGCCCTGGCGCAACGTGATCGATGTCGCCAGATTGCCGTTGGCGATGTCGCTGGCAATTGCCATCGCATAGTCTGGTTCACCACCTAGCTGGCGAATGATGCTGCGCGTGATGAGCAAGGCAGCGATCAGGCTCAGAATGAATGCTGCGGCACTCACCGCAAACAACAACATCGTCGTGTGACGATAGGTGTCCTGACTGTCGGCGACGGTTTTATCCATGGCGGCGTGCTGATAGTCGGACATCGCTTTCAGCGCGTCAAACATCGCGCTCTGTTTCAGACGTATGGCGCCGAACAACAACTTCTTCGCTTCATCCAGCTTGTTTTGCGTCAGCAGATTCAAGAGATTCTGCTGCTCTGCATAGTAGTCGGCGCTCGTGCGTTGAAGTGCCGCCATCAGTTCCTTGCCTTGCGGCGTGACGATGGTGCCTCCAAGCTTTTTGAGCGTCGCGTCATTCTCTTCGCGCGCTTTGACGATACGTGCCAACTCCTGTTTTGAAGTTGCCTCATCGTCGGACAACGCGATATTGCGAACAACCCGCGCCACGAGATTGACGTTATTGGTGACAGTGTCCACCAGCGCGATTTTGGCGTAGCGATCGTTCACCAGAAAGTTGATGTTGTTGTTGAGCACAGCCATGCGTGTGAAACTGAAGAGGGCGATACTGATCAATAACGCCAGGACAAGACCGAATCCGATATACAAACGGCTGGCGACTTTTAATTTGGATAAATTCATGACACGATTCTCCTGAAAGGACATTCAAGGACATGATGCTTTCGGATCAGTCTGCTGCGGAGAATTCTACTGCCAGAACTGTTTTTGCTGTGTCGGCTTTTCACCAATGAAAAAAGATGCCGGTATGACAAGCTGCGCTAGAATTCCTGCATGACAGAAATCCGCCCCGCCCAATTTCCCGCAGACCGCGACGCGGTCATCGAACTCTTTCGCGAATATATCGGCAGCGTCAGCGTCGATCTCGGCTTTCAGGATTACGAAGCCGAGTTTGCCGCGCTGCCAGGAAAATATGCCGCACCGGACGGCAGACTGCTGCTGGCATGGCGGGGTGACCGTATCGTGGCTTGTGTGGCATTGCGCAAGATCAATGCAGAGATTTGCGAGATGAAGCGTGTGTATGTGCGCCCCGAGGCGCGTGGCGAGCAACTTGGCCGCCGTCTGGTTGCACGCATCTTGCAGGAGGCGCAAGACGCAGGCTATACGCGCATCTGCCTTGACGTGCTGCCCGAGTTTGCTGCCGCGCAGCACATCTATGCGTCGTTCGATTTTGTCGAAACCACGCCCTTCACCTTCAATCCGGTACCGGGAACAAAGTTTCTGGGACGTGACCTGTAGCTTTTTCAGCTTCGGCTTCAGCTATTTTTTAATGCTGCTATTGCCGCCCCATACTCTTCCGCCAGCACGCCGATGAGGTCTGCCGTATTGGCGGCGCGAATCAAGGGCGCTGCCTGTCCTGCCCAAAATGCAGCGAACTCGTGACTGCCGCGCTGGCTGGCAAGTGCGTGCAATTGCTTGCCCGCGTCGTAAGCCATCGGATAGTCACTCGGTACAGGCGAACCGGCCGCACCGATCTCATTCATGATCCGATTGGCGATACCACGCGCACCCCGGCCGGAAATTGCACGTGTCACTTTAGTATGTTCGGCGCGACTGCTGGTGAGGCTTTGCCGGTATTGCGGACTGGCGTTGGATTCTTCCGTCAGCAAGAAGGCCGTGCCCATCTGTACGGCATCGGCCCCCAGCATGCGTGCCGCGGCGATGCCCTGGCCGTCCATGATGCCGCCTGCGGCAATCACCGGCAGCGAAGTCTGTCGCGCGATCATCCGCACCAGCGCAAAAGTGCCGATAGCCTCATCCTCATCACTGCCGTCGAAGACGCCGCGATGCCCACCCGCCTCAAAACCTTGCGCGACGATGGCATCCACGCCTGCCGCTTCAACAACGCGCGCCTCATTGAGCGTCGTCGCATTCGCCATGATGAACACACCGGCTTTCTTGAACGCGTCGATGACGGATACATCAGGCAAGCCGAAATGGAAGCTGATTACCGCAGGCGGCGTATCGAGCAACAGTTGCTGCATGTCCATGTCGGTAATGAAGCTTTGATAGATTTCCCGCAACGGCAATTTCAACACGCCGCCGAACTCATTGAAGTAAGGTTTCAGATGATCGGCCCATGCCTGATCGCGTGCAGGGTCTGCTTGTGCCGGACGATGCGCGAAGAAATTGACATTGAATGGACGTGAAGTGAGGCTGCGCGTTTCCGCCAGCAACTCCTTCGCCTGAGCGGCATTGCTGGCGCCGAGCGCCAACGAACCGAGCGCGCCGGCATTGGATGCCGCCGCTGCCATGCGCGGCGTTGATACGCCTGCCATGGGCGCCTGGATGATGGGATGGCTCAAACCCAGTCGGGTTGCGATGATGCTGTTCATGGATCCTCCGGCTTGCTGTGATGCATTCATCTGCATTTCATTATGTCACTGACCTATCGCCTTGCGACTCGCCCAAAGATTGGCGGCAGCACCCCACAACAACATGCCGCTCGTCAAAAAGAATACCGAGCGCATGCCGACCATTCCGCCCATCGCGCCCCCAGCCAGCGGACCAAGTACTTGCCCTGCATATTGCGAGGACTGCGAATAACCCAGTACTTTCCCCAGCGCGCTCTCCGGCACGGATTGCCTGATCTGCTTGGCGATCGAAGGCAGTAATCCGGCCAGCGCCGCTCCCAGCAGGAATCGCAAAATCGCAAGCTGCCACCACGCCGACACAAATGCCTGTGGAATCATCAACAAACCGGCAGCCGTCAGACAATACACGATAACGCGCCAGCCACCAATGCGGTCGGCAAGCCGTCCCAACGGGGCTGCCATGATGATGCTGCCGAGCGCCGATGCTGCCATCACGATGCCGGCGTCCAGTACGACATGACTGCGATCAACGTGAATAGTCTGCAAATAAACGGTGATGATCGGTTCGATCGACATGTTGGCAAACAGCACCAGCATGGCGGTCGCAAACATGGCGCCGACGATCAGGCGCAGATGCTTTGTTTCTGCCAACGCCGATGCCTTGTCGTGGCGCGGACGCGGTACGAAGTTTTCTTTGACGAACACGATGGTCAGCAATGCTGCCACCGCGATCATCGCACCGGTCACAAAGAAAGTATGTCGGATACCGATGAGACCAGGCAACAGACCGCCGATCAACGGCCCGGTCAATGTCCCCGCCAACGCCCCGGTCGACAAGATACCCAATGCCCATCCCGATTTTTCAGAGGGCGTCTGGGTTGCAATCAGCAAGGTCGACGAAGACGCGTAGCCACCGATGACGCCGGCCAGCAAACGCAGCAAGGTCAACTCAACCACATTGTGCGCGCAACCGATCAGGGGCATGACGATCGCCATGCCGATGGCGGCGCGCACCAGCATCGGCTTGCGGCCGAAGCGGTCGCTCAGGTAGCCCCATAGCGGCGCGGTCAAGCCGGTGCCAAGGAAGGTTGCACCGAAGGCGATGCCTGACCACCAGACGATGGCGGAATTCTGTTTGACACCAAGCTCTTCCACGTAGACCGGAAGGAACGGCAACAACAGCGTCAGGCTGACCAGGGTCGTGAAGGAACCGAACACGCAGACGACCAGATTGCGCTTCCAGTGCAGGACGTTGTCGTGTGCGTAGGAATTGCTTGCGATGTTAAGTGCGTCTTTCATGTTCTGCTCCTTTATTGCTTCCGCTTGCTTACTGTGTGGTTTCGAAGATCAGCTCCAGCTCGAGCGGCGCGCCCAGCGGCAATGAGACCACTCCGAGCGCTCTGCGGGTCGACGTCTTGTCCCGGCCAAACACCGCCTCCAGCAGTTCCGATGCGCCGTCCGCTACCAACGGATGCGAACGAAAGTCCGGCTCGGCCACGATGCTGACCGCAAGCCGCACAACACGGCTCACCTTGTCCAGCGAACTCAGCTCATCACGCACTACCGCGAGCGCGTTCAGACAGGCGGTGAAGGCAGCGTCGCGCCCTGCTTCCAGATCCAGCTCGACACCGACACGGCCAACGTGCCGCGGCTTGCCATCCACCACCGGCAGAATGCCGCTGAGGAATAACAGGTTGCCGCTCTGCACTGCCTCGACGTAAGCACCCAGAGGCAAGGGCGCTGCCGGCAGCACGATGCCGAGATCCTTCAGCCGTTGCTCTGCGCCGCCCGCCGACACGCCACGCGCGCTTACCATTTTCCCGAGTGTGCGCCGCCATCGACGTGCAACACTTCTCCAGTCACATTCCGTGCTTCGGTCAGATAAACCACCGCGTTGGCAATATCCTGTACGTCGGAAATCACGCCCATCGGCGACAAGGTCTTCAGGAAATCTTTTGGATTCTTCTCATGCAGGGGTGTGTCGACGACACCGGGTGCGACCAGGTTGAAACGAATACCGTCCTTGGCGTATTCCAGCGCCAGATTGGTCGACAGCGAGTTGATGCCTCCCTTGGTGATCATCGGCACCGATGCCGTCACGCCGGCAATCGGATGTTCCAGCAGCGAGGTGGTGATGCCGACCACGCTGCCGCCGGTGCCTTGCTTGAGCAATTGACGCACGACATGCTGGGTGATGTACAGGTAGCCTTGCAGATTGGTCGATACGAAGGCCCGGAAGTCCTCTTCCGTGTAATCGATGAAAGGCTTGGTGTAGAAGATGCCGGCGTTGTTGACCAGCGCATCGATGCGACCGAATTTTTCCAGCGCGGCGGCAACCACCAGCGCCGCCGTTTTTTCCAGGCCGATGTCGCCATCGACCAGCACCAGATTGGCGGAAGCCGTAAAGCTGCCTCGCTGTGCGATGCTGCGCGAAGTGGCAACCACGTTGTAGCCGCGGTCGAGGAAGTTTTGCACCAGGCCGGCGCCGATGCCTTGCGATGCGCCGGTGATGATGATGGTTTTATTCTTGCTCATGGTAATGCTCCTTGTAAGTAAATAAGTAACTACGTGAGTGAAACAAAGAATGCTGTCTCGCCAGGTTCGTCCCAAGCCTTATCGCGCCTGAGCCTGCTCCTGGAAGACGGTGTCGATCGAAATCGGGTTGAGATGATCGAGGTAGTTGCTCATGGTCTTGCGCGCTACGCCGATGAGAATTTCCATCAGGACAATCTCGTCGTATCCTGCTGCGAAAAATCTTTTCTTGGCAGCCTCGCCGACAAAGCCACGCTCATTGACCAGCTCGCGTGTCAGCCCGACCAGTGCGTCCAGACCGCTATGCGACAACGGTGTGCGATTACGTATCGACTGGATAATCTCTGCATCGACGCGCATGCCGGCCAGCGTGGTGGAATGCGCAGCAATGCAGTAAAGGCATTTGTTCTCGACCGAAGCCGTCAGCAAAACCAGTTGCCGCTCGCGCACTGTGAGGACTGTGGTTTCCCATGCGGCGTCCAGCGCCAGATAGCCGTTGAGCATTGCCGGCGAATTACCCAGCGTGGCCATCAGGTTAGAAATCGATCCCAGCCGCTTTTTCACAAATGCCATGCTTGCTCTGGCATTGTCGGGCACGGATTCGATGGTGAGCGGTTTCAAGGTTTTCATGGAGAAACTCAGGGTGAATAGTGTTGCGTCATCTGGAATGCCGGATGGCGTAGACAGGAGAATGAAGCAAACGCGCTTGTTTGATTAGATGGAAATATGTGGAATTTCTTTTCCATTTATGGAAATATTGCGAGATGGCAGATCTCAACGACATTGCGATATTTGTGAAGGTGGCTCAGTTCGAGAGCTTCAGCCGGGCTGCGCACGCACTGGGCATGCCGGTGTCGACGGTGAGCCGCCGTATCTCCGAGCTGGAGTTGCAACTGGGCGTCACCCTGCTGCAACGGACCACGCGCAAGCTGAC
>Ga0105240_10002478_pt1 | contig 29672 bp, 27 predicted proteins | sample KBSC54metaG_FD_80426 | JGI IMG/M metagenome (GOLD analysis project Ga0105240, IMG submission 80426) | Corn rhizosphere microbial communities from Kellogg Biological Station, Michigan, USA - KBS C5-4 metaG | ecosystem: Host-associated > Plants > Roots > Rhizosphere > Soil | place: Michigan, USA... | reverse complement strand
GGGTGGCCAGCGCGACCAACACAAGACCCGCGATTCCTGTGAGCAGCATCGATACGTTTTTCATAGTTGTTCTATATTGTAGATGTTAATGCAGACGATTATTCGACGTTAAACTGCCGGGTTTGTTCAAGCAAGAAATAAGGAACCGCCACCCCCTCGCCGGGTGAGAGTTCAGATTGAGTTGCCCTTTTCGCGAGGTTAACTGGGAATCCGAGGCTCGGGGAGTTCGGGCGTGCCGGGAAGGCACCGCGCGAGCGAATCCGGGAGTGAAACGGAGGGAGAGAAGCAAGGGCGAGCCCCGACTCCTCGGGTCTCGCCCTAACACTCAACTATTCAGCTGGAGGACAGCGCACCCTCGGCGGCGGCTTGCTGCCGGAACACGAGACGGTCGTTTTCGACCGAAACCTGGATTGGGTCGCCATCGTGGAAGGCGCCTTTAAGGATTTCCTCGGCCAGCGGATCTTCCAGGAATCTCTCGACGGAGCGACGCATAGGCCGGGCCCCGTATTGCGGGTCGTAACCCCGGCCGACGAGAAAGTCTTTGGCTTTTTCGTCGAGCTCCAGGACGATATTCCGAGCCTTAAGCCGCTGCATGACCTTGCTGATTTCCAGGTCGAGGATCTGGATCAGGTCGGGCTTGGTCAGTGACCGGAAAACCACGATATCATCCAGCCGGTTCAGGAACTCGGGCCGGAAGGTCTTTTTGGCTTCTTCCATGATGCGTTCACGCATCTTCTCGTAGCTGTTCTCGTCGCTGATCGGTGAGAAGCCGAGACTGGATTGTCGCTTGATGGTGTCGGAGCCGACGTTCGACGTCATCAGGATGATCGTGTTGCGGAAGTTCACCACCCGCCCCACGTTGTCGGTCAGCTTACCTTCTTCCAGGATTTGGAGCAGCATGTTCCACACATCCGGGTGGGCCTTTTCGATTTCGTCGAACAGGACCACTGAATAAGGTTTGCGCCGCACCTGTTCCGTTAACTGGCCGCCTTCTTCATACCCGACATAGCCGGGCGGGGAGCCAATGAGGCGCGAGACATTGAATTTTTCCATGTACTCGCTCATGTCGAGCTGGATCAACGCCTTCGAGTCGCCGAAAAGCTGTTCCGCCAGGGTTTTGGCCAATAGAGTCTTGCCGACACCCGTAGGGCCCAGCAGGGCAAAGGTGCCAATGGGCCGTCGAGGATCTTTCAGGTCCGCCCGCGAACGGCGCAGGGCTTTGCACATGGCAGAAACCGCTTCCCGTTGACCGATGACCACTTTCCCCATCTCGGTTTCGACTTGCATCAACCGCTGCATCTCGCCTTGTTCCATGCGTTGCAGGGGGATGCCGGTCCATTTTGAAACCACGTGCAGAATGTCTTCTTCGTCGACTTTGACCCGTTTCTCCTCGCGGCTGGTGCGCCACTCTTTGAGAACGGTTTCCAGCTTCTCTTTGGCCTGCTTTTCTTTGTCGCGCATGGCCGCAGCGCCTTCAAAGTCCTGGTTCTTGATCGCGCGCTCTTTTTTGGCTTTGATATCCTCGATGTCGCCTTCGAGGACCTTCACCTCCGGGGGGCGGGTCATGGTGCCGATGCGAGCGCGAGAACCTGCTTCGTCCATCAAGTCAATGGCCTTATCTGGCAGGTAGCGATCGGTGATGTAACGATCGGAAAGCTTAACGGAAGCTTCGATGGCCTTGTCGGTGAACTCAGCCTTGTGATGGTCCTCGTATTTGGGTTTGAGGCCCTTAAGAATGAGTATGGCTTCCTCGACGGACGGAGCTTCGACCTTGACGGCTTGGAAACGGCGCTCCAGCGCGGCGTCCTTTTCAATATACTTGCGGTATTCGTTCAGGGTTGTGGCACCGATGCATTGGAGTTCGCCCCGGCTCAAAGCGGGTTTGATGATATTGGAGGCGTCCATCGTGCCTTCCGCCGACCCGGCTCCCACGATAGTGTGGAGCTCATCAATAAACAAAATGATGTTCTTGGAGCGGCGGATCTCATCCATGACCGCCTTGATCCGCTCCTCAAACTGCCCGCGGTACTTAGTGCCAGCGACCATTAAAGCCAGGTCCAAGGTTATTACACGCTTGTCCCGAAGCAGTTCAGGAACGTTCCCGGCGGAAATCTCCTGGGCTAAACCCTCCACAATGGCGGTTTTACCCACACCCGCCTCGCCCAGCAACACCGGATTATTCTTTGTGCGCCGACAGAGGATCTGGATAACCCGCTCGATTTCGCTCTTCCGGCCGATAACCGGGTCCATTTCGCCCTTGCGGGCAATCTCGGTTAAATCGCGGCCAAAGGCCTTAAGCGCTGGTGTTTTGACTTCACCCTTCTTCTCGGGAGCAGGCTTCTCGGGGGCTTCACCGGAGGCTGATTCTTCCTGGGCGGCAAAATTGGGATCCAATTCCTTCAGAATTTCCTGGCGCGTCTGTTCGATGTCGACATCGAGGTTCTTCAGGACGCGAGCGGCGACGCCGTCGCCTTCGCGGAGGAGTCCCAGGAGGATGTGCTCCGTACCTACGTACGTGTGGTTCAAGGCTTTAGCCTCTTTGCCAGCCAGGGCCAGAACCTTCTTGACCCGAGGGGTGTAAGGGATATTGCCGATCATCTTCTGGTCGGGTCCGGTCCCCACTTGCTTTTCCACTTCCATCCGCACCGTCTCCAGGTCCAGCCCCAACTTCTGGAGCACATTGACCGCTACGCCCTGCCCGAGTTTAATCAGGCCGAGCAAAAGGTGTTCGGTGCCTACGAAGTTGTGGTTGAAGCGGTCAGCCTCTTTGCGGGCGAGCGCGAGCACCTGTTGGGCTCGCGGCGTAAAATTGTTCATCGCTTCGTCGCTCATAACTACTTCAAATTGCAATCACTTTTACTGTTTGTCCAATCCCGCACCCGGAGGGGCCGAGGGTTTCGCAATCGGGCGGCTGACGGGCCGAAGCCGTTCCCGGACCATGTCCGCACGCAGCAAATCTCGTTCCTCAGCCGATAATTTCTCAGAGTGCTGCTTTTGTAGGTGGGCGGGTTGGGTCAAAATGAAAAGCTCATCCACCAGGGACCGATCAACCCCTGGAAACAGACCCACATCAACGCCCAGACGCATCAAAGATAGCAGATTCATCGTTTCCTTCGAGGAAATACTGTGCGCATTTGCCAATATTCCGTATGCCCGGCCAATATGGTTAAAAACCATCTTTGGCTTCTTTTCCAGCAAGGAGGCGCGCGCGTTTTCCTCATGTTCGATAATCTGGGCCAGCACCTTCTCCAGACGCTCCACAATCGCGCTCTCCGTTTCGCCCAGGGTCATCTGGTTGGAGACCTGAAACACGTTGCCGAGAGCTTCTGTGCCTTCACCGTAAAGCCCCCGGACCGCCAACCCCAGTTTGTTGACGGATTGGATGATGGGATTGATCTGTTCGGCCAGGACCAACCCCGGCAAGTGCAGCATGGCGCTGACCCGGATCCCCGTACCAATATTGGTCGGGCAGGCGGTGAGGTAGCCCAGCTCCGGGCTGAAGGCATATTCCAGTTTCTTTTCGAGTAGCGAATCCGCCTGGTCGATGGCCGTCCAGGCCTGACGGAGCTGGAGACCGGGGCGAAGCGCCTGCATCCGCAGGTGATCCTCTTCGTTGATCATGAAACACAAGGTCTCGTCCCGGTTCAACACCAGGCCGCTACCCGCGCTTTTGGCCGCATGCTCACGGCTGATCAAATGCCGTTCAACCAGGATGGTTTTATCCAGACTCGACAGGCTGTCCATGGTCTCCGAAAAAGAGTCCTTCATTTCCGGCAAACCTTCAATCGCCGGGCGAATGAGTTCCAACACCCGAACCCGCTCGGGTTTTTTGGCCCAGCCGGGAAAGGAAGCGTCTTTGATGTTCCGGGCGAGTCGAACGCGGCTCGACATCACGATGCGATCGTAGGGGCCTTTACGGCGGGCCATCTCAGCGGGCGGGGTCAGGAAGTTATGAATATCCATGAGATCAGGACGGCGTTGGAGCGACCAACCGGGCGGTGGTCTGTTTGATCTCGTCACGCAAGATGGCGGCTTCTTCGAAATCTTCCTCTTGGATGGCTTTGCCCAATCGTTTCTGCAAAACTTTGAGCCGGTCGGTAAGGTCGCGAGAGTGGCGGAGGGACTCTGGCACCTTGCCCACATGCCGGACGCCTTTATGCATGGACTTGAGCAGGCCTTCGAGCGGGTCGCGAAAAGTCTTGTAGCACTCGGGACAACCGAGGCGTCCCGCTTTCTTGAAGTCGGCCTGGCTGAACCCACACCGGGCGCACTTAATCTCCACGCCCCCCCCGGCCTGTTCAATCTCCTGCGACGCGCCCAATCCCAGCAACAGGTCTGCCAACGAAAACCCGGTGGGATCATTGACTCCCTTGGTCTTGGCGCATTCTTCGCACAGGTCCACTTTCTGCATTTTGTCCCCAGCAATCTGGGTCAAATGCACGGTGGCTTCTTTTTCCTTGCAGATGCAGCACAACATAAATTCTCTTATTCGTATATCGGCTCGCCTGACGATTTAGTCAAGGAATGGTATTGGGCGACCAGGCGCTCGGTAATCGGGCCTGGTTTACCGGTGCCGATTACGCGTCCGTCCAGCTTTACTACCGGCACGATCTCAGCGCCGGTGCCGGTCAGAAAACACTCATCGGCGTTGAAAAGATCATACCGCGTCAGGTTGGGTTCGCCCACTTTCAAACCGAATTCCACCGCCAGGCTCATCACGACCCCCCGTGTGATCCCATACAGGGCGCCCGCCGACAAGGGCGGCGTCAAAAGCTCGTTGCCTCTCACCATGAAAACGTTATCGCCGGTGCACTCCGCCACAAACCCTTCGGCGTTAAGCATGATCGCTTCCTCACACCCCGCGTTGTTGGCTTCAATTTTTGCCAGGATATTATTCAGGTAGTTCAGCGACTTGACGGCCGGATTTAACGCGCTGTGCAAGTTACGGACCGTGGGGACGGTAACGATCTCCATTCCTTTGAGGTAAAGCTCGGGAGGGTAGAGTTGGATCGTATCCGCGATGACGATCACGGACGGATTCTTGCACCGGTTGGGATTCAGGCCCAGCGTGCCAATCCCGCGGGTAACCACCAGGCGAATGTAACCGTCGCGGATTTGATTCACGCGGCAGGTCTCGACCACGGCGGCCATCAGGTCCGCATGCGGCATGGGGATCGTCAGCAAAATCGCCTTGGCAGAGCAAAACAGCCGGTCGATGTGTTCGCGCAGCCGAAAAACCCGGCCGTTATACGCGCGGATGCCTTCAAAAATCCCGTCCCCATACAGCAGCCCATGATCAAACACGGAAATCTTGGCGCTGCCCTCGTCGAGATACTTGCCATCGATGTATATTTTCATGCCTAAACTCAAGGAACCCTAGGGCAAACCGTGCCGATAAATCAACTGGATACTCAAAGGGGTCCAAGCGGTCGAAGCAGCCTCAAGCCCATGAGGCCGTCGCCGGTGTGCCCCATTGCGGTGCGATGAGGGGACGGAGGCCGCCGACCTCCAGTATTTGTCATCGCCAAGGATATGGTCAACAATCCTGGCAGAGAGTGAGCCGCGCCGCCGCGCCTGATGAACGGAATCCGAGCTTTTTCAACATGTGCTCACATCGGGCGCGGGTCCCAGCGAAATATTGGCGTGACAGATCCCCGTTCCTGACTATATTTCGCACGCAGTTAAGCGACCCTATCGTCTAGCGGTTAGGACACCGCCCTTTCACGGCGGTAGCATGGGTTCGATTCCCATTAGGGTCGCCACTCATTTAAACAAGGGTTTTCCAAGAATTTCCGGGTGAGTGGCAACACTTCGCGAAATTCTCGTTCTCAAACCATGGCAATGCTTCAACAGAGCCGGCGGCGGATTGGCTGGGGGCTAAAAAAGCCGTTGACGCTCCCAGGGTCGAGACGCATGGACCATCAATCCGCGGCAGAAATAGCAAAACAAATGGACTGGTCAGGGATACCGGTTGGAGATCACCAAGGGAGCGTGAGCTCGGGGCGGCGAGGTTGTTTGCGTCATGCCATCAGCGATCCCTGTGCCTTCGCCGCTGCTTATGGCGCCAGGCGTCGATGACCAGGAAGAGGAAGACCAGAAACCCGAGGATCAGAAGCACGACGGCTCCAGGTTTCTGCTCCCATAATACCTTCAGATTTTGGGAGAGCTCTTCGAAATCCATGCTGGTGAAATCTACACCAGTCCTTGCGAGGCTAAAAGGAAAGTATGCAAAGGCGGAAAGGGGGTTGGATTGCGACTTTCATCGGGTCCTTAGCCGGTGGAAATCATTCGCTCCACGAGAGCGCAGGGGCGGGATTCTCTGACGGTTGATTCGGCTCGTCTTCGGTTTGCGGTCCCTTTCCGGGTCCGCGTTTCGCCCTATCCGCCTGAGGCTCAGTGTTCAGCAGTTCGTGGAAAATGTCAGGGTATTCCTGGTTAAGTTCCGCTGCCAACTCCTGTGCTTCGTCAAGGTCGAACAGCTTGGTTCCTTTTCCGGCGCGTCCGTTGACTTTGGACTTCCATTGAATCACGTATGTTTTGCTCATCCAGGATCTCCTATAGTTCAGAACGAGGGCCTTTGAAGTGGGCTAAAACCCCTAGGGCCAAGGGTATATCTCAGCCTAAAGCAGAGCGGGACCCCGCCCCAATGGCGTGATTTCCACGCCTGATGGAGCTGGACCGTGCCGTCTACGACGTCACGGGTGGCGGATTCTCATCCAGCAGGGGGATTTGTGTTTTGGCGTGAAATTTCGGGCTGAGGGGCTTAAGAACGGGTCTGAATACCGAACCGGCGGCGGGACGCCGCCGCCACTCTCCGAAGCCGCTCTCCAAGGCCCCTCAGCGGGTGCCGAGGAGCTGCTGACAGGCGCGGCGGAGCTTTTTCAGACTTGCGCCCGATTTAGCTTCGATATAGCAGCGGATCAGGGGCTCCGTTCCGCTGGCGCGAAATGCGACCCATTCACGATTGGGGAGCAAATACTTAAAGCCGTCGGTCGTGATGAATTTCTCCACCTTGAAAGGGCCAATCGCGGTCAGACCGGAACCCAGCTTGGCCAGCAGGGCGTCCTTGGTTTCAGGCTGGATGGTGATATTGATGCGCTCGCTGTGGAACTCGCCAGTTTTCTTCTCCAGATCTTTGAGTATTCGCCCCAGGGATTTCCCTTCCGTGGCAACCAGCTCGGCCATCAGCAAGCAGGCTAAGATTCCATCCTTCTCTGGGACGTGCCCCTTCACGCTGAGACCGCCGGACTCTTCGCCCCCGACGATGATGGGTTCGCTTTCCATAAGGGCGCCGATGTACTTGAAGCCAACCGGTGTCTCATGAACTTTGACTCCCAGGAGTTCGGCGACGGCGTCCACCTGATGGCTCGTGGGAACGGTGCGGACCACCGCGCCGGTCCAACCCCGGTTCTTCTTCAGATGATAGAGCGCCAAGGCCAGAATTTGGTTGGGTGTGAGCCACGTGCCGTCCTTGTCGACGACTCCAAAACGGTCCGCGTCCCCGTCGAGCCCGAGCCCCAGCTGGGCTTTGCCGCTGCGCACCAACCGGCTGACTTCAGCCATTCCTTCCGCATTGGGCTCCGGGTGATGTCCTCCAAACAGCGGGTTGAGCTCGTTGTGGAAGACGGTGATCCTGGCCCCCGCACCCTCCAGGAGTGTATCGAGGTAACCGCGGCCGGTCCCGTACATGAGTTCGACGGCGATTTTCATCTGCGCCTTTTTGATCGTGTCGAAATCCACGAGCTTGCGCAGTTGGCGAAAATAATCGGGCTGGGGATCAATCGATTTGCATTGGAACGTGCCGACGACGGCGGCCGGGAAGCTCCAGTTTTGCGACTCCAGTTTAGCGACGTTGGCTTCGATTTGGCGAGTGACTTCAGGGTGAGCAGGCGCCCCGTTGCTGGTGGAGAACTTTAACCCCTGGTACTCCGCTGGATTATGGCTCGCGGTCATGTTGATACCGCCGAGAGCCTTGCGGTGCCGGATGGTATGCGCAATGACCGGAGTGGGCGTATCGCGGTTGCACAGCAGGGGGGTGAGCCCGTTGCTCGCCAGCACCTCGGCGGCCGCCAGCGAGAATTCGCGCCCGAGGAAACGCGTATCATAGACGATGATGACCTGGCGGGCGGGGGAAGGGCGGGGCGAGTCGGGAGAATTGAGGTATTGGGCAATCGCCTGGCTGGCGAGGCGGACGTTATCGAAAGTGAAGTCACGGGCAATGAGCCCACGCCAACCGCTCGTTCCGAACTTGATCATAGATTTTACCGGGATTGAGGCTGCTCTGAATTCGCGAGCCCCGAGAACTCCGCCCTGCTTGCAACTCGCATTCCGCCTAGGTCTTCCAATCGAAGGCACCCTTTTTCAAAGCATAGAGGTAACCAACGAAAAGAATGGCCATAAAGGAGAGCATGGATCCCAGGATTAAGGCGGCGTTTTCCTTCAACATTTGTTTGTAGATGACCGCCCAGGGATACAGGAAGACGACTTCGATATCAAACAGGATGAAGAGCATGGCCACGAGATAAAACTTGACCGAAAGCCGGGTGTTGCCCGGGCCAATGGGAAGCATCCCGCATTCATAGGCCGTGTCCTTTATCGGTGGACGCTTCCCTTTCTTCCCAAGAATCACCGAGCCCGCCAACATCCCAAAGGAAAACAGCACCGCCAGCACCCCGAGCATCAGGACCGGCAAATACTGGACCAGTTGCGAATTTTCCATCCCGCGCAATTTAAAAGGACGGCGGTCTTTGGCAAGGGGAAAGAAGGGGACTACAGGACTACAAGACTATGGGACTACCGGACTTTCGGAAGGACGGGTGACGGACGGCACGGGATGGACCATTGGCCAATGACTACTGACGGGGAAAGAAAGGGGCTTGCGCCCGGCTCTAATCAAGGGAAGCGTTCAGTAGCAGTTATTTATGCGGAAGGGGAGGATACTTCAACTTTCACCTGGGTTCAGACCGCGGCACAACCAGCTCACCGAACTCGATCATCTGTTGGAGTGTTTGGAAGGTTTCAAAGTAGCGATTGAATTGCGCAACCGCGGTTGGGCTGCGGAAAATCAGCTTCCGGCCACCCGGCAGTTTTTTTCAAAGCGGAGAATTACTTTTGTGATGGTGGACGCACCGGCGGATCCGCATTTCACGATCCTTCCAAACATCGACCTGGTTACCAGTCACGAATTAGCCTATCTGCGTGCGCATGGGCGCAACGCCGAGGGTTACATCCGGCAAAGGACCGTGGCCGGCCGATTTGATTATGATTACCCGGGGCGCGAGCTGGTCGAAATCGGTGAACGCGCGGACAAAGCCGCCAAAAAGGCCGGGGAGGTGCACGTGATTTTTAACAACAACAAGGCCGATTACGCACCTCGGGCGGCTCTGGGGCTGCAGCAGATCCTTTTGCAGCGCCAGCCTGAATCTTCGACGCGAGCGGAAGTGAACCAGCCGGAATTGGCAGGCACCCGATGAAAAGAAGGGCAGGGGATTTAAAGGTTCGAGCGGTAGAGGCCAGGCGCGAGGGCAGGGAGCGAGAAGCCAAGAGCAAGAAGAGCCCGTCAAGACCGGACCTCGGGGTGTTGAGCCGGCGTATCCGGGTCTGCACGGAATGTCCCCTCCATGCCTCGCGCACCCAGGCCGTGCCCGGTGAGGGGCATCCCCAGGCCAAAGTCGTTATCATTGGCGAGGCTCCGGGCCGGCAGGAAGACCAAACCGGCCGGCCGTTTGTGGGAAGTGCGGGGAAATACCTGGATCACGTCCTCGAAGGCACCGGCTTTGAACGCCAGGATTTTTTCATCACCAATATCGTGAAGTGCCGTCCTCCGGCCAATCGCATGCCGAAGGTCAAGGAAATCGACACCTGCACGTCGCTGTATCTCTTCGAACAGATTCGGCTTATCAATCCGCGGTTGATCCTGCTCCTGGGCGGGGTGGCCGCAAGGAAGATGCTCGGAGCCAAGAGCGTCGAGGAGGTCCGGGGCCGCGTCATTGAGCAGGCGGGCAGAAGATTCCTGGCCAGCTACCACCCGGCCGTGCGATTCTACCGTGAGGACCTGGCGGAGAAGATAAAGGAGGATTTCCGGCTGCTGCAAAAGGAGTTGGCGAAGCTTCCACCGGATCTTTAGACAGAAAAATTAAGAGACAGAAATATGTCGAAGCTTCGAGCTTCTGACCAAAAGTTTTCCTCCGTCGTTCCATAAGGTGGTATGCTGAAGGGAATGAACCGAAATAGGTCGAAAGAGAGTGGGGCGGAAGGCGAAGGGATACGCGAGCGGCTGCAGGCTTTGCGCTCGGCGCTCCTGGATTTGCATAAATCTTTGGTCGAATCAGAGCGGGTGGAGTATGAGAAAGTGATGGGGAAGATTCAATCGCCTAACCATTTCCTGCAATTGCTCACCACCGACCCATGGTTCGCCTGGCTGAGCCCGCTCTCGAAACTAATCGTCTCGATCGACGAGGCGTTGGATTCCAAAGAAGCGTTGACTCCTTCAGGGGTGGAAGGCTTTGCCGTTCAAGCCGACCGCTTATTGGTGGCTTCGGAAACCGGCGAGGGTTTTTCCAGTCACTACCACGAGGCGTTGCAGCGGGACCCGGATGTCATCCTCGCGCAAGGCGAGATGAAGAAGCTGAAAAGACGCCGAAAGCCGCAATGAGGCCCCCGGAGCGCGGACGCCTCCGTCCGCGCGTTCATCCCAGGTTAACCAGGAGGCAAACAGCCGAGTTCACATTTCGCACCAACGAGGTCGGGGACAAGCTTTAGAGCCAGCTGAAATTCTGCCCGGGCGTCCGCACTCTCGCCAAGGCGAATCGCCCCGTCATAATCTCCGGCGAAGACCTTCAGCCCAATCTCTCGCGACAAGGCATCATCGCGTTTTGAGACCACCTCATGATTCTGCTCGAGCAAGGCCAGGCGCTGCTCAGGCGCGAACCCCGTTTCCGAATAAAGCTCATCGAGCTCGGTAAAGTGGGCGGCGTACTTGACGGGAGCGGCCACGGCCAGCTGCAGTTCCTGAATCGCGGCCGGTAGATCTCGATCGGGCCTTTGGTGTGCGTACGCGAGAGCCAGGTTGCGGTGCACGATGGCGAAACTGGGGTCGATCGCCGCGGACTGCTTCCACAGTTTCACGGCTTCCGCGGGCTGGCCGTCAAACAGGGCGTTGCCGAGGTAATAAAGGGCGCGCGCATCCTGCGGGTTGTGTTCCAGGGCGTCGCGTAGCGCGGCCACAGCCTCTTCCTCGAAGGGGAACACATAATCCGGCGGCAACTGGCTGGCGATCTGTCGATAAAAGCTGGCGGTCGTTGGCTCATTCAGTTTTTCGGTGAACTGCGCCAGGTAATAATAGAGCAACGGGGAGACGCGGGCCGGATCTTTGGCCGCCCCGATCGCCATGCCCAGGAAGTTGGTGCCGTCGCTCCACAGCCCGGCATCGGCATATTCAGCGGCGGTTTCCAGCGCCGTGGCGGGGTGCTCCTGAACCGTGGCCGATAATTCAGCCAGCATTTTCTTCTCCCCGACCAGCCACCGTTCGGCCATCACTCGCACATCCAGGGGATCGGTGTAGGATGCTGCCAGATCGAGGAGGGTTCTTGCAGCCGGGATCCGTCCCTGGTGGCGAAGGAGGGCAGCCTTCAGCGTCAGGGCCCGGATGTTCAGCTCGTTGGCCTGTAGCGATTGGCTCACCAGGTCGATGGCGGAGTTGTACTCGGCTTTTTGGGCTGCGATCTCGGCCAGTCCGAAATAGGCGGGCGAACGCCAGGCTTGGCTCCATGTCGCTTTAAAGAAGGCATCGAACGCTTCGTTGAGCCGGCCCTGCGCCTTCAGAGCCAAGCCCAGGTAATAGAAAGGTTCGCCGTCTTTCGGGGAGGTGTAGTTGGTGGTGAGCCGCTCGATAGCTTTTCGAAAAAGTTGCTCGCTCTCGGCAAAGCGGCCCTCCTTAAACTCGCGGATGCCCAGGGACGTATTCACTCGGGCATCATTGGGGTCCCGTTTCAAGGCCTCATCCCAATACCGCTCTGGCTCGCCGCTGGGGCTGTGGAATTGCTCGAGACGCTGGCCGGCCAGGTAAAGCTCTTCATTGGATTTGATCTCGGCCGGAGCAGGCGGACCCGTGACGGGCGGAGGAAGTGCGGCTTGGTCCAGGCGCACCGGCGCGTAGGCAACCAATTCCTTCCCCTCACTGGTCAGGGAGGCGCGGAGGTCATGCGCGTCCAGGTTGGCCGGCAGGGATAGGTTTTTAGTAAAGGGTTTGGCCGGGTTGAGTTCGACCTTTTCCGAGAAGAGCACCTGCCCGTTCCCGGTAAGCGTCACGGTGGCAGCCTTGTGGGCCGCAGTCGTACAGAACCCAAGGGTGGCGGTCCCGTTGGTGTGAACCTCCAGGTTCACCGCCGCCTCCAGGTTCGCCATCTTAACTCCGCCAATCCCGCGGAACGGATACCAAAACATTTGGAACGATTTGGTTTCATACGGTTGGAGCCAACTATAATCCGGCTCCTTCGAATAGACGTCCCCCGATCTCGGGCAGAACCCCAATCCGGACGTACTCGTTTTCGAGATAAACAATCCGGCACGTTTTGTTCGACTTGATATTGGTCAGCGTATCGTAGAGCGGGTACGGATAGACCCGGCCCTCGGCGCCTTGAGAACTGCGCCCGAGATGAAACATCGGGTTGGGATCCGGATCGCCGGCCAGGTAAGTGGGGATAACGATGTTCTGCTCCGAGACTCGAACGGGCGCGGCATGAACGAGGGTGAGAACCGAGAGGATTACGACGCCGATCGACAGGGTTGCCAACCGGCGTAAAGGGTGGCCTTGCATCTTGACGCAAGGCTAGCACCACCATGTGTTGGGAACAATAGCCGAGGAAAACTTAGGTCGAACGGTCTTTACGCCACCCGAGCGGCGCGAAATAAGTGCGGACCGGCAGCCGCTTCAACAGCCACGTCCTCCGTGGCCACTAGGCCACTGCCGTTTGCGTCCAAACCCCGCTGCCGTCGTTGGACACGTCCGGCCAGGAAAGCGCCGGGGCCTTCACCAACCGGGCGTCATTAGCCCGCAGATAATTCGCCAGCGCTTCCGTGCAGCTTACCTGGGCGCTGACACGCCTTTGGCCCAATACTTTGGTCACTTTGTAGTGAATGAATCTTTTGCCGAGCCGCAGGATTTCAATGGCGGCGGCTCGCGTTTTCCAAATCTGGCCCGGGGCCAGAGCTCTGATTTCGTCGATGGTCATATTGAGGAATCAGACTCACCGGCCCCGGATTTGTTCAGAAAAGATCGATTACATTTTTGTAATCACGCCAACTTCCAGGGCGCGCGGTACGGTCGGCTCAACAGCTTGCTGGCTTCTTCATCGTTGAGGATGACCTCGTTCGCCGCATCCCACTTGATCTTGCGCTTCACCATCAGGGAGATAAGCCCGAGGTGGCCCGGGATGGCGGAGTGGTGACCCACCTCGGCCGGCGTGATGGTTGGCTGCCGCGATTTCACGCACTGGATGAAATTCGCCTGGTGATTGTCGGACCGATAGAGCTTCACCTTATACCGGTCGGCTGGAATTTCGCGGAACCAGTCGAGGTTCGAAGCGTCAAAGCCACCGCGATCCACCCAGACCCAGCCCTCCGTGCCGATCCATTTCGCACCGCTCTTGATGTCGTTATGGCCGCCGGCAATGACGAAAGTCACATCGTCCGGATACTTGCAGGTGATCCGGTATTTTGAGCAGGTGTTCCAAACCGCGTCCTTGGGCGGGAAGTCGCCGACGCTCTCGATTTCTGAAGGCCCGCCGGTGCTATCACAGCCGAGACCCCAGTGGGCGATGTCACAGTGGTGCCCGATCCAATCCAGCAATTGGCCGCCACCGACGTTGTAGTTCCAGCGCCAGTTCATATGAACGCGCACTTTGACATACGGCTCCATTTGCGAAGGCCCAAGCCAGGTCTCATAATCAAGCTCGGGTGGCGGAGGAGAGACCAACGCGTCCCATTCCGGGCTGCCGGGACGGACCGAAGCCAAGTACTCAGGCTTTTCGGAGCTCTTGCCCATCTTCTGCAACGCTTCCTTGGACGTCCCGGCAAAATCGTGGTGGCCGCTGGGCAGCCCGACCTCCACGCGTGTCACCTTCCCGATCAGCCCGTTGCGGACAATCTCAGCGGCTTTGCGGAAAGATCCCACCGAACGCTGCCACGACCCGGTTTGCCAGATGCGGTTGTTATCCTTGACTGCTTTCACGATGGCCTGTTGCTCGGCAATGGTGCGCGCAAGCGGCTTTTCGCCATAAACATCCTTCTTGTTCCGCAAGGCTTCCGTGGCGACCAGCGCATGCCAGGTGTCCGGGACCGCCAGCATGACCGCGTCCACATCTGAGCTGGCCATCAGCTCGCGGTAATCATGATACGATTTGCAGTCTTCATTGTGGTAATGCCCGTTGATGGTCTTGAGGGCGCTTTGCAAATGGTTCTTGTCCAAATCGCAGGCGGCCACCACCTGGCAGTCCTTCAATTGCAGGAAAGCGCCGGTATTGCCCGGCCCTTGCATGCCCCAGCCCACCACCCCGAGACGAATGCGTTCCGAGGGTGCGGTGCCTTGCCGGCCCAAGGCGCTGGCCGGGATGATAGTTGGCGCTGCGAGGGCGACTCCCGTGGCAGCAAGAAAACGGCGACGGCTGATTCCCGAGCTGAAAGAAGAGTTCTTCATAGGGCTATGACGCCAGATCGGTCATGGAAATTCGAGAAGAAAATCGAACCCCCTTGAACAAACAAGCCGCCCACCTATACTTTCACGATGCTCGACATCAAAATGATTCGCGAACGCCCGGACTTTGTGCGCCAGCGTTTGGCCACGCGAGGGGCAGGGGATGAGGCAGGGGTGGATGAGGTGCTCAAGCTTGACGAGCAGCGCCGCAAGCTGCTCAGCGAGGTCGAGACTCTCAAAGCCCAGCGCAACCGTGCTTCCAAGGAAATCGGCGCTTTAATGGCACAAAAGCGGGCGCCGGAAGCCGAAGCGAAGAAGAAGGAAACACGCGATCTGGGCGACCGAATCACGCAGTTGGACAAGGAGGCGGCGGAAGCGGACGCGGCTCGTGAGAAGATCATGCTTCGGCTCCCGAACCTGCCGCACGAATCCGTGCCCGTCGGCCGGAGCGCTGAGGATAATGCCGTCGTCCGGGTTCATGGGGAGAAACCCGCATTCGCCTTCCAGCCCAAGTCACACGTCGAGCTCTGCGAACATCTTAAGCTGGTCGATTTCGCCCGCGCGGCCAAGTTGTCGGGCAGCGGTTTTGCGCTCTACACCCACTGGGGTGCGAAGATCGAGCGCGCCCTGGTTCAGCTGATGCTCGACCTGCATACGCGCGATCACGGTTATACCGAGGTGTCCCCCCCGTTCATGGTGGGCCCGCAGTGCCTCGAAGGCGTGGGACAGTTTCCCAAATTCGTGGATCAATACTACGGGGTGCAGGAGGGGCTCGACCAAAGCACATTGGGCAAGCTCTACCTGATCCCGACCGCGGAAACGCCAGTCGCTAACATCCACCGGGAGGAGATCCTCAAGGAGAACCAGCTCCCCATTTACTACTGCGCTTATACGCCGTGCTTCCGCGGCGAGGCGGGAGCGGCCGGCGTTGGGACCCGGGGACTGATCCGGATGCACCAGTTCGACAAAGTCGAGCTCATTAAGATTGTAAAACCGGAGACTGGCTACGAGGAACACGAAAAAATGCTTCAACACGCGGAGCGAGTGCTCCAAATGCTGGGCTTGCATTACCGGGTGGTGCTCTTGTGCACTGGTGATATGAGTTTCGCCAGCGCGAAAACCTACGATCTCGAAGTCTGGGCGCCAGGGCAGGGAGCCTACCTGGAAGTTTCCAGCGTCTCCAATTGCGAAGATTTCCAGGCGCGCCGCATGAGCTTACGGTTTAAAACGGATACCGGCGAGAACCGGTTTCCGCACCTGCTGAACGGCAGCGGTACCGCGTTGGCTCGGCTATTCGTGGCGCTGCTGGAGACCTATCAGCAGGCGGACGGCAGCCTGGCTGTGCCGGAAGCGTTGCGCACCTATTTGAAAACCGAAAGGATCACGGCTTGAGGTGCCGGATCCAGGTGTTCAGCCCGATTGCACAAAGTCGTCGCTCGGCTGCGAAACCAAACCGGCGCGCGCTCCAATGCCGCCCCGGCGTGGCCACTCTCGCATGAACATCCTGCTCGCCAGCAGCGAAGTCCATCCTTACTCGAAAACCGGCGGGCTCGCCGACATGGTCGGAGCCCTCGGAAAAACCCTGGCTCGGCAAGGCCACCAGGTCAGGACGGTGACGCCGCTGTATTTGGGAATCCGCGAGCGGTTGCCTGGCCTGCAGCGGCTCGCGTTTCCCTTGGAGTTGCCGCTCGGCGTGCGCCGGGTTCAAGGCGAGGTTTGGACCTACGAGCAGGAGCCGGGGCTCACGATCTACTTCGTCGATGTGCCGGAGTTCTATCAACGATCCACTCTTTACCAAAGAGAAGGTGTGGATTTTCCGGACAACGCCGAGCGTTTCATCTTTTTTTCGAAAGCGATCGCCCACCTCGCCTTGCATTTGGAATGGCGCCCGGACGTGGTACATTTGAACGATTGGCAAACCGGCTTCGCCGCGCTGTTCCTGCAGCATCATCGCCGTGTGCCGGGTCGGGGTCTCACACCCCCCACGTGCATGACCGTGCACAACCTCGCGTACCAGGGCCTCTTTCCTGCCTCGCAGTATCCTCTGACAAATTTGCCCTGGGAATACTTCTCTCCGGACGGGGCCGAGTTCTACGGCCAGACTAGCGCGCTTAAAGCGGGTATCGCCCACAGCGACCTCATCACCACGGTCAGTCCCCGCTACGCGCGCGAGATCACGACCGAGGAGTTCGGCTGCGGGTTGGAGGGCTTGCTGCGCCGCCGCCAGAACTGCCTGTTCGGAATCCTGAACGGGGTGGATTACGAGGAATGGAACACGACGAACGATCCCTTTCTGCCCCGAACCTATTCCGCTGCCGAGCTCAAAGGTAAACTCGAAGACAAACTCGAACTCCAAAAGGAATTTGGGCTTACCGTGGACCCCAACGTCCCGCTCTTCGGCAACATCGGCCGGCTGGTGCAACAAAAGGGGGTCGATATTATGCTCGGCGCTCTCACCGAAATGCTCGAGGCTCCCATTCAGTTCGTGCAGTTGGGTACGGGCGCGCCCAACTTTGAACGAGCGTATCAGGAACTGGCCCGGCGTTTCCCCAACCGCATGGCCGTGCGCATCGGGTTCGATGAAGGACTGTCACACCGCATCGAAGCCGGGTGCGACTTCTTCCTCATGCCCTCACGTTTCGAACCGTGCGGACTGAATCAAATGTACAGTCTGCGCTACGCCACGATCCCGATTGTGCGCGCGACCGGCGGCCTGGATGACACCGTGATTGATATTCGAGAGAAACCCGCCCACGCCAACGGTATCAAGTTTTACGAGTATTCGGGCCGCGCGCTGGCCAAGGGCATTCGGAAGGCCCTCGCCCTGTACGGCGAACCCGAGTTGCTAAGTCGCTTTCGTCAAAATGCCATGGCCGCTGATTTTTCCTGGATCCGAACCGCCGGCGAATTCGTTGCTCTATACCAAAAGCTGGCGCAAAACGCCTGCCGGTCTGAGATCGAGGAACTGGAGTATATCGGCGCCACCACGGAAAGACTTGAGACAGAAAAATAGGGAACAGAAAAATGGGAGGAGAAACTCGAGGCAGCAACCGCAGGCTCTTTGGCGCATTCTGTCGTCCTCATTTTTCCGTCTCCAAATTTTTCTGTCTAAAATATTGGAGCCTCGCCTGACCACGACGCTTAACTCATAATACCCGTTACGACTTCGCCGGTGACATCTGTCAGCCTCCGCTCGAGGCCGTTGTGGTAATACGTGAGGCGCTTATGGTCCAAGCCCAGCAGGTTGAGAATCGTCGCGTGCAAATCATGAACGGTGACGATGTCCTTGACGGCCTTGTAGCCGAAGTCATCGGTTGCCCCGTAGCTGAATCCTTTCTTTACGCCCGCACCTGCCAGCCAGCACGTAAACCCGTCCGGGTTGTGATCGCGCCCCTGGGCGCCCTTTTGGAAAGTCGGCATGCGACCAAACTCCGTGCACCATACGACCAGCGTGTTGGCCAGAAGCCCGCGCTGCTTCAAGTCGAGGAGCAGGCCGGCGGTGGGCTTGTCCATCACCGGTCCATGAACTCTATACTGGTTGAAAATGTCTTTGTGTCCATCCCAGTTGCTCACGCCTTCGCCACCGGTCTGATACGCTCCGTTGAAGAGCTGCACAAACCGTACGCCTTTCTCGATGAGACGCCGGGCCAGGATGCAGTTGCGGGCATAAGCGGCGCGGACATCCTTGATCTTCGACCCGCCTTCGTCCGCGCCATAAAGTTTGAGAATGTGCGGCGGCTCGCTGGAAAGATCCGCGACCTCCGGAATGGTGAGCTGCATGCGCGCAGCCAATTGGTAACTCGCAATGCGCGCGGCCAGTTCGGTGTCGCCAGGGAATTCCTTCGCGTGGCGCTCATTGAGACGACGGACAAACTCACGGGTGGCGCTATCCTTGGCGTCGGGGATGGAATCCGGGCGGGACAGGTTCCGAATCGGGGTCGTCGCGTTAAAATCGGTGCCCTGGAAAGCAGCCGGAAGAAAGCCCGGGGCCCAGTTGTTCACGCTGTTCTGAGGCTTGCCTCGAGGATCCGGAATGGCGACGTAAGCGGGGAGATTTTGATCTTCGGTGCCCAATGCATAAGTCACCCAGGCTCCCACGCTGGGAAAACCGTCCAGGGTGTAACCGGTGGACATGAAATTTTCGCCCGGCCCGTGAGTGTTGGTCTTGCCCTGCATCGAGTGGATGAAGCAGAGGTCATCCGTGACCTCGGCCAGGTGCGGCAGAAGTTCGGAGACCATCTTGCCGGTTTGGCCGCGCGGCTTGAACTCCCAGGGGCTCTTTCTCAAAGCACCTTGAGCCCCTTGGAACGTGATCACTTTATCGCTGCCTGGCAATGGCTGGCCATCCAGCCGAATCAGCTCGGGTTTGTAATCAAAGGTATCCAGCTGGCTGCAAGCCCCGCTGCAAAAGATGACGAGGACCTGCGTCGCGCGAGGAGCGAAGTGTGGCGGTCGCGCCGCGTATGGGTGGCCCGGATTGATCACCGGCCGGAGCGGTGCCTTGCCCGAAACGGTTGCCGCGAGCAGCCCTTGGCGGCTGAACAAGTCCGTAAGCGCAATGGCCCCCAGCCCCAGGCCGAGATCGGAAAGAAAGCGGCGTCTATCAAGGAAGGGAGTTCGAGAAGGCAGCAACCCGCTCATGGGATGAACATAAACTCGTTGGCGTTAAACAATCCTCGGCAGAGCGCCGGGAAGCCCTCAGATTCGGCGAAGGATGCCGCCTCCCTGAGTTCGTCCGGTGCGGGCGCCCGGTTGAATGCCAACTGCCAGGCCCGGCTCACCTGCGCTCTCGGCTCCTGGCCGGCTTCACGCTTGAGCCGCTCGGCAAGGAAGTCCGCTTGCTGCAAGGTGAATCGACTGTTGAAAAGGTTGAGCGCCTGCAGCGGCGTGGTCGAGACGCTTCGTTTCGGGGTCACCAGACTCCCATCTGGACAATCGAACGCGCCGAAAACACCATCCTGTTCCATCCGCACCTTGAACGCATAGACCATTCGCCGCGACTCCTCTGGACCAAAATCCTCCTTCGGAGAATAGTGATACACGTTTTCACGATTTACGTTGTGCAGAAAAAAACTTGGGCCGCCCACGGTCCGGTCCAGGTGGCCGCTCACAGCAAGGATGCTGTCGCGAATCGCCTCCGCTTCGAGGCGGCGAGGTGGAAAACGCCAAAGCAGCCGGCTCTTGGCATCGACTTTTAATGCCTCCTCGCGCGGGGCGCTGGACTGGCGCCACGTGGCGGAAGTGAGAATTTCGCGCTGCACCGCTTTAATGCTCCAGCCTTTGGTCACCAACTCGGCGGCCAGCCAATCGAGGAGTTCCGGGTGAGTGGGGCGAGCGCCGTTCTTTCCAAAATCATTAGGCGTATCCACCAACCCGACACCGAATTGATATTGCCAGAGGCGGTTCACCAGGACGCGGGCGGTCAACGGATGCTGCGGATCGGTAGTCCATTCGGCTAATCGCAAACGCCGTTGCTGCTCCGGCGTATTCGTGGCGAGCGTCAAGGGGTGGTACAGGGCGAGGGTCGCCGGTGGTACGGGTTCGCGTGGCTGCATCGGATCGCCCCGTTGGAGCACGAAGCTAGGCCCGGGCTCTGAAAAGTTGCCGGCGTAAACCATCGGCGGGCTCTTCAGACGTTCGAACTCCTTCCGGGCGCTTTCGAGGTCCGAGAGCCAACGCCGACCCTGTTCAGCCTTCGCCGTGGGCCATCCTTCAAAACGATAGACCGGAGCGGTCCGCTCGTTACCCGAATCGCTGTAGGCCACGCGATCCTCGGAGCTCGCGATCAACTGCCAGGAGTTCGTGTCTAGCCCAGCCTCAATGCGATACTTTGTCGCGAGACGATCCTTGAAATCACCTTCGCGGTCGCGACTCCAAACAACTTTCTCGATACGTTCGGCTTTCGCAAATTCCAGTTGCACCCAGCCGCGGCCGCTCTCGTCGGAAATCCAGGAACGGCTATTCCCGGTCCGCCCATCATTGATGTGCTCCAGCTTGTGGATCCCATAGCCGGGCAGGGTGCCCGAGGCCGTGGGCTTGGTCCCACGCGCCGCCAGGGCGACATTGGTTTCTCCGGAGTAAACTTCCACCTCATCCAAGCACGGTTCGCCGCCGGTGGTCTCCTGAATCGTGAAGCGGATGAACCTTGCGTTTACGGGAGCGATTGCCTCCTCGTTGCGCAGCGAATTGACGGCCGGCCGCAAGCTCTTGGCCGCAACCTCTCCACGCACTTCGCTCGGTTGGGCGGCAACCGCGGATGGACCCGGTCTTTCCTGATAGGGCGCCAGCTCCTGTTCGAGGACCTTGATGCGAGCTTCGAGTTTGACGAGATCGTTGGTGCGACTTTCCGGCAAGGGCAGGGCGCGCTCTCCATGGTTGACTCCGGCAAAAACTGCCGTCAGTGAGTAATACTCGTTCTGCGAAATCGGATCGAATTTGTGGGAGTGACAACGCGCGCACCCTACCGTCAATCCCAGAAACGCCGTCCCGGTCGTTGCCACCATGTCGTCCAGTTCATCCGCCCGCTGTTGGGTCGTCAAACGCACATCGGGACTCTTTACGATATCCACCGGCCCGCCCACCAGGAATCCCGTAGCCACATCGACGCCCAGCGCATCGCCGGCGATCTGCTCCCGAACAAACAGGTCATACGGCTTATCCTGGTTGAATGCAGCAATGACATAGTCCCGAAACCGCCACGCGTTGGGACGTTCGCGGTTGGTTTCGAAACCGTTGCTCTCGGCGAAACGGATCACATCGAGCCAATGCCGTCCCCAACGCTCACCGTAACGCGGATCCGCCAACACCCGATCCACCAAATGCTCAAAGGCGCCTGCCCGCGTATCCGCAGCGAACTCGGCCACTTCCTCCGGTGTCGGCGGCATTCCCAGCATCACGAAATACAAACGCCGGATGAGCGTGCGTCGGTCCGCCTCCGGTGACGGCGTGAGGTGTTCGGTTTCAAGCCGGGCGAGGATGAAGCGGTCGACCGCGTTCGATGACCAGTCCGGGCGGCTTACGACGGGAAGACTAGGGCGTGCCGGGGGTTTAAACGCCCAGTGCTCCCTTGCGTCGGTGGTCGCCTTTCCGGAAGAATCACCAGACGCGGCCCCGCTCGCCAGACACAACAAAAGGAGGATGACACCAATCCACGGCCCCTGACGACGCGAACGATCGACGTTCGCGCGTTCGCGAGCCCGGGAGTCTGGATTCATGGACGAAACTTAATCTAAGAAGCGAAAGTGACAAGCCTTATGGGCCTACGCTGAGATTCGTCGGTTTGAAACAATTCCAAATGGCAGCGCACATCGATGGCTGCCTCTCCTGTCGAACCAATTGTCGCTCCCCATTCCGGCACCACACTGGGTTGGATACTTTTTGACGCCCCACCGTTTTAGGACAATCTGGATATAAATGCGCAAACGTCCAAGGTTTCGGCCGGGTAGAATTGAGGGCTGAGAATCCGGACCTCAATTAAATATAACAAACATTGTGCGAAATCTTTGCAAGTGTTGCATGGCGGCAAGCAGTCCGCCCGATATATAATAAGCCAGTCACCTAAGACACCCATGGCGAGCACTCAATTGCCTTGGCGAAAGTAACGCTGCCGATCCACCGCACCATCAACTGCGGTGGCGAACTGCGCGGTCGCATTAAGCCTTGAGCCTGGGCACGTGCCGGAATGCTGCGGAGCGGAAGGCCAGGTCCCGTTGTTCTTTATCGAAGGTCCAGAAGGTATCAGCTTCCAAGAGGATGGCCGCGGCAACGTGCCACACGTCGACCAAGGGGGCTCTGATTGCCTCCGTGTGATTGTCGCTCAACTCCTCAGCCAGGCGGAGGCTCTCACGCCAATCGACTTCAGCGTGTCTGAGTCGGCCTAAATCCAGATCCTCCTGCATCCGTCTGAAGGCGTTGCCCGTTTGGAATCTAACTGCACTCTTGGCGCGCTTGAGCCGGTAGACCTAGCCGGATGGCGTTGCGAGTCTCAAAAAGTTGCCGGGGCGTGAGGAACAACGGGCGGCGCGCGTCTAACGAGTAGGTCCGGGCTGCCGCTTCGGAGTTTTGGTCCATCGCATAAAGGGAAGTCAGAAAGCTGGGGTCAGCGTAGATCACCGCCTTTTTCCTTCCTTCAACAAATCAGCAAAGGTGAACGGCAGCGGTTCTTGAAACTCCTCCCGCAGACGTTTCATCACATCGAGGGGCTCAGGCGCCTTGCTGTCTGGTATCCACGTGCCCAGGATTTTTCCACGACGCCGCACTTTTAACTGAGAATGGCTGAGCGTGGCAAAGCGGCTGGTGAAGTCTCGGACCGAAACTATTTTCATCAGAAAAAGTTGCGTGATGAATAGTCGAAAGGCAACAAATTCGAAGGCGTAGAGCATGGCCATCCAATGGATCCCAGGAACGCGAAGACTTTTGAAGCCTACCAGCCAGGAGTCAGTCGCGGGTTCGTTACCGCTCCCCTGCTCTGCTGTTGCTCGGCATGCCAGAGGCCTTGAATTTGGTTAAACCCGCACCGGTTGGACGTTTCTTGTTGTAGTCCCTTCACATTAGCCGTGATCGGCCGCAATCTGGTTGCTTGTCAGTCGGTCCCACATTCCTATAATTCGGGCCGCGGGTGAACCTGTTTAACTTCACAGGGGCGGGGAAAATGATGACGCGATTTCACGGCTGGCGGTCGGGCCGAGGGACCGCGACCTTGTTTGCTGGGGTTGTTTCCTTCCGTTTGGTCTCGGCTCGATGGCGATTGCGGGAGACGTCAAGGAAGTGGAAGCCCGCCGATAGACTCTGTTTCCTATGCGGGGGCGGCTGAACGTTTTCCAGAAGAGCATGCTGCAGTGGAATGAGTTGCATCCCTACAATGCCGTTCATGTGGCGTGGATTCCTTCGGTGTTGGACCTGCCTCGTTTGCGAAAGCTCATCGCGACGGTTTTGGAAGCCAAAGGACTGACGGGCCTGGCGTTGAACCTGGCCGCCGGCACCTACGAATATGAAGGCGGACTGGCGGACGTGGAGCTTAAAGTTCTGACCGCCTCGGCCGGTGTAAGTCCTGGTTATGTCGGGGAGATTGAGCTGCAGTTGAACACGCCGTTTGTTCTGAGTAAGCGCTTCAGCCCCTTTAGGTTTTTCGTGGTTGCCGAAACGGATGCTTTCGCCTTGGCTCTAGTCTATTTTCATCCGATCGCGGACGCCGAGAGCATCGTGCTGTTGCTCACGGAACTGGCCGACATCTATCGAGGCAAAACCTCCCCGGGGGCCCGAAAGCCGGCGAGTCTTTATCCGCCCCGGCGGGATAATCTGCTGCGCTTCCATCCCGGCGTGCTCACGCGCCGGTTGGCCACGCTTCCAGCTCTAATCCGGCAAACGAGACGGGCCTGCCGTCCGCATTATCGCGATGCCGAGGACCTCAGCAATCAATTCGCTTTTTTCTCTCTCTCCCCATCACATTTAGCCGCCCTGATCCGAACGGCAAAAAGCTTGGAGGTGAGTCTCAACGATCTCTTCCTGGCCTTGCTTGCGAAAGCGGTTTCTTGCCTCGCACCCGCCCGGGCGGGACGACGGAAAGGAATCTCCTTGGGCTGCATCGTCAACCTCCGAAAGGACCTCGACCCGGCGGCCCGCAGCGCGTTTGGCCTGCTGTTGGGGTCGTTCGTGGTTCAGCACGATGTGCCGGCGGGGATTAGCCTGCCTGACCTTGCCCGCCAGATTGGACAGCAGACCGCCCGAATCAAGAGGGGCCGGCTCTATTTTGGAGGCGTCCTCGAGTTAGCCATGGGACGGCGGTTGGTCGCTCTCTTCCCGTTGGAGCGGAGAAAGCGCCTCTACCAAAAGCACTATCCTTTGTGGGGAGGCCTAACCAATATGAATCTCAATCAGCTTTGGCCGGAGGCGCATACACCTGGACCGGTGGATTATTTTCGGGCGGTTTCAACCGGACCAGTCACACCGCTGGTGCTCTCGATATCCACGCTGGGCGAAAAGGCGAATGTCGGTGTCAGCTATCGTCCGGCGGTCTTTTCTGCGGGCGATATAGAACAGATCAAGAGTCAATTCTTGGAACCGATGGATCGGTTGGTAGGCAGGCCATGAACCAGCGCTTGCCCCTCATCCTGTTCGTCACCGTTATCCTCATGGGTTCCGGATGCGGCACCTACCGCCACCAGCCACTTGCTCCCGCGCGCGCCGCCGAGGTTGAACTCGCTTCAGTGCACCGGCCGTTTGCGCTCTCGATCGAGACCAAGAAGGCGATTCTGGCCCTGGACCCCGATCGAGTCAGCGAACGCGACGTGCGCGAAGTGCTCTCGCAAGCGCCGGCGCCGAGGATTGTCAATCTTCACGGTGGCATCGCGACGGTGATCTGCCGCATGGTTTCTTTTTCCGAGTTTCTCATTGGCATGGGTTATCCGGCAGCCAGCCTGACCAATCCCGCCGATGGCACTTATTCTTTCAGCTGCTACGAGAGCAGCGAAAAGATCGCCGGGGTAATCGCGTGGTATTACGAAAGGGAGGGTCTGCGGCCGATGCTGACGGGTCACAGCCAAGGGGCCATGCAGACGGTGAAGGTTCTGCATAAGCTGGCCGGCCTCTCGGCGAACCGGTTGCACGTCTGGAATCCTCTCACCTGGAAAGAAGAGGACCGGTGCGACATTGTGGATCCGCTGACCGGGGAACGACGCCCGGTAGTAGGGCTCACGCTTTCGTACGCCACCGTGGTAGGCGCCGGCGGCCTGACCAGGCTTTTGCCCAACCAGTGGGATATGTGGACAAAACTGCACGAAATCCCGGATTCAGTCGAGGAGTTTACCGGGTTTTGCAAAACCAAAGATCTATTGGGTGGCGATTACCTGGGCTACGGGAGCGTCAATGAGTATAAGTCCATGGGCAAAGCGCAGGTCCGTAGCGTCTGGCTGCCTTCTTCTTACAAGCACGGCGCGATTCCCGACACGAAACATCTCCTGCAGAGCAAGGCCATGGTGGACTGGATCAATCAGTATCACCCGTCGGACAAGCCGGTGGACCGGCCGCAATTGGACCGGGAATTTGAGGGGGACAGCCGGCACATTCTCTGGGCCGCAGAAGTCTGGTACTGCATCAAAAAGCATTGGGTATTGGAACTGCAACGCTGGATTCGCGAGACTGACTCCCAGGGGGGGCACGCGTGAAGAACGGAGCGATCGTGGCGCTCCTGCTTTGCCACGGCCTGCTGTCGCTCGGGTGCGTGGGTAGTCGGGAGCATGGAAATTCCAACCAGCGCGCGGGCTCGGCTGGTCCGCTGCCGATAAATCGCGCGAAGGATCTTCCAGCCGAAGTCAGGGCAAAGATTCTGGCCCTCGATCCTGAGCAGGTGACTGAAAGCCAAATCAAGGAACTGCTGGCGCAGGCCCCGGCACCGCGGATCATCAAGATCCATGGCGGTCCGCTTCCGATTAAAACCCGCATGAACTCTTTTTCGAGGTTCCTCATTGCGATGGGTTATCCCGAGTCCAGCCTCCGGGATCCCGGGACGGGTTCCTTTACCTTCGGGTATTATGAGAGCAGTGACAAAATTTCGGGCTTGATCGGGTGGCACTACGAGCGCGAGGGTTTACGGCCAATGATCGTTGGACACAGCATGGGCGGGATACAAGCAATCCGGGTGCTGTACAAACTGGCGGGCGCCTGGACGAACCCGATTCCGGTGTGGAATCCTTTGACCGATCGCGCGGAAGGCAGATCTGAGATCGTCGATCCGCTGACCGGGAAAACTCGCGCCGTTGTGGGTTTGCAGGTCTGCTACGCGACGGCGGTTGTGGCCGGCGGATTGGGGCGATTCCCTCCCAACGAGTGGGACATGAATCGCAGGCTCCGCCTGATACCGGATTCCGTCGAGGAATTCACCGGGTTTCAGAAGGGGTTTGATATTTTCGGCGGCGATTACCTGGGGTACGGTTCGGCCAACGATTACCGCGCGACGGGCCAAGCCGTCGTCCGCAATGTGAGGCTCCCGGGAACGACGACGCACTGGGGGATCCCGGACGCGAGCGGGTTGCTTAAGGACCAACAGACAAAAGAATGGATCAGCGATTACCGACCCTCCCATGGAGCCGTGGATGAAGCGGACCTGAGGAGGAGGTTCGGTTTGAAAAGCGGTCGGGTACTCTGGGCGGCTGACGTTTGGTTCAGCATTAAGAAGCACTGGGTGCTGGAATTGCAGCGTCTCATCCGCGCGGGAGCTTCCAATTCACATGGCAACTGAAGGACAGATTTTAAATCGCGCCGTTGCGTTCAGCTCGGGCCTGATCTACTGGGCTGGAGTGTGGTTTCAGGCGCGCCGGATTCGCCGCCGGATTGGCCGTTCTCCGAACCTGCGCCCGAGAGGTGCCCGGGAGCGGTTGCTCTGGGTCGGCTGGTTTTTCGTGGTTATGATTTGGATCCTCCAGCCTCTCGTGGGAGGGACGGTGAACGCCTGGCCGGGGCTGCGGCTCAACCCGGCGTTGCTTCAACCGGCGATGTCGGCCACGGGTATTTTGATCATCCTGGCCGGCTACGCGGGCACTCTCTGGTGCTACGCTGCCATGGGCGACAAGTGGCGAATTGGCATCGACCGTAACGAGAAGAACAGCCTGATTCGGAGCGGTCCCTACCGGTCGGTGAGGCATCCGATCTACCTGTTCCAAATGGTGATGCTCGCGGGAGTAGCCCTTTTGGTGCCCAGCGTACTGTCCCTATTCGCCCTGCTCCTTCATCTCCTCTGTGTGTGGGTCAAAGCCCGGGACGAAGAAGCCTACTTGCTCGGTGTCCATGGAGCGGAATACCGCGATTATTTGTCCCAAACGGGAAGGCTTTTCCCCTCTGCGCGCATTAAATAGCCAACGCCCATGACCCCAACTCCCGTTGAAGGAGCATTGATTTTTTAACAATTACTTACCACTCTGGCTGCAAGCGAACTCATGAGCGAACCCTTGATCGGAAAAATTGCCCTGGTTACGGGTGCGTCCCGAGGCATAGGCCGGGCGATTGCGTTGAAACTGGCCTCCGCCGGTTGCGACGTAGCCGGAATTTATCACAACAACCATGAGCAAGCCGAGACGTTGTGCCAGGCGGTCCGCGCGCATGGCCGGCGCGCTTTGGCGATCCAGGCGGACGTGAGTGATCCCTCGAGTGTGGTCGAGGCGTTCACAACGTTTCGCCAACAGTTCGATCGTTTGGATGTGCTGGTCAGTAACGCCGCGATTGGGGTTCTGCGGCCGGCCCTGGAGCTTACTCTCAAACATTGGCGCCGTTGCTCCGAAACGAACACGTTCGCGTTTAATTTGCTCGCTCAACAAGCCGCGCCCCTCATGCTTGCAGGGGGGCGAATCATCGCCCTCTCCAGCCTGGGTGCTTCGCGCGCTATTCCGCAGTACGCTTTCATTGGGGCCTCCAAGGCCGCTCTGGAATCGCTGGCGCGCAGCCTGGCCCAGGAACTGGGGCCGCGCGGTATCCGCGTCAACACCGTGAGTGCCGGGGTCGTCGACACGGATGCTCTGAGCTACTTTCCCAACCGCCAGCAGTTGCTCGATGAATACGCTCGCCGCACGCCCGCCGGGCCCAAGCTCACGCCCGAAGACGTGGCCAACGCCGTTTACCTGCTCTGCTTGCCGGAGGCGGCCATGATCACCGGCCATACGCTGGTGGTCGACGGTGGTTACTGCATTTCCGGATGAATCCGCCCACCCTCACAGATTCAGGCCTTACCGGCGCCGTAGCCCTCGTCACCGGCGGCAGCCGAGGCATTGGCCGGGCCATTGTGCAAGTCCTCTCCGCTGCCGGAATGGACGTCTGCTTTACCTATCGGGAGAATGCCGCTGCGGCCGCCGAGGTCGCCGCGACCGTGGGTGCCGGGAAAATTACCGCCGAAGCCCTGGATGTGCGTGACGCGGCGGCCTGCGCTACCCTGGCCGAGAAGGTTTTCGACGGCGCGGGACGCATTGATGTATTGGTTAACAACGCGGGTATTATCCGCGACAACCCCTTGGCGGCCCTGGAACCGGAAGATGTTCACGACGTTCTCGCAACGAATGTCGAGGGCGTGTTCAACATGACACGCTCCGTCATACCTTTCCTGATCTCCCAGCGGCGCGGAAAGGTCATCAACATCAGTTCAGTGGCCGGGGAAAAAGGCGGGCGGGGCCAGACAAATTACGCCGCCAGCAAAGGCGCCATCAACGCTTTCACGCGTGCGCTCGCCGTCGAAGTGGCGCCGCGGGGCATCACCGTGAATGCCGTGGCTCCCGGCGTCATCGAGACCGAGATGTCGCGAGCGGTGCGTGAACTGGCGAGTGACGAAGTTCTGTCCCGCATCCTTCTGCGTCGTATTGGCCAACCCGAAGAAGTGGCCCACGCGGTCTGGTTCCTCGCCTCCCGGTATGCTAACTACATTACCGGACAGATTCTGCACGTGGATGGTGGATTTAAAATGGAATAGCATGACAAACTCACAAATTACCAAAGAAGAAATCATGGCCGTCTTCCCCAAAGTGGCGGCGACGATGGCCGACGCCCTGGGCACCGACGTGGAGCGGGTAACGCTCGAAGCCTCCCTCATTGACGACCTCGGCGCCGAGTCAATCGACTTCCTCGATATCGTGTTTCGACTGGAACGCGGTTTCAAGGTGAAGATCCCGCGCGGGAAGATCATCGAGGAGGCCCGTGGAGACCTATCGGAGGCTGAGTTTGAAAAAGGCGGAGTCATTTCCGCAGCCGGCGTCGAGCGGTTGAAATCCTACCTGAGCGAAGCTCCAGCCGATCGGTTCAAAACCCCCATGACGGTGGCCTTCATTCCGCACCTGTTCACCACGGAAACGTTTTGTAAAATGGTGATCCGGCGTCAGCGGGCAGCGGCAGCCGCCACCCCCAGTCCGGCACCTTAGGCTGCCGGCAACTCCCAACCTGTCGCCATGGGCGGGCATTTTAGCGCATTCTCGTTTGTCGATCGGATCACCTGGCTCGAACCCGGCCG
>Ga0105240_10002477_pt1 | contig 29680 bp, 25 predicted proteins | sample KBSC54metaG_FD_80426 | JGI IMG/M metagenome (GOLD analysis project Ga0105240, IMG submission 80426) | Corn rhizosphere microbial communities from Kellogg Biological Station, Michigan, USA - KBS C5-4 metaG | ecosystem: Host-associated > Plants > Roots > Rhizosphere > Soil | place: Michigan, USA... | reverse complement strand
GCGCCGGTGACCAATGTGCCGGCCTGCACGAACTACGCGCAAGGCAGCTCGCGCGTGACCGGCATATTCGCCCCGAGCAGCGCAACGCTGCAGGCGGCGCCATTCAACCAGGTGAATCTCGGCGTGCTGGCCGTGCCCGTTGCCACCCAGATGGCCGCGCACCTTGCCAAGGCCGGCGGCGCCTACAGCGGGACCGAGCTGGTGACCGTGCTGGCCGGCGGCAATGATGTCTTCATGAATGTCAACGGTGTTGCCGCGGCCGCGACCGGAGGTGCCGCCGCCGTGGGCGCCGCGATCGCCGCCGGTTGGTCCACCACCGTACAAGGCCAGGTCGCCACAGGCGGCGCTGCGGCGACGAATGCAGCGGTCAGTGCCGCATTGGCGGCCATGGCCCAAGCGGGCACGGATCTGGCCGGTCTGGTCAAGACGCAAGTGCTGGCAAAGGGCGCGAAGTTCGTGCTGGTGGTGAATCTGCCGGATGTCAGCGAAACGCCTTTCGCGCTCGCGCTCGATGCGCAGACGCGAGGCTTGGTGAACACCATGACGACCACTTTCAACGCACAGCTGCAGAGCGGTCTGGCCGGCACCCCCGTGGTGCTGGTGGACGCGTACACGCAAGGCCGTGACCAGTTCGCCAATCCGGCGCAGTACAGCTTGAGCAACGTCACGACTCCCGCTTGCAGCGTCACCTCGCCGGCCAATCCGCTGGGCGGATCCTCTCTGGGCTGCACCGCGGCCAGCACCATCCCGGGCGATACCAGCAGGTTCCTGTTTGCGGACACGGTGCACCCGACTCCGTACGGTTACCAGCTGCTGGCGCAATTCGTCGCCGTTCAGATGGCCAAGGCCGGCTGGATCTAAATCTCCCATCCAAGGAACACCATGAAAACCAAACTTCATTGCGCGATCGCGCTGCTCGCGTTCACCGCGGTGGCGGCGCAGGCCCAGCAGGCCGGCAGCTGGATGGCACGAGTGGGCGCGACCCGCATCAGCCCCGATGTGAGCAGTGGCAACCTGACACCGCCCAGCCTCCCCGGCACGCAGGCCGATATCGAGGCCGATACGCAGCTGTCCGGTGGGATCACCTACATGGTCACCGATCACTGGTCGGTCGACCTGCCGCTGGCCCTGCCGTACAAGCACGAGATCGTGGGTGCCGGTGCGATCGCGGGCGTGGGCAAGATCGGTGAAGTGAGGGCGCTGCCGATCACCTTGCTCGGGCAGTACCGCTTCGGCGTGCCTACCGCGCAGTTCCGCCCCTACTTGGGTGCGGGCCCCACCTACGCCAAGTTCTATCATGAGCGCGGCACGGGAGTGCTGTCCGCGCTCACTGGCGTCCCGTCGACGACGCTCACGGTCGGATCCAAGCTCGCGTTGACCGTCCAGGCCGGCGCCACCATGGCCCTGAACGAACGCTGGTTCGTGGACGCGATGGTCGCCAAGACATTCCTGAAGACCCGCACCACGCTATCCAGTGGGCAAACCCTGGACATCAAGAGCGATCCATTGACGCTGGCGCTCAGCGTGGGTTACCGGTTCTGATCGAATCGGCCAGATGAAAAAAGCGCCCGGTGGGCGCTTTTTTTACTCGGGCTGCAACTAGAACCGGTCGTGGATCCGGTTGTATGCGAAGTCGCCGAACTGGCGGTGTGCCGTTGGGGTGAAGTAGACGCGATCCGCAAAGGCGAACTGCAAAGGGTCTTGCCCACCCAGCGTAGCGGTAGTGCACAAGGCCGAATTGATCTGGCCGGGGCCGGTGCCGATGCCGGGTCCCGGGTCGATCGAGTTGCAGATCGGATCGGTCGCGTTGATGATCGTGAACGAAGCGGGGTTTGCAACCAGCAGATTGAATAGCAGCGCGGCGTCGACATACAGCACGTTCGAGCCGAGGTCGACCATGGACACCAGCAATGCGTCGTTGAACGCGATGCTCGCGCTGTCCAGGAAACTGGCTTGGTTGAGCTGCTGAATGGCCCACGGTGATTTGCCAAGCTGGTAAGTACCCACGGCTACCACGTGCGTGCCGCCGGCCGCGACAACGCGGCGGACCTGCGCCGCCAGATCGCGCCCTTCCTGCTTCACATTCGCGAGCATCTGGTCGGTGGTCTGCGCGCCCGAGGTCACCTTGGCCATTTCCGCGATCATGTCTGACGTGCCGCCCTGGACGATGATCAGGTCATTGGGGCCGAATACGCCGCCGCTGGCCAGGAATCGGTCGATCTGCTCGGTGATGGTGGGCGTGGCGGCGTTGCCGGCCGCGTCGGGCTTGATCGTGATCCGCGCGTTGCCGGTCGCAAACGAAGTGCCGCCCGCGGCCGCTGTCGTCAGGGTCAGGCCGTAGTTATTCGCGACCTCCTGCGTCCAGATGTTGATGCTGCCGTCGTTCACGGTGTAGCGGGTGCCGGTCTGGCCCAGGTCGCTCAGTGCGTCGCCGAAAACCACGATCCGGGTGGGATGCAGTTGTGATTCGATGGTTCCCGAGCCGCAGCCTGCCAGCAGCAGTGCCAGGGCCGGCGCCAGCGCCAGCAAGGCGCGGCGCATCCAGTGACATGACATGAATTTCTCCAATAGGACTGGCGGGTAGTTTAACTAGCCCGCGATCAACCGGCCGCGGCCCGGCGCAGGCGGTCGCGCACGCCCTCCCATTGCGGTGTATCGGGCGGCGTCTCGACCCAGATCAATCGAACGCCGTGCGCGTCGAACTCGCGCAGCACCGCGAACAGCTGGCGCGCGGTTTCCTGTGCATCGTCGGGCATTCGCCGTCGCAGCACCTTGGCCGAGCGGCTCTGCAAAATGACGCGCGAATAGATGGCGATGTCGGACGCCTCGGCGCCGAGCACGTCGAGCGCGGTCTGCAGCGCTTGCGCATCCATCAGGCGGACGCGTGCTGTTGGCGCGTAATGCGATTCGAGGGTGCCCGAAGCGCGCGGCGCGGGATCGGGCAATCCGTCGGGCTGGAGCAATGGCTGGCCGCAGGCGGTCTCGAGTTGTTCGCGCGTGAGCGTCCCCGGGCGCAGCAGCACCGGGGCGCCACGGCTGCAATCGACGATGCTCGACTCGATGCCAACGTGGCAAGGCCCGCCATCGAGCACCAGCAAGGTGTCGCCGAACTCTTGCTGCACGTGCTCCGCAGTAGTGGGGCTCACGCGCCCAAACTTGTTGGCGCTGGGCGCCGCGATGCCACGCACCGGCGGCTGCAATTGCGCGCAAGTGCGCAGCAGCGCGTGCGCCACCGGATGCGCGGGGCAGCGCAGCCCGATGGTCGGGTGACCGCCCGCCGCAGCAGTGGCCACGCCTTCGCGGCGCGGCAGGATGATCGTGAGCGGCCCCGGCCAGAAGGCCTTGATGAGCCGCAGCGCGAACTCCGGCACTTCCGCAGCGAACAGCGGGAGCGCCCACATGTCCGCCACGTGCACGATCAAGGGATGATCCGACGGCCGCCCCTTGGCCGCAAATATCTTCGCGACGGCCGGATCGCTCCCCGCATCCGCGCCCAGCCCGTAAACCGTTTCGGTCGGAAACGCGACCAGGTCACCGGCGGCGATGGTGCGCGCCGCCTGTTCGATCACCGCCGATTCGCTGCCCGCCAGGATCATGTCATTGCCCTTGGAAATGGCTGGATGCGCAATAAACGGGCCGCCTCCTCGCTGGTTTGCCGCACCGCCGCGAGCGTCGGGCCGGTCACGGTGAGATGGCCCATCTTGCGCCCGACTCGTGCGCTGGTCTTGCCGTAAAGATGCAAGTGCGCGCCGGGCAGCGCAAGCACCTTGTCCCACGGCGGCGTCGATTCTGCGTCACCGCCGGCAAACCAGAGGTCACCCAGTAAATTCAACATGATCGCCGGGCTGTGCTGGCGCGGCTGAACCAGGGGCAGGCCTGCGAGGGTGCGCACTTGCAACTCGAACTGAGAGACATCGCAGGCGTCGATGCTGTAGTGGCCGCTGTTATGGGGCCGCGGCGCCATCTCGTTGACAACCAGCGAGCCATCTGCGAGAAGGAAGAACTCCACGCACAGCACGCCGACATAGTCCAGTGCTTGAGCGATCGCACGCGTCGCGGTTACTGCTTGCTGTGCTTGCGCAGCTGGCAGGTTATCAGCGTGAACTTCCGTCAATGCGAGGATCCCGTCACGATGCACATTCAGTTGCACCGGCAAATCGACCATCTGCCCATCCTGCCCGCGCGCCACGATGACTGAACATTCCGCTTTGAGGGGCAACAGGCGCTCCAGCACGCAAGGCACCCGCTTCAGGTCCTCCCATGCGGCCGCGAGTTGCTCGCGGGCCGCGACGCGCACCTGCCCTTTTCCGTCGTAACCCAGCCGCGATGTTTTCAGCACGCCCGCAAGCAGATCGGAAGGCACATCCGCCAGTTGCTGCTCGGTTTCGATCACTGCATACGGTGCGCAGGAAACGCCGCAACGCACGAAATGCGCCTTCTCGCGCGCGCGGTCCTGCGCGATGGCCACCGCGTCCGCGCCCGGTGCCACGAAGCGGCGTGCGGCCAGCATCGCCAGAGCTTGCGCCGGCACGTTTTCGAATTCAGTGGTGATGGCCGCGCTCACGTCGGCAAGCTGCGCGAGCCCCTGTGGGTCCAGGTAATCGGCCCGCACATGGCAGTGACTCACCATACCCGCCGGACTGGCCTCATCCGGGTCCAGCACCGCCGTGGAATAGCCCATGCGCTGGGCCGCGTGAACGAACATGCGGCCCAGTTGGCCGCCTCCCATCACTCCCAGCGTGGCGCCCGGCAGGATGGCCGTCATTGGCCCGCAGGCGGCAGCGTCATGCTGCGCGCGGTTTCGGTTTGGCGCGCCCGGTAAGCGTCCAGCTTGGCGCGCAGCGACGCGTCTGCAGTGGCAAGTATCGCAATGGCGAACAAGGCGGCATTGGCCGCGCCCGCATCTCCAATCGCAAAAGTCGCTACAGGAACGCCCTTGGGCATCTGCACGATGCTGTGCAGCGCGTCGACCCCTTGCAAATGCCGGCCCGCCACGGGTACGCCGAGCACCGGCACAGTGGTCTTGGCTGCCAACATGCCCGGCAGGTGAGCCGCTCCACCCGCGCCGGCAATGATGGCCTTGAGGCCCCGCGCAGCCGCTTGCTCGGCGTAAGCGAACATATCGTCGGGCATCCGATGGGCCGACACGACCCGGGCCTCATGAGCCACTCCGAATTCCTGGAGAATCGCTACTGCGTGCTGCAAGGTCTCCCAGTCGCTGCTGGAACCCATCACTACGCCAACCTGTGCGGGCATACGTGCTCCTAAAGGTTGAATTTTAAGGTTTCAGCCTGAGTTAGCACCAATGATTGACGTCACGATAGAAAACTTCGACAGCGAGGTGATGGCCGCCTCCGCCACCCAGCCAGTGCTGGTGGACTTCTGGGCACCGTGGTGCGGCCCCTGCAAAGTGATCGGTCCCGTGCTGGAAAAGCTGGAGGCGGAGTACGCAGGTCGCTTCAAGCTGGCCAAGATCGACTCCGACCAGGAGCAGCAATTGGCCGCGGCCTTCGGTGTTCGAAGCATCCCGACCTGCGTGCTGGTGGTCAACGCGCAACCGGTGGACGGCTTCATGGGCGCCATCCCCGAAGGCAAGCTGCGCGAATTCCTGGACAAGCACGTGCCGCCCGCAGGCGAGCCGGTGGAGGACGCCATCGAACAAGAGCCGGGCGAACTCGACCCGCAAGCCCAGCTTGAGAAACTGCAGCACACCGTCGCCGCCGACCCAGCCAACGACGATGCGCGCTTCGAGTATGTGAAGACCTTGCTGCTGGCCGGCCGCAATGACGATGCGAAAGTGGCGTTCGCGCCGGTGATCGCGAAGACAGCGCTGGTGCGGCGCTTCGATTCGCTTCAGCGCTGGATGGATGCGCTCGATTTCGCAGCGTCGCTTCCCGCCGGCGCAAAGTCGGCAGCCAATTTCGACCAGCGCATCGCCGCGAACAAACGCGACTTCGATGCCCGCTTCAACAAGGCGCGCCTGCTGATCGCGCAGCGGCGCTGGACCGATGCCATGGATGAACTGCTGGAAATCCTGATGCGCGACAAGTCGTGGAACGAGGACCTCGCGCGCAAGACCTACATCGCGGTGCTCGATGTCATCGAGCCGCCCAAGCCGAAGGTGGCCGAGGGGCAGATCCCCCCCGACGACCCCACCGTGGCGACGTACCGGCGGCGGCTCTCCAGTGTCGTGCTGAGTTGACCCGGCGAAAGCCGCGCGGCGGCTCCCGGCCGTGGCCGGGACCTGGGTATCCCGCTCAAGCCGTCAGTCGTTGCAGTGCTTCGCGGTACTTGGCGGCGGTTTTCTCCACCACCTCGCGCGGTAACGCCGGAGCCGGCGGCGTCTTGCTCCAGGGCTTGCCATCGATTCGCACCTGCTCCAGCCAGTCGCGCACGAACTGCTTGTCATAACTGGGCGGATTGGCGCCGCTCGCGAACGCCGCGTCATAGCCTTCCACCGGCCAGTAGCGCGATGAGTCGGGTGTGAGCACTTCGTCCATCAGCACCAGCGTGCCCTGGTCATCCAGTCCGAACTCGAACTTGGTGTCGGCGATGATCAAGCCCTTGGGCAGCGCAATGGCCGCGGCTTCGCGATAGATAGCGATGCCGATGTCGCGGATCTTGGCTGCGAGCTCGGGGCCGACCATCCGCACGACCTCGTCATAGCTGATGTTTTCATCGTGGCCGCTGGTCGCCTTCGCTGCCGGCGTGAAGATCGGCTGCGGCAGCTTGGATGCGTTCGTCAAGCCCGGCGGCAGCTTGACGCCGCACACGGATTGCGATTCCTGATACTCCTTCCAACCGCTGCCCGCCAGGTAACCTCGCACGACCGCTTCGACCGGAATCGGCTTGAGCCGCTTCACCAGCATCGAGCGGCCGGTGACCTGCGGCACTTCGGCCGGCGTCACGACGGTCTCTGGCGCGTCGCCGGTCAAGTGATTGGGGCAGAGGTGGCCCAGCTTGTCGAACCAGAACAGCGCCATCTGCGTGAGCAACTCGCCCTTGCCGGGTATCGGCTCGCCCATGATCACGTCGAAGGCGGAGAGCCGGTCGCTGGCCACCATCAGGATGCGATCCTGGCCGACGGCGTAGTTGTCGCGCACCTTGCCGCGCGCAAGCAGCGGCAGCGAAGTGAGCGAAGAGGTGTGCAGAGCGTTCAGTGAACCACCTGCGCGAGTTCGCCCTTCTGATATTTGGCGGCGATCACTTGCAGCGGCTGGCCCTTGATCTTGGCGCCCTGGCCTTCGCAACCGAACTGCAGATAGCGCTGTTTGCAGATCTGCTTGGCGGCCTCGCGCGCCGGCTTCATCCAATCGCGCATATCGAACTTCTCGGGATTCTCGGCCATGAACTTTCGCACCGCGCCCGTCATCGCCAGGCGGATGTCGGTGTCGATGTTGACCTTGCGCACGCCGAACTTGATCGCGTGCTGGATTTCCTCCACCGGCACGCCGTAGGTTTCCTTCATGTTGCCGCCGTACTGGCGAATGAGCGCCAGCAGGTCCTGCGGCACGCTGGAGCTGCCGTGCATCACCAGGTGCGTATTGGGAATGCGGCGGTTGATTTCCTTGATGCGGTCGATCGCGAGGATGTCGCCGGTGGGTTTGCGCGTGAATTTGTAAGCGCCGTGGCTGGTGCCGATGGCGATGGCCAGCGCGTCCAGCTGCGTCTTCTTGACGAAGTCCGCGGCTTGCTCGGGATCCGTCAGCAGCTGGTCGCGCGTCATTGTTGCTTCGGTGCCGTGGCCGTCTTCCTTGTCGCCGCGCATCGTTTCCAGACTGCCCAGGCATCCCAGTTCGCCCTCGACCGTGACGCCCACCTTGTGCGCCATGTCCACTACCTGGCGAGTCACGTCGACGTTGTAGTCGTAGCTGGCGATGGTCTTGCCGTCGCCTTCCAGCGAGCCGTCCATCATCACGGAGGAAAAGCCGAGGTCGATCGCACCCTTGCAGACGTCCGGGCTCTGGCCATGGTCCTGGTGCATGACCAAGGGGATGTTGGGGTAAGCCTCCACCGCAGCCTCGATCAGGTGCTTGATGAAGGGCTCACCCGCGTACTTGCGAGCGCCGGCGCTCGCCTGCAGGATGACCGGCGCCCCGGTTTCCCTTGCCGCTTCCATCACGGCCTGGACCTGCTCCAGATTGTTGACGTTGAATGCCGGGATGCCGTAGCCGTTTTCCGCGGCGTGGTCCAGCAATTGGCGCATGGAAACGAGAGGCATGGTGTGCGTCCGGTGAATGGGTGGGCGACTGTCTCGCGCCGCGTGAAACGCGGCGCAATCGAGACGATTTTATAGCCGTTGGGGGTGGCCTCAGGCGCGCAGCCTGGATGAGCATCAACTCGCGCGGCAGATCTTGAGCATGTTGGTGCCGCCGGGCGCGCCCATGGGCTCGCCGCACGTGATCGCGTAGATATCGCCGCTGGCGACGATGCCGCGCTGCTTCAGGTGCGCCTCGGCGTCCCCGAGCGCTACATCGCGCTCCACACTCTGGTCCATCAGCAGTGGACGCACATTGCGGTACAGCGCCATCTTGCGCTGCGTCGCCAATTTCGGCGTGAGCGCGTAGATCGGTATATGGATGCGATGCCGGCTCATCCACAAAGGCGTCGAACCGCTGTCCGTGAGGGCGACGATGGCCTTGCAGCCGAGGTGGTGCGCCGTGAACAGCGCGCCCATCGCAATCGATTGATCGATCCGCGCAAACGTCATGCCTGTGAAATCAGCATCGAGCTTCACGTCCTCGGCCTTCTCCGCTTCCGAGCAGATGTTGGCCATCTCCACGATGGTTTCGAGCGGATACTTGCCGGCCGCGGTTTCGGCGCTGAGCATCACGGCGTCGGTGCCGTCCAGCACCGCATTCGCGACGTCGCTCACCTCGGCACGAGTGGGCACCGGATTGCTGATCATCGATTCCATCATCTGCGTGGCGGTGATGACCAGCTTGTCGTGCTCGCGGGCCATGCGGATCATTCGTTTCTGCAACGCGGGCACCGCGGCGTTGCCCACTTCCACCGCCAGATCGCCACGCGCCACCATGATGCCGTCGCTGGCCAACAGGATCGATTCGAGATTGGGAATGGCCTCGGCGCGCTCGATCTTGGCGATCAGGCCGGGACGATGGCGGAACTCCGCGCCGGCAACGTTGCACAGTTGACGGGCCATTTCCATGTCGGTCGAGGTTTTTGGGAAACTCACGGCGACGTAATCGGCCTGGAAACTCATCGCAGTGCGGATGTCCTCCATGTCCTTGGCCGTCAGTGCGGGCGCCGTCAATCCGCCGCCCATCTTGTTGATGCCTTTGTTGTTCGACAGCGTGCCGCCGAGCTTTACCGTCGTGAGCACCTGTTCGCCGCGCACTGCATCGACCGTGAGCACAATGAGGCCGTCATTGAGCAGCAGCAAGTCGCCAGGTTTCACGTCGCGCGGCAGCTCTTTGTAATCGAGGCCCACGCCTTTCAGGTCGCCCGGCTCGCTGCGTGAAGCATCGAGCACGAACTTCATTCCGGGTTGCAGGGCGACCTTGCCATCCGCGAACTTGCCGACGCGGATCTTCGGGCCTTGCAGGTCAGCCATGATGGCAACCTCGCGACCGGCCCGCACCGCGGCTTCGCGCACGAGGTTGGCCCGATCTATGTGATCCTGCCCGGTACCGTGACTGAAATTGAGCCGCACTACATTCACGCCGGCGCGGATCAGCTGTTCGAGCAGGGCCGGCTCGCTGGAAGCGGGCCCCAGGGTAGCGACGATCTTCGTCGCGCGACGCGGCGCCTTCATGCTTGGTCTTTCTTCTGTGGGTTGCGGATTCTCGCCGAGATGGACTGGCCTGTCAGTAACCGGAGCCGAACGCGCGGCGCGGTGCTGGTTCAGCCGTTTGCACGCTTTTGCAGGATCTCGAAGGCCGGCAAGGTCTTGCCTTCCAGCACTTCGAGGAAGGCACCACCACCGGTGGAGATATAGCCCACGTCCTTTTCGATGCCGTACTTCGCAATCGCCGCCAGCGTGTCGCCGCCGCCGGCGATGCTGAACGCGGGGGACTTCGCAATCGCACGCGCGATGGTTTCGGTGCCATGCGAAAACGCTTCGAACTCGAATACGCCCACCGGCCCATTCCACACGATCGTGCCCGCGGACATGAGCTGCTGCGCGAGCTTGCGTGCCGTCTCGGGCCCGATGTCCAGGATGAGGTCGTCATCGGCGACTTCGGTGGCAGCTTTCACAGTGGCTGCCGCATCGGCGGCGAAAGTCTTCGCCGTCACCACGTCGGTGGGAATCGGCACTTCCGCATTTCGCGCCTTCATGGCTTCGATCACGGCACGCGCTTCCGACACCAGGTCCGCCTCAGCCAGCGACTTGCCGATTTTCAATCCCGCCGCCAGCATGAACGTGTTGGCGATGCCGCCGCCGACGATCAGCTGATCGACGTTGCGCGCCAGCGATTTCAGGATCGTCAGCTTGGTCGACACCTTGGCGCCGGCGACGATCGCCGCCAGGGGCCGCTTCGGATGGGCCAGCGCCTGCGTGATCGCGTCGATCTCAGCGGACAACAAGGGCCCGGCACAAGCGATCTTCGCGAACTGCACGATGCCGTAGGTCGAAGCCTCGGCCCGATGCGCGGTACCGAAGGCGTCGTGCACGAAGATGTCGCACAGCGCGGCCATCTTGCGCGCCAGCTCGGGATCGTTCTTCTTCTCGCCTTTGTTGACGCGGCAGTTTTCCAGCAGCACGACCTGACCCGGCTTGACCTCGACTCCATTGACCCAATCGCCCACCAGCGGCACTTCGCGGCCCAGCAATTCGCCGAGCCGCCGCGCCACCGGCGCCAGCGAGTCCTCGGGTTTGAACTGCCCTTCGGTGGGCCGTCCCAAGTGGGAAGTGACCATCACGGCGGCGCCGGCATCCAATGCCATCCGGATACACGGGACCGAGGCGCGGATCCGGGTGTCCTCGGTGATGCGGCCGGCGTCATCTTGCGGCACGTTCAGGTCAGCGCGGATAAAGACGCGTTGGCCGGCAACCTTGCCTTGGGCGCAGAGATCGGAAAATCGCAGGACATTCATGGCGAGCTCGTCGAATGCAAAACTGCAATTCTAGGAGGCGGCGATGCGCTCACCGGCCCAGCAGCCGACGCAGCGGCACCGTCAGGACACACGCTGTGGATCGAAGCTGATGCCGGGCTTCAGATCGAAGCCGCGCAGGAAGTCTGCCACGCTCAACCTTCTACCACCAGGCCGCTGCAGTTCAGTCACTCGCAAGCGTCCTTCACCACAATGCACGACGATGCCATCGGCGCTCACAGACAGGACGCGTCCGGGCACGCGTTCTCCTGGCACTTGCGGCAGCGCGTCGGCTCGCCAGAGCTTGATGGTCTCGCCGTTCACCCGGGTCTGCGCGCCGGGAGAAGGATCGAAGGCGCGAATCCGCCGAGCGATGGCCGCGGCGGACTGCGACCAGTCGATCGCCGCCTCCGCCTTCTCGACCTTGTGCGCGTAGGTAACGCCGTCCCGCGGTTGCGGCACAGCATGCAGCCCACCGCACGCAGCCAATTCCATCGCCTCCACGATCAATCGGCCGCCGAGTTGCGCCAGCTTGTTGTGCAAAGCGCCGGTGGTGTCGGTGACCGCAATCGGTACGCGCTCGGCCAACAGCATGTCGCCGGTGTCCAGTCCGGCGTCCATCTGCATGATCGTGACGCCGGTCTGCGCATCGCCCGCTTCGATGGCCCGCTGGATCGGCGCCGCGCCACGCCATCGTGGCAGCAGTGAAGCGTGGATGTTCAGGCAGCCCAGGCGCGGAACATCGAGTACCCACCGAGGCAGGATCAAGCCGTAAGCCGCGACCACCATGGCGTCGGCATTCGCTGCCTGGATCGCGCTTTGTACGGCCGCTGCGTCATCGGGAAACTTGCCGTCCAGGCGCAGGCTGCGCGGTTGCGCCACCGCGATGCCGTGCTCCAAGGCGAATTGCTTGACCGGCGAGGCCTGCAGCTTCATGCCGCGGCCGGCGGGACGGTCGGGTTGCGTCAAAGCCAGCGCAATATCGAACCCTGCCGCGTACAGCCGTTCGAGCGCGATACGGGCGAACTCGGGAGTGCCCGCAAAGATGAGGCGCACGTTATCGCGAACGTGCGCCTCCTAGACTTTTGGGTCAGGCGCGTTGATGACGTCGATCCCGGGATGGGCGCGCTGGACCACATTGTTGGCATCCAGGTAGACCCAATAGAACATGTCGGTGTTGACGCGGTCTTTCCAGCGGTAAGTCCATACCGGACCGGGCCAGCTGGTGACCCGGTCGATTTTCGCCGGCCGGCCGAACTCGCGCTCGATGTCGTCGCGCGTCCACTGCCCCGGCACGATGCGCTGGAAATTGGGTTCGTTCAGGACCTGCTGCACGCGGATCACGCGGCCAGATCCGTCCAGGTCCACCATGTACGCCTGCTGGCCCCAGGGCTGCTGCGAATATTCGAGCCGCTCGCCGCCATTGGCCAAGCGGAAGACGCGCTGCGGCGACCCCATGCGCGCGATCACGGCATCGCGCGTCGTGCCCGGCGCCACGTTGTAGCCGCCGAAGGGGCTGGCGGCGCAGCCAGCCACCAGCGCCGCGGCCGCAACCAGAAGGAATCTTCGCATCATGTCGTTCTCCTGAAATGCCCGCGCCCTGGCTAGGCCCGGACGGTTTCGCGGCGCGCCTTCAGCATCTTGGTCTTGATGCGATTGCGCTTGAGCGGTGACAGGTATTCCACAAACACCTTGCCCAGCAGATGATCCATTTCGTGCTGGATGCACACCGCCAGTGTGCCTTGTGCTTCGATCGTCCGCAGCTGTCCGAGTTCATCCAGGGCCGTGACTTTTACCGCCGCGGCGCGCTCGACGCCGTCGAAGATCCCCGGCACGGACAGGCAGCCCTCGTCACTGACCTGTCTTTCAGCGCTGGACCAGACGATCTCGGGATTGATGAGCACCAGCGGGCGATTGCGCTCCTCGGACACATCGATGACGACCAGCCGCTCGTGCACGTCGACTTGGGTGGCGGCCAGACCGATGCCGTTGGCTTCGTACATTGTTTCCAGCATGTCCCGGACCAGCGTCTTGGTGCGCGCGTCCACGGCCTGCACCGGTCGGGCCACCGTGTGCAACCGGGGATCGGGATAACAAAGGATGTTAAGGAGTGCCATAGGCTCAATGGTGCCGCGTGCGCCGCAGCAATGGGCGCAGGTGTCGCTATTTTCGCTACTTTTGGGTTTGCCGGCAGGGCCAGCGTGCCATAAACGTTGCCCAATCAAGGGCTTGAGCGCAGAATTGCCAGTACTTTGTCAAGACTTTCGACTGCTATCGGCCGGCCCGGACAGTCGCAGCCCGCATGCAAAAACACAGCAATGACTCGAGGATGGCCCTGGTCCAGGTGGATGGCCGGGGACAGCGTGCGCTGAAGGCGGCACTGGTGCTCGCGGCAACGCTGGCGCCGGGTCTCCTGGCCGCGCCCGTGCTGGCACAGACCTTCCCGAATCTGCCCATCACGCCGGGACAGCGGGCCACCGCGAAGGAAGTCGCGCAAGCCGGTGTGCCCTTGTCCGAACTGGCGCCTGACGCCCCGGATGAGTACACCGTCAAGCGAGGCGACACGCTTTGGGGCATTTCCGGCATCTTCCTCACTCGGCCTTGGCGCTGGCCCGAACTGTGGGGCATGAACCTCGAGCAGATCCGCAATCCCCACCTGATCTTCCCTGGGCAGCAACTGGTGCTGGACAAGAGCGGGGGGCGCGCGCTGTTACGCCTGCAGGCGGCCAAGACCGACGGCGAAATGCCCACGGACACGATTCGGGTTTCGCCGCGTGTTCGCATCCAGCCGTTGGCCGATTCCTCGATCCCGACTTTGAAGGCGCAGCTGATCGAGCCTTTTCTCTCGGAGCCGGTCATCGTCGATGAGGGCACTCTGCTGAAGGCGCCGCGGATCGTGGCCGCGCCGGAGAGCCGGGTCTTGATCACGCGCGGCGATCGCGCCTACGCTCGCGGCACCACGCCCCTGGTGCAGCGCGTCGCGGGTCGCGGCGATGAATATCGGGTATTTCGCAACGCCACGCCGCTGAAAGATCCGTTCACGCAGGCCATCCTCGGTTACGAAGCGCAGTACCTGGGCAAAGCCATGCTGGTTCGCAGCGAAGGCTCCGAACTGGTCAGGAAAGTGGGCGGCGGACAGGAAACATTGCCGGTGCCCGCCACCATCGACATCGTCTCGGCCAAGGAGGAGATGCAAGTGGGCGATCGCCTGTTGCCCGCTCCGCCGCGCCAGTTCATCAATTACGTGCCGCACGCGCCCGTCCGGCCCACCGATGGCGTGATCGTTTCGGTATATGGCGACGCGGTGAGCTACGCCGGACAAAACCAGGTGGTCGTGATCAACAAGGGCACGGCTGACGGCATGGAGATGGGGCACGTGCTTGCCATCCTGAAGCAAGGCGAACAGCGGCTGGATCAGTCGCAACCGGGCGAGCGCACCCAGATCAAGCTGCCCAGTGAGCGCAACGGCCTCATGATGGTGTTCAGGCCGTTCGAGAAACTGTCCTACGCGCTGATCCTGGAGATCACCGACACGGTCACTGTGGGCGACCGCGTGGTCAACCCGCGCTAGGCAATCACGTCCGATGGATCGCGAGGAGCTGGCCGCCTGGCTGCGCTTGACTCTCGCGCCGGGGATTGGCAATCACGCCGCTCGGCGCCTGTTGGCGGCGTTCGGCCTGCCAGGCCGAATCTTCATTCAGTCCATCCAGGCACTGCAGCAAGTGGTTTCCATCGCGCACGCCGAGGCGCTCGGCACGGAGCCGCCGCAGCTGGCCTCGCAACTGCAAGCAACCATAGATTGGTTGAGCGAAGGCCCCACCGGGTTGCGGCGAATCGTGACGCTCTCGGACCCGGCGTATCCACCGAGCCTGCTCGACACCGAAGATCCACCGTTGATGCTGTACCTGATGGGCCAGGCAGTTCCGCAGTGGCCAGAGGCGATCGCGGTGGTCGGCAGCCGCAACCCGACGCCTCAAGGCTTGGCCAACGCGCGCAAGTTTGCGCAGTACTTCGTTGAATCGAACTTGACGGTTGTGTCGGGTCTGGCGCTCGGCGTGGATTCGGCCGCGCATGAAGGCGCGCTCGACGCCGCCGCTGAAGGCCAACTCGCGACCATCGCGGTGGTCGGCACGGGCTTGGACCAGGTCTATCCGAGCCGTAACGTGCAGCTGTGCCAACGCATCGCGCAACGCGGCTTGGTGGTCAGCGAATATCCCATCGGCACACCGCCCCTGCCCGCCAACTTTCCGAAACGCAATCGCATCATTGCGGGCTTGAGCTTGGGCACGGTAGTGGTGGAAGCCGCGCTGAAGTCAGGTTCGCTGATCACGGCTCGGCAAGCGCTGGAACAAGGCAAGGACGTGTTCGCGATCCCGGGCTCGATTCACTCACCCCAATCGCGTGGCTGCCATGCGCTGCTCAAGCAAGGCGCGAAGCTGGTCGAGACCGCGCAGGACGTGCTGGAGGAACTGCCGCTCGCGCGGCAGCGGCGTCGCGCGCCGCACGAGACGGCCGTGGAATCGAGCGAACCCGAGCCGCAGGAAGATGCATTGCTGTCGGCACTCGGGTTCGATCCGGTGAGCCTCGATGCACTGGTGGCGCGCACCGGCATCCCCGCGTCCGCGCTGCAAGCTCGGCTGCTCGAACTCGAATTGCAGGGCGAAGTCGCGCGGCTGCCCGGAGGACTGTTCCAACGCATGGCCGCAGGCTGAGCCGCACGCGGCAACGCGAGATTGTGCATGCAGCGCACGTGCAACACCGCACGAATCATTTCGGCCGCGCCGCGCTTCTGGGCTATATTGAGGCATGTTCGATGTGCTCGTGTTTGTCTACGAACATTACTGGCATGGCGACGCCTGCCCCGAATTGCAGCAGCTTGAACGCAAGCTCAGCGCGCAAGGGTTCGAGGCTGATGAAATCCATGATGCGCTGGTCTGGCTCGACGGCCTGAACCTGGCGGCGCAAAGCACCACTCGCGCTCATCCTCAATCGTCCGGCAATGCGCCATGGAAGGACGCAGCCCAAGCGCCTTCGAGCATGCGTGTCTATTCGGTGGCGGAGCAGGATCACCTGGGCGCCGCGTGCCTGGGCTTTGTTTCGTTCCTGGAATCCGCCGGCGTGCTGCCCGCGCCCATGCGCGAAATCGTCATCGAGCGCGCCATGGCCGCAAACAGCGTCCCGATGACCCTGGACGATCTCAAGATCATCGTGCTGCTGGTGTACTGGAGCTTCGACCAGGAACCGGATGCGCTGGTGCTCGATGAGCTGTGCGATCCGGCCAACGGCAGGTTGGCGCACTAACCTAAACGGTTACAAGGGTCGCAACTGTGACCCTTGCCCTTGTGTTTTTCATTGCAGCAGGCGTTCGGGGTTCGCATCGAGCTTGGCCAGCGCATCGCGCGTGGCCCGCACCGTGAGCCCTTCCTCTTCGGCCGGAACCAACAAACCCGCTTGCAGATAAGCCGCCAAGCGGCGCGCCTGGATCAGGTAACTGCGGCCGCCGGGCGCGGCGAACAGATGCAGTTGCTTGCGTTCGCTGCACCACGCATATTGCACCTGCGTCGTGGCGCCGTTGTGATCCAGCGCAAACCAGTTTCCCAGCTGCAGTTCGGCCGCCCACGCCACCATGGCAGGACCGGGACGCGAACCGCCATCCGCGATGACCTCGATCTTCGACGCGTCCATCCCCAGCATCAGTTCTATGCTCTGCGCATCCAGCGGTAAATCGGTGGCCGGGTCTTTGGCGACGTAGTCTTCCAGGTGGGCCAGGCGCTTGGCCATCTCTTCGATCGTGCCTTGGGAGATGGCCTCGGTCTTGGACAGGAAGGCGTCCGCGAGCGTCTCGCCGATCGTCTTGATGTGGGCCTCCTGGGCCTTGCCTTCGATGCCCACCAGCGTCATGCCCTGGCGCAGCCGCTGCAACAAGGCCGGCAGATCCTTGATCACGCGGGCGCGCTCGTTGCGATTGGGTTTGGCGCTCGCCGCCCATACCAGGTCGGTCGCCGACTTCTTGAGCGCCAGCGTGTCGTCGTGCTGCGGGCCGTTCTTCACCGCAGCCAGCGCCAGCACCTCGGCCCAGACCTTGAAGAGGAACTCGCGGATTTCGTCACGCACCGGCATGTCGGCCAGCATGCTGCGCATTTCGATGGTGTACTGGATGGCGAGCGTTTCCTTCTGCTCCACCTGCTGGGCTACCGAAACGAGGCGCTGCGTCGGTGCGTTCTCCGTCAGGTAGCGCGACAGGAATTTCTGGAACTCGTCGTAGACCAGCTGGAACACCCGGCGCCCGGTTTCCGGATACTGCTCGATCACCTGCACCACGCGCTTGATTTCCACTTCCAGCGCGCTGCCCCCGATGGCAGCGGCGTCGAAACCCATCACACACGAACCCATGCGGTCAATCAGCTGGCGAGCCGGATGTTCCAGCGTGCCGAAGAACTCGGGCTCGGCGATCGCCACACGCAGCACCGGCATTTGCAATCGTGCGAACCACACCCGGATTGCCGGAGGGATCCGCTCTTCGGCCAGGATGCTCTGGAACATCAGCGCCACGATTTCGATCGTGGCCTTCTCGCTGGAGGTCGCCGCCTTTTTCTTGAGCTCGCCGCTGCGCCGACGCAGGTCGACGGCGACCTCGTGCACTGCGGCATCGTCGTACACGACCTCTTCGTGCATGGTCGCGCCTTGCGCGTGCGTCGCCTGCACCTGCGTGACGTGTTGTGACATCGCTTCCTGCAAGGCCGGCGACGGCCGCGTGACCGGCGTGTCGAAGCCGGCCACGCGTTCGGTGAGCAGCCGACGCAATTGCCCCAGCACGCCACTGGCACGCATCCGGGCGCGCGCCAGTGGCGGAGTTGTGGTCATCAGGCGGGTTTCGTCGGCCACGCCGCCGCGCGCGCCGGAGGCACCTTGTGGGGAGTACCCACCCCCGTGACCTGCGTCGGCCCCAGCGCCGCTGGCCACGCCGCTTGCGCCAAATCCTGCGCCGCCAGCGCCAGCCAAGCGACCGCCACCACTAGCACCACCACCGCCGCCAGCGCCAACACGGCCACCGCCACCACTGTCACTGCCACCGCCACCGCCACCACCACCACCGCCGCCGCCGCCGCCAGCATTGCCGGCACCGGCGCCAGACCCCGCCGCACCGCGCTGGCCTGCAGCAAAACCCCCCGTGCCGCCGTATTCTCCTTGGCCGCCACCTTGGCCGGGGCTGCCCTGGCCGCCGCCGCGCTGGCCACTGGCTTGACCACTGCTCTGCCCGCCTTGTGCACTGCCTTGGCCTGAGCCATGTCCGGAACTTTCAGCGCGGCCACCAGAGTAGGCGTCGCCGAAATCCGACTGACCATACCCGGAGTTGCCGTAGCCTCCGCCCGGCGCACTGCGGCTGAAACTGTTCTCGCCGGTATCGCCGTGCGAATCTGCGCCGGGCCCGGATCTGCGGCCCCCGGGCGCGGACGCGCCGCGTTTCACGCGGGTGCTCAGGTCGATGTCGCGCATGATCCCGTGCTTGACCAGGAACTCATTGGTCAGGCGATAGGCTTCCGGCACATGCTTGAGGATGCCTTGCTGGATCACGTCCTGCGCCATCATCCATGCTTCGCGCGATAGCCCCGCAGCGAACCATTGCTCGACCAGCAGCTGCATGAGCGCTTCCGGCTGCAACACATCGGTGCTGGCCAGCTCCTCGTCGTTCTCGAGAAACTGCATCCGCACTCGAAGGTCATTGAGCTCCCAGGATGCTTTCTCCTGGATGGCCTGCGCCAGCCGCGAGGACAGAATCTTGCGCTCCACCACCTCGTCGCCGATCAGTTCCAGGTTGATCGCATCCAGCCTGACCCGTGCCGTCGCCGTGGGCGGCACCAGCGCCTTCTTCCACGCTTGCGCGATGCCCTGGGCCCACGCTGCGCCCTTGCGCTCGAAATCCATCATGGCATCGCGGCGGTCCTGCATGTCGCGCGAACTGCCTCCCGCCTGGGCGAGCTCCGACAGCCGGCTGCGCACAGCCAGCGCCGTCGGCTCGATGCAGGCCTGTGCCAGCGTAACGAACTGCTCGCGCGCCTGACGCGCGATCCGGGCGCTGGTCTCGTTCGGCAGGCGGCGTTGGCTCACGTTGCTACACCGTTGCGCCCGCGTTCGGATCGTTCGGGTCCTCGTCCTTGCGCCCGCTGGCCTTTACGAGGTCCTCGCGCTTGATGCCAAGCCACATCGCGATGGCGGCGGCGACGAACACAGACGAATAGATGCCGAACAGGATGCCGATCGTCAGGGCCAGCGCGAAGTAGTGCAGCGTCGGCCCGCCGAACAGCAGCATGGACAACACCATGATCTGGGTCGAGCCGTGGGTGATGATGGTGCGGCTCATCGTCGCGGTGATGGCGTTGTCGATGATCTGCACCGTGTTCAGCTTGCGATAGCGCCGGAAATTCTCGCGGATCCGGTCGAAGATCACCACCGACTCGTTGACCGAATAGCCCAGCACGGCGAGCACCGCCGCCAGCACCGCCAGCGAGAACTCCCACTGGAAGAACGCGAAGAATCCCAGGATGATCACCACGTCGTGGAGGTTGGCGATGATGGCCGCCACCGAGAACTTCCATTCGAAGCGAAATGCCAGGTAGATCATGATCCCGGCCACCACCATGGCCAGAGCCTTCAGGCCGTCGGTGGCGAGTTCTTCACCCACCTGGGGGCCGACGAACTCGGTGCGCCTGCCGGTCATGCTCGGGTCGTCGGCCTTGAGCGCCGCGAATACCTTGTCGCTTTGCTGCGCCGCGCTGACGCCCTTTTGCGCCGGCAGCCGGATCAGCACGTCCCGCGAGGTGCCGAAGTTCTGGACCTGCACGTCGGCGAATCCCAGCGCGGATACGGTCTTGCGCACCTTCTCCACGTCCGCGGCCTGCGCGTAGCCCACTTCCATCACCGTGCCGCCAGTGAATTCGACCGACAGGTGCAGCCCCCGCGTGGTGAGGAAAAACACCGCCGCGGCAAAGGTCAGCAGGGAGATGATGTTGAAGACCAACGCGTTTTCCATGAATGGAATCGCGCGACGGATCCTGAAGAATTCCATTTGTTTTCGTTTACCCTCACTCGGCCTTGGTTATAGCGCCATCCGGCTCGGGCCGCCATACCGTACCGATCGACACGGTCTTGAGTTTCTTCTTGCGCCCGTACCAAAGATTGACCAGGCCGCGCGAGAAGAACACGGCCGAAAACATCGAGGTGAGAATGCCGATGACGTGCACCACCGCGAAGCCGCGCACAGGGCCGGAGCCGAATGCCAGCAACGCCAGGCCGGCAATCAAGGTGGTGATATTGGAGTCGAAGATCGTGCCCCAGGCCCGCTCGTAGCCCGCGTTGATCGCTGCCTGCGGTGACGCGCCGTTACGCAATTCCTCGCGCACCCGTTCGTTGATCAGCACATTCGAGTCGATGGCCATGCCCAACGCCAAGGCCATGGCCGCCATGCCCGGCAAGGTCAAGGTGGCTTGGAGCATCGACAACACGGCCACCAGCAGCAGCAGGTTGACTGCCAGGGCCAAGCCCGAAAACAGCCCGAACAACATGTAGTAAACCGCCATGAACGCGCAGATCACGGCAAAGCCCCAGGCAACGCTGTGAAAGCCCTTGCTGATGTTCTCCGCACCCAGCGTGGGACCGATGGTGAATTCCTCGATGATCTCCATCGGAGCCGCCAGCGAACCCGCGCGCAGCAACAGGGCGACGTCGTTGGCCTCCGTGGTGGTCATGCGGCCTGAAATTTGCACCCGGCCGCCGCCGATTTCGCTTCGGATCACCGGCGCCGTGACGACCTCGCCCTTGCCCTTTTCGAATAGGAGGATGGCCATGCGCTTGCCGACGTTGTCGCGAGTCACGTCTTTGAAGATGCGCGAGCCCTTCGCATCCAGCGTCAGATGAACGGCCGGCTCCTGCGTCTGGTTGTCGAATCCGGGCTGGGCGTCGGTGAGGTTGTCGCCGGTGAGGATCACCTGCTTTTTGACCACCACAGCCTGTCCGTTGCGCTCGAGGAATTTCTCGTCGCCGAACGGCACGGGGCCTGATCCGAGTTCCGCGGCGCGGGCCTCTCCGCTTTCATCGACCATGCGCACCTCGAGCGTGGCCGTCCGCCCGAGGATGTCCTTGGCCTTCGCCGTGTCCTGCACGCCGGGCAACTCCACCACGATGCGGTCCAACCCTTGTTGCTGGATCACGGGCTCCGCAACACCGAGTTCGTTGATGCGGTTGTGCAACGTAACCATGTTCTGCTTGAGCGCCTGCTCCTGCACCTTGCGCGCGGCCTCGGGCTTGATCGTCGCCGTCAGCTTGAAATCGCTGCCTTCGGGCGCATCGACTTCCTGCAGGTCCGGGAACTGGTCGGCCAGCACGGCCTTGGCGGCCTCGAGCGTCTGCCGGTCGCGAAAGCGCACTTCGATGGCCTGGCCGTTGCGCTCGATCCCCCCATGCCGCACGTTCTTTTCGCGCAATGTCGTGCGCAGGTCCCCGGCCAGGGACTCGGCCTTTTTCGAGAGCGCGGCCTGCATGTCGACCTGCAGCAGGAAATGCACGCCGCCGCGCAAATCCAGCCCCAGGTACATCGGAGCGGCCCGCAGCGCGGAGAGCCATCTGGGCGATGCCGACAAGAGGTTCAGCGCGACCACGTATGACGCATCGTTGGGATCGGGCACCAGCGCCTTCTGGATCGCATCCTTGGCCTTGAGCTGCACGTCTTCGCTCACCAGCCGCACCTTGATCGATCCGTTTTCAAATTCCGTCGACACGGGTTTGATTCCAGCGGCCGCCAGCGCCTGCTCAATTCGCGTTTGCGTGCCGCTGTCGACCTTGATCGTCGGCTTGCCTGGTGACACCTGCACCGCCGGCGCTTCGCCGAAGAAATTTGGCAGCGTATAGATCACGCCCACCAGCAAGGCGATCACGATGATCGCGTACTTCCAGACCGGGTATCGGTTCATGTCTTAACGGATAACACGGGTGCCGCGCACCGCATGTCCTTCTTTATTTAATCGTGCCTTTGGGCAGGACCTGGACCACGGCGCTGCGCTGAAGCTGCACTTCGATCCCGTTGGCGATTTCGACGCTGAGATAGGCGTCGCCCATCCGGGTGACGCGGCCGAGCAGGCCGCCCGCAGTGGCAATTTCGTCGCCCTTTGCGAGCGCATCGATCATGGCGCGATGCTCCTTCTGGCGCTTCATCTGCGGGCGGATCATCACGAAATACAGCACCACGAACATCAGCACCAGCGGAAGCATGCTCATCAACGAGGACTGGAAGTCGCCGCCGGAGGCGGTTTGCGCAAAGGCAGAAGATATGAACAAGATGGCTCCAGGGTGGATGGCGTTGCGAAATCTCCGCCCAGCGGTCAAACCGCCGCAGCGAATGGCCGCAAGGCGAAAGCGTTCGATTGTATGCCGCGCAAGCTGCTGTATTAAGTTGTAACCCCCTGCTGGCGGGGTCTCAACCGCAGGCCCGCAACCTCAAGCTACGTGCCGCACAGCCCCGCCTTGCTCCCACTGCTGCAGCAGCCGGTCCCACTGCACTCGCACCGCCGCCAGGTTGCGCTCTTTCACATGGCCGAAGCCCCTGATCTGGTCGGGCAGCCTGGCGATTTCAAGCGCCAGGCCATGGTTACGCGCGTCGAGGGATGCAAGCACCTGGTCGATCGCGGCGCGGTACTGGGCAATGAGCGCGCGTTCGGCACGCCGCTCTGCGGTTCGGCCGAAAAGATCGAGCGGCGTGCCGCGGAGTCCCTTGAGCTTGGCCAGCACACGAAACGCCATGAGCATCCCGGGTCCGAATTTGCGCTTTTGCAGTTCGCCTTTTTCGTTGCGCTTGGCAATCGCAGGCGGCGCGAGATGGAAGTTGATCTTGTAGTCGCCTTCGAACATGCCGGCGATGCGCTCCTGAAATCCGGTTTCGGTGTGCAGCCGTGCAACTTCGTATTCGTCCTTGTAAGCCATCAACTTGAACAGGTAGCGCGCGACTGTCTCGGCCAACGCGGTTTTGCCCAGCGGCTGTTCAGCCAGCCGGGCCTTCTCGACGAAATCGCGATATTGCTCAGCGTACGCGGCGTTCTGGTAGGCGCTGAGAAATTCAACCCGGCGCGCGACCAGCGTCTCGAGTGTTTCGCGCTTCTTGAACTCGATGACTTGCGCGCCGCCGAGCAGCTTCTCGACCGACGCCCAGTCGTGCGCGGCGCGCCGGCCCCACTCGAAAGCGGCCTTGTTGTTCTCCACCGCCACGCCGTTGAGTTCCACCGCGCGCACCAGCGATTCGCGTCCGAGCGGGATCCAGCCCTTTTGCCAGGCATAGCCCAGCAGCATGGGATTGGTATAGATGCTGTCGCCCATCAGCCGGGTAGCCGCGACATCCGCGTTGAACGCCGACACGCCGTCCGGCCCCACCGCCTTTACGATTTCCGCCGCGCACGCATCGGCCGGGTTGGCCCAATTGGCGTTCTTCACGAACGCCGCGGTGGGCGTGCTGTGCGAATTGAGCGCGACATGGGTGCGACCTTCGCGCATCAATCGCACCGTCTCCTTGCCGGCGGTGACGATTGGGTCGCAGCCGATGATGAGATCGGCGCCGGCCATGCCGACCCGCGTCGTGCGGATGTCGTCAGCGCGCTCGCCCACCAGGATATGGCTCCAGGTGGCGCCGCCTTTTTGCGCCAGCCCCGCCGAGTCCTGGGTGACGATGCCCTTGCCTTCGATGTGCCCCGCCATGCCGAGCAACTGGCCGATGGTGATGACGCCGGTGCCGCCGACACCGGCGACCACGATGCCGAAGGCCCCCTCGATCGCGGGCAGAGCCGGCTCGGGGAGATCACCCATCGAGTATGGCGATGGCGCTTGCGATTTTGCTTTCGCCTTGAGCTTTCCGCCTTCGACCGTGACGAAGCTGGGGCAAAAGCCCTTGAGGCAGCTCATGTCCTTGTTGCAGGTGCTCTGGTTGATGGTGCGCTTGCGCCCGAACTCCGTTTCCAGTGGCTCCACCGAAAGGCAATTGCTCTTGACGCTGCAGTCGCCGCAGCCTTCGCACACCAGCTCGTTGATGACCACGCGCACCGCCGGGTCGACCATGGTGCCGCGCTTGCGGCGGCGGCGTTTTTCGGTGGCGCAGGTCTGGTCGTAGATGATGATGGAGGTGCCCTTGATCTCGCGGAACTCGCGCTGGATGCGATCGAGTTCATCGCGATGGCGCACCTCAATGCCAGGCGGCAATTTGGCCGACGCGTATTTCTCCGGCTGGTCGGTGACGACAATCACCCGAACGGCGCCTTCGGCGATCATGCTTTGCGCGATCTGCGTCACCGAATGGCCTTCGGGCCGCTCACCCACCTGCTGACCGCCGGTCATGGCGACCGCGTCGTTATAAAGAATCTTGTAGGTGATGTTGACCCCAGCCGCGATGGACTGGCGGATCGCCAGCAGGCCGCTGTGGAAGTAAGTGCCGTCGCCGATGTTGGCGAACACGTGCTGCTCGGTGCTGAACGGCTGCTGGCCGACCCAGGGCACACCCTCGCCGCCCATCTGCGTGAAGCCGACGGTGGCGCGATCCATCCACACCGCCATGAAGTGGCAGCCGATGCCGGCCATCGCACGCGATCCTTCCGGCACCACCGTGGACGTATTGTGCGGACAGCCCGAACAGAACCAGGGCGCGCGGTCGCCCTTGATCTCGAGCACTTCCATCGAGCGTTCCTTGGCGTCCAGCATCGCAAGTTGCGCGTCGATGCGCGCGGCCAAGTCGCCGGTCACGCCCATCTTCTTGAGCCGGCGCGCGATCGCCCGCGCGATCACCGCAGGTGAGAGATCGGCGTTGGCGCGCAGCAGCGTGTTCTGCGCCGGATTGGGCATCGACCATTCGCCGCCCGAGTAGTCGCCTTCGGGCTCGTCGAACTTGCCCAGCACGTTGGGCCGCACATCCGGCCGCCAGTTATAGAGCTCTTCCTTCACCTGGTATTCGATCACCTGGCGCTTTTCCTCGACGACGAGAATCTCCCGCAGGCCCTTGGCGAACTCGCGGGTGCCCTGCGCTTCCAGCGGCCACACCACACTGACCTTGTGCAGGCGGATCCCCAATTGCCGGCAAGCGTGTTCGTCCAGGCCCAAGTCGAGCAGGGCTTGCCGCGTGTCGTTGTACGCCTTGCCGCTGGCGATCAAGCCGAAGCGGTCGCTCGGCCCTTCGATCACGTTGTAGTTCAATCGATTCGCGCGGATGTAGGCGAGCGCCGCGTACCACTTGTAGTCGAACAGGCGCGCTTCCTGATCGAGCGCGCTGTCGGGCCAGCGAATGTGAACGCCCCCGGGCGGCATCTTGAAATCGGTCGGCAGCTTGATGTCGACCCGCTCGGGATCGATCATCGCGGTTGCGGCGGATTCGACAATCTCCTGGATCGTCTTCATCCCGGCCCACACGCCCGCGTAGCGGCTCATCGCGAATGCGTGAATCCCCAGGTCGAGGATTTCCTGCACGTTCGCCGGGAAAAACACCGGCAGCCCGCAGGCCTTGAAGATGTGATCGCTCTGGTGCGCGGCGGTCGAACTCTTGGCGACATGGTCGTCACCGGCGACGGCGATGACGCCGCCCCACGGTGTCGTGCCCGCGAGGTTGGCGTGCTTGAAGACGTCCGACGTGCGATCGACCCCCGGGCCCTTGCCGTACCAGATGCCGAACACACCGTCGAATTTGTGCGTCGCAGGCGGCGTAAACCCGAGTTGCTGCGTTCCCCACAATGCAGTGGCTGCCAGCTCTTCATTGACGCCCGGCTGGAACACGATGTTCTGGGCCTTGAGGAATTTCTCGGCTTTCCACAGTGCCTGGTCATAGCCTCCCAGGGGCGAGCCGCGATAGCCGCTGATGAATCCCGCTGTGTTCTTGCCGAGCTGGGCATCGCGCAACCGCTGCAGCATCGGCAGCTTGACCAACGCCTGCACGCCGCTCATGAAGGCTCGGCCGTAGTCGAGCGAATATTTATCGTCCAGCGTGACGGTTTCGAGGGCTTTGCGGATGTGTTCGGGCAGGGGTGCGTTCATGAACTCGTGGTCTCCATCGATCGTCATCGAAATGCCGGCCTTGTGGGCGGGCGTTTGAGAGCGCCGCCGGATGGGTGGCTGCCCTAGGGTAATCCAAAGTGTATGCCCGCCGGGGCGGTGCGTGTTTGCCGGCTCACCGCAGTACGCAGTGCGCAACCTGCGGCTGCGGCAAGTAGTGCAGATTGGCCTCTCGGCCCGCCGGGCCCAAGCCGAACTCGGCGCGCAGGTGCGCGTTGCTGTACACGCTCTGCTGCGGCGTCAGTCCACCGGCGTCGCGCAGCACCACTTCGCTGCCGCCCTTGGTGCTGTCGATGAAGGCGCTGTCATCCGCAAAGCGTACGGTGAAGTCTGTACCCTGGTCGCAGCTGTAATGCGCGCCAGGCGCCGCCGCTGCGGGCCGCGATGGCGGGTTTGCGGGCCGCGGTGGGGAAATCGGCGCCGGGGCTGCATCGGTGACGGGAGGCGCGGCGGGCGCGGGCGGCGGCCCAGCCGCGCAGCCCCACAAAGCCGCGCCCGCAGCCATCCCGAATCCGAGCAACCGCAGCCATCGCACCATCTTGTTTTTCCTTGAATGCCGTCTGCTCGATTGTGGGCGCGAACGGGTCGTGGCGGGGCCGCCCACGGCTGGGCTCACTTGGGCCAGAGCACCCAGAGAGCCAACGGTTGCTTCAGCCGTCCCGCGATGTCTCCCGCTGCAGCACCCCATCCGGTGAAGTAATCAGCGCGCAATGCACCCACGATCGCGCTTCCGGTGTCCTGGGCAAACACCAGCCGCCGCAAATCGAGCACCGGGCCGCTGGACACCAGCCATACGGGGGTGCCGAAGGGGATGCTGTCCTTGTCGACTGCAATCGACCGGCCAGGCGTGAGCGGCACGCCTTGCGCGCCGCGCGGCCCGAATGCGGCGTCGAGCTCGGACAGCGGCTCTTCGCGAAAGAACACGGTTCGAGGATTGCTCCACAGCATCTCGTTGACCCGCTGCGGATTCTGTGCGGCCCAGGCCTTGATGCCCGGCCATGACGCATCGCGGACCGCGCCCTGCTGCAGCAACCAGGCCCCGACGCTGCGATACGGCTGATCGTTGCTCGCCGCGAATGCGAGCCGCACGACCCGCTGGCTGCCGTCCGGTTCAGTGATGCGCACGCGCCCGGAACCTTGGATCTGCAGAATCAACGCCTCGATCGGATCGGCCACCCACGCGATCTCGCGCCCGCGCAGTGCAGCGCCTGCTTCGGGCAGCGTGTCGATGTCGCGCCGGCTGTACCAGGGCTTGCGGCTCGCCAGGGTGGCGGGCGGCCGGTACAGCGGCACGGTTTTCGTGGCGGTACGCTGGCGACTGGCCTCGAGCATCGGCTCGTAATAGCCTGTCAGCAGTCCGTCCGACACGCCTTGAAGCGGTTCCACGCGATAGGGCTGCAGCCGGAGCATCATCCAGCTGCGCTGCGCTTGCGGCGAGCCGATCGATAGCTGACGAACTTCAGGACAAAGCGCAGCGAACACCGCGCCGGGACGCTCACAACTCTTGAGCCATCCGTTCCACGCGTCGTCCAGTGCGTCGTCGGTGAATCCCGGCAGCTCGCTCCATCGCACGGCTTGCCAGCGGCTGCGGCCCTGAACGATGGCTGGAGGCAGTGGCGCACCCTGTACATCGGAGGGCGACGCCGTGCGCGGCGGCGGCCCAACCTCATCGGCAGGCGGCAGCGGCGCGCTGGCGCAGGACGCCAGCGCTCCTACAATGGCCCAAAGCAAGCCCCGCGCGACATGGCCGGGGGCGCGAAGGAAACCGTTCATGCTGATGATTCTGCTCGAAGCGCTGCTGGCGCTGCTTCTGTTCGTGTTGATCGTCTGGTGGACGATGTTCTCGGGCCGCAAGAAAGGCGAGCCGATCCGGGACAATGACAAGGAATGAGTGAGGTGCGGCTAGAGACTTCGCACGAGGTTGGCCAATTCGACCGCGGACTTCACTTCCATCTTGTCGAAGACGCGGGCTCGATGCACTTCAACCGTGCGGACACTGATGTCCAGCTGGTCCGCGATCAGCTTGTTCGGCGCGCCCTCGATGACCAGCCGCATCACCGCGCGCTCGCGTTCCGTCAGCTCGGTCAGGCGCCGTTGCAGCACGAGCTTCTCGTTGCGAGCGGCAAGCAGCGCGGCAGAGCGCTTCAGGGCCTGCTCGACGCGATCGACCAGCGCGTTGTCTGAAAAAGGCTTCTCGCAGAAATCGAAGGCGCCGCGCTTGACCAGGTCCACCGCCGTCGGCACGTCGGCATGGCCCGTGAGGAAGATCACCGGCATCACCTCCACCAGTCCCCGCGCGAGCAGCTTGTCGAACAGCGCCAAGCCGCTCATGCCCGGCATGCGCACGTCGAGCAAGAGGCAGCACGGGCTCGAAGCGCTGAAGCCCGATTCCAGAACCGCATCGAACTCGTGCCCCCCCGAAAAGACCTCGCTCTGAAGCTGCCGGGAACGCAGCAGCCAAGCGAGCGCCTCGCGCACGCTCACATCGTCGTCCACGATAAAGACGGTTGCGTTGTGGCCCGCCTGCATCAGTTGGCACCCCGGCCTGCGGCTTCGGCGGGCAAGGTGAAGCGGAAGATCGTGCCTTGGGGGTGGTTCGGCTCGAAGCGCAGCGAGCCCCCATGCTGTTCCACCACCGTTCGACAGAGCGAAAGGCCCAGGCCCATGCCTTCCGACTTGGTGGTGAAGAAAGGCGTGAACAGCTGCCGCTGGATTTCCGGGGGAATTCCCGGCCCGAGGTCGGCAACCGAAAATTCCACCCAGGCCTTGCCACTTTGCGCGGCCAGCGTGCCGGCAATCGCGCGCACCTCGATCGCCAGCGAAGGATCGGACACGCGTGCCTGGTCCATCGCCTGCATCGCATTGCGCGCCAGGTTCAGCAACACTTGTTCCACCATCGTGCTGTCGCACACCACCGCGGGCAGTCCGTCCTCGACGCGGATACGAACGGGCACACCGACCTTGCGCGCCTGCAAGCTCACCAGCGGCATGATCGCATCGAGCAGCGCCTGCGGCGCCATCGGCTCGCGCTCCTGGTCGCGCCGGCGCACGAAGTCGTGCACGCTCTTGATCACCTTGCCGGCCCGCTCCGCCTGCTCGGCGATTCGCCGCATCGCCACTTCGATTTCGCCCAGCGCATCGAACTCGGTGGCCGCGGCACCGGCACCTGCCGTTTGCAGGTTCAACAAGTTGATCGATCCGGTGGCGTAGCTGGAGATGGCGGCGAGCGGCTGGTTCAACTCATGGCTCAGCAGCGATGCCATCTCGCCGACGGTCGCCAGCCTGGCGGTCGCCTGCAGGCGCTCCTGGCTCGCGCGCGAAAGTTCCTCGACGCGCCGCTGTTCGCTGATATCCAGGAAGGCGCTCATCCAGCCGGTTTGCACACCATCCTTGTTGATCAGCGGCGCTTCGATGATCAGCACCGGAAAACGCGAGCCGTCCTTGCGCATGAACACCGATTCATACCCTTCGCGCGGCGGCGCCTTTTGCCCGGACAGGCGAATCTCCTGGCGCTTCAGGTATTCGCCGGCGAGCTCCGGCGGCCAGTAAGGAGGAG
>Ga0105240_10002475_pt1 | contig 29688 bp, 26 predicted proteins | sample KBSC54metaG_FD_80426 | JGI IMG/M metagenome (GOLD analysis project Ga0105240, IMG submission 80426) | Corn rhizosphere microbial communities from Kellogg Biological Station, Michigan, USA - KBS C5-4 metaG | ecosystem: Host-associated > Plants > Roots > Rhizosphere > Soil | place: Michigan, USA... | reverse complement strand
GGCGTGCATGGATGGATCAGCGGAGGATACGCCCTCGCGAAAAGAAGCAGGACCACGTCGCCATCCTGGATGTCCGCGGCCCTCGAAAGTCAGCACGGGAGCCATCGACGGTTTCGTGGCGATTCCGCTCAGTCAACTCAAAGCGGGGTCGGCGGAACTCGACCCGTGCAAACTGCTTGTAGTTCACTACAAGCGTGGTTACCGGAAAGCAAGACCTACGGCAGTAAATTGAACGACTCAGTCAAGAAGCTGGGAATCTCAAACAGAGGCTTGCCAAAAAACGGCAGCACCAATCCATTCACGTCGGGAACCTGCGCACCGCCCGAAGCCAAGTACCCTGCCATCTGAACCTGTAGCGCATTGGCAACCGTCACTGCCGCCGCACTATCGATCCCGGTTACCGCACTGATCGCGAAATGAGGGTTCTGTTGTAACTGCGGCGCCATGGCCCGAGCAACATCCCAACGAAGCACCGTCGTGGTCAGCCGCATGTTCGCCGCACGCACCAGGTTGGTCTCCGACGGATTCGGGACGGTGGAGTCGCCGATCCCGTACTGAAAGAGCACCGGCTTGATCGGGACATTCGGGAGAGTGGACGACGCGAGGTGCGGCGCATACCCGATCGCGTCGCCTGCCATCCCGTACCACTCCGTGCGCTCAAAAAACTCCTGTACCGACAGCACGGCGGGATCATTCAACAGGTTCACCGGCTGATAGCGGAGTGTGTAGCCGTCCGCGAAATTGAGGCCGTTTCCCGTCAGGGATGGCGTGCGTCCAAGCAGGTCGAGAAGAGCAAAAATCCTGAAGTCGTTGCTCGTGCGCGCAATATCCGTCAGCGTGCCTCCCCCGCTGTTCAGCACCGCGGCGGCAATGTTTGGCTCTACCGCCGTCAGCATCGTTCCATACATTGAGCCGAATGAGTGACCGGCGTAATAGATGCGGCTCTGATCCAGATCGGGGGTGCCGTCGCCGTCCAGGTCGAGTCCATTTGTGATTGCGCGAACCAGTTGCATCTGATCAATGACCGTTTGCCGCAGGCAATCCCGCGCCCCGAAGATCCCTGGGAGCACGCATCCATCGAACCCGCCGTACGAACCACCCGGAGAAAGCGGTTGGCCGCGCCCACCGGCCGGAAGATCGAAACTGCGCCCGTCAGTTTGTGTGATGGTCACCTTGCCGTTCGGTCCGTACCCGTGCCCGAAAACATTGATAGCGATCACCGCAAAACCTGCCTGCACCAGCACCGATGCCTCCGCGGTCGGCTCCTCGAATCGGTTGCTTCCGAAGCCATGACCGAATACGATCACTGGATATCCGTTGGCCGGCTTCTGCGTTGCTGGAACCAACACATGGAAGTAGACCGGCTGCACACTCGAATAGCTGACATCCGGGAGGCCCGTCGGAGTCTGCGGAATTGTGTAGCCGGCGTTCAGAAACATCGGGGACTGAAACATTCCGAACGCCAGGTGCCCGACTCCTGCGAGCAGCGATAGCGGGAGGTTTTCCTCGGAAAGCTTCGACGGATCGGCACCCATCTGAAAGTGAAGATCCATCGACGCAATCTCATTCACGTTGAAATAGCTCTTCACGCCAGTAGGCTGCGGGTTGGCCGCCACGTTCGCCAGTTGACGCCGCGCCTTCTCCATGAAATCGGTGACGCTCATCGTCGTGAATACCGAGGCACCAACTACGCGATGCCCGTTCACCATCTCCGGCACGCGAGCCAGATCTTTACAGTAATCGTTTGGGACGGCAGCCACGCACCCCAGATATCCGGGGTCTGCTCTCACTGGCGCACCAGCCACGTCGAGCACTGCGTCCGTGACCACCAGTGCATAGCGACGGTGTTGATCCAAGAATTCATCCGGCTTGGCAAATGCCGCGTGCGACTGTAGTTCATAGCTCACCTGGTTGATGGGAGTCAGGTGCCCGGCGCGCTGCAAACCGTATTCGTCCTGTGTCAGGTTCTCGAGCCACACCAGCCAGATGCCGGCCCGCAGTGTGTCCGGATTGATGGGTGCGGAGAAACTCACGTTGAGCCGAGGCTGGAGATTGAATCCATCGAGCTGGTTGATCATGGTGAGCTCGCTGCAAGTGCTCGGTTCCACCGTGCAGTCCGGTTTTGACAGGTCGACAGTACGGCCTGTCTTCTGATTCGGATCGGAGGCGGTCAGGAAGTCCGTAGGAAACGGACCAACGCGCGGAGTATATGGATCGAAAAGAACACGAGTATCGGCGGCGAACAGCGTCGAAAGCGCGGTCAGCATCGGAATTACCGCGCGACGAACACTCATTCAGTCATTATCGGGGAGACAGGTGCAGAATCTCGCGCAACCTGCTGCTGATTCCGTCGGCCATCCACTGAAACCCAAGGTCGTTCGGATGCGTGCCATCCACTACGCCATCGAGCTGCGAGAAACCGAGCAGTTCGGTGCCATCGATGAAAGTGATATGAGCATCACCGGCCGCCGTTCGTGACTTCACTACTCCGCTGATCACGTCCCTCATCGCACGCCGCGTCAGACGAGTCTCGTCGTTAAACATCTCGGCCGAGGTTGCGATGAGCGAGATGCAGAGGATCGGCGTGTCCGGGTGTTTGGCTCGCAGCGTTTCAATGAAGGGCGCATAGACAGCGCGCACGGATTCCACCGACTCGTTATTAGCGGAAAAATCAAGCACAAACACCGAGGGGTCGAGTTCGGCAACTGCCTTGGCAACCTCTGACTCGCCTTTGCCGTTACCTGAGAATCCCAGGTTGACGAAATCGAGGTTGAGTTTGCGGCCGAGAATCGCCTGATAACTCATTGCTGAGTGGCTTGCACATCCTCCCTGCGTGATCGATGTCCCGTAGAACACTACCGGCTTCGTCACGGCGAATGGCTTCGCTTTCTCCATCTTTGCATCGCTCTCAACGCCAATGCTCAGCACCTTCGCCGGCATGTAGAGCGGCAGGTAGAGCACGATGTCGCGCATCACGCGCGGGCGCTGGGAAAGGTCGAAGAACTTATGTTCGTAAACTTTCCCCGGCTTCGCGTCTTTGTCCGCGATGGCCGAACTGGCATACACGCCGTCGGCGTACAGATCGAGGCCGGTCTGACCAAACGCGTGCATATTGCGCATGTCCGGCGGCTTCGGGTACTCGACCCGAATCTGTATCACTGGCGAGTCGGTGCGGAAGCGGATGCGTCCGCCGCTCGGTGATTTGGCCAGATTCCAGACCGGCGGCCGGAACGTGTCTTTCAGGCGCTCCGGGAGCCGGTAGAATTCTCCATGATTCTCCGCGAACCAGGGCAAACCGTCGATCTCAAGCTGTGGGTTGGGCAGCTCGAGCCAATTCGTCTCGGCGAAGAGAGACGTCGCAATGAGAAGTCCGGCGAGCAAGCGCATGTTTTACTCTACCGGGATGTGGTTCTTGTTCGCAGCCAGCCATGTTTCGAAAGTCTGTAGCGCGGGGTTCAACGATCGGCTTACGGCGAGGTTGCGCGCGCCACAGAAGTAATCCTCGAAGTCGTGCTTGAACTGAAACATGTTGCCCAGATCGTCGGCGCCGGGAAATCCAAAACTCCGATAAACCTCGGGTGGTACGGCGTTGTAGTGGACTTCCTGTCCCAGCGCCTTACTGAATTCCGCAGCCATTTGCGCACCCGTCAGGTGCTCTCCGGCGATACCCACCGTCTTGCCGATATATTCCTTGCCCTTTTTGAAGATCCCGTAAGCGCAGCGGCCGATGTCTTCGGCGGCGATCCCCGGCAGCTTTCGATCGCCCATCGGCAACGTGAGTGCCAGCTTGCCGTCCGGCCCTCGCTTGGGACCCATGCCGAAGTAAATAAAATTCTCCCAGTAAAACGACGTGAGCAGGAAAGTAGTTGGGACACCCGCGTCGGTGAAGAAATGATCTGAGCTGCCCTTACCGTCAAAATGGGGCACTTTGTACTTTTCCATCAACGTGGGCATGCGATCGTCGGTAAGCGGGATCCACTTGCGGGTGTCCTCGAGCGTCGACCAGATCACGTGCTGGAGCCCGGTTTGTTTTGCCGCATCAGCCATGGCGGCTATTTCAGCTATCTCTCTTTCTGGCGAGAAGTGAGCCCAATAGAATGTCACGCAGTAGGCACCATATGCGCTTGCGAATGCATTCTTCAGGCTCTCCGGATTGTCGACATCGGCCGCCACAACCTCGGCGCCGAGCTTAGCCAATTCCTTGGCCTTATCGGAGTTTACGTCTCGAGTGATGGCCCTGGCGCGGAAGCCGCCGCTCGGGTCGCTCTGGATCGCCCGCACCAAGCCGCCACCCTGTTGGCCTGTGGCGCCCAATACTGTAATAATCTTTTTGTCAGCCACTCGATTCTCCTTTCTACACTTGTTTGGGATCGGGATGCACCCAGGGCGCCCGATACGGCCTACTCAGCATCCGGTTCGCCTCTTCGTCGCCGATGATGCGTTGTGCCTTTGCGTCCCAGGCGAATGACCGGCCCGCCTGCATCGATAGATTCGCCAGAATGCAACTCGCGGTTGAAATATAACCTTGCTCTATGTCCGCTACGGGTTTACTGCGCTTGTCAATGGCGGTCAACAGGTCCTTCATATGGCCGCGAATCGCGGGTGCGACGTGGCGTTCCAGGTCTTTCTCCGTGCGGTCCTCCGGATACTGTTCGTACTCGTATGTAACGTCTTTATGGATGGGCTCACCTTGCTCCGGAATGAAATCGTAGCCCATCACGCTCGCCTTCAAAGTTGCTTTCTCCCCGTAAAAGGTCGCCGCCCACGGATACTTCGGGTCGGGCGCCGAGCCCCAGCTACGGTGTTCCCACACGATTCGAAGATCCGGATATTCGAATGTCGCCGTCTGTGTGTCGGAGATGTTTGCCTTGCTTTTCTTATCCACAAAGATTCCGCCTGATGAACTGATCCTGGCCGGCCATCCGAGGTCCATCATCCAACGCGTCATGTCGAACATGTGGATGCACATGTCGCCCACGATTCCGTTGCCGTATTCCATGAATGCGCGCCACCTGCGCGGATGCACAAGGCTATTGTAAGGCCGCATGGGCGCCGGCCCGGTCCACATTTCATAGTCGAGATTCGGCGGCGGCGTGGTGTCGGGTGGATTCTCCGTCGCGCGCATATGGTAATAACAGCAGATCTCCACCAGCCCGATCTTGCCGAGTTTGCCTTCTTTGATGAATCGGTCGCGCGCCTCGATCAGGTGCGGAGTGCTGCGCCGCTGCGTGCCTACCTGGACTACGCGCCCATATTGGCGTGCCGCGGCCAGCATCGCCTGTCCTTCGGTGATGTCGACGCTGATCGGCTTCTGGCAGTAAATATCGGCGCCGGCTCTCACCGCCTCGATCATGTTTAGCGCGTGCCAGTGGTCCGGCGTTGCGATCAGGACGATGTCGAGGTCTTTCTCCTTCAACATCTGCCGGTAGTCGCCGTATGTCCTTGGCCTCTTCTTCGAGGCCTGGCGGCCCGCGATCATGTCGGCGCAATTCGCTAACATTTGCGAGTCAACGTCACAAAGCGAAACGACCTCGACAGGCGCTATTTGAATGAGCCTGACGAGGTCGATTTTTCCGTACCAGCCGCAGCCGATTAATCCGACGCGGCGGGGTTTCTGGTAGGCGAAAGCCGGCGATAATGCGAGGCCGGCTGCAGCAGTAGAAAGGAATTGGCGGCGATCCACAAACTTGTCTCCCAGACAAGTATATGGCGGCTAGGCCCGGCGTCGCCGAGGTTTGAACGACATGCCGGCGGACTTCCGGCGGCCGCCGTGCGCTTGCTCGCGATTTCTCTCCGGCATCACAATCACCGGCGTCGCGTGTTTCTCTTCTCGCGGCAATTCGCCCGAGACAGGCTGCGGAGCCAGACGGATGTTGAGCGTGCGCTCAATCTTGCGGATGTCGCCGCGCTCGGAGCGCGTTCCGAACGTCGAAGCGGTTCCGCGCGCACCCGCGCGTCCGGTACGTCCCACGCGATGGATGAAATCCTCAGGCGCCTGCGGAAGATCGTAGTTCACGACATGCGCGATGCCTTCCACGTGAATGCCGCGCGCCGCTACATCGGTGGCCACCAGGACGCGATATGTGCCCTGCTGGAATCCACGCAGCGCTTCGTTGCGTTGATTCTGCGAGCGAGCGCCGTGAATGGCGGCCGTCTTCACTCCGCCGCGCAGCAGCTTACCGGCCAAGCGGTCGGCGCCGTGCTTGGTGCGGGCGAATACCAGAAACGAACCTTCTTTTTCCTTCAGCATTAGCTGCAGAAGCCCAAGCTTGCGGTCCTGTTCTACCTCGTAAACGTGCAGATCGACGTCTTCGGCCGGTTTGGTGGTCGATCCGATGGTGATCCGCACCGGATTCTTCACATGATCTTTGATCAGGTGCGCAACGGAGGACTCAATGGTGGCTGAGAAGAAAAGCGTCTGACGGACTGCCGGAACCGTGCCGAGAATCATCTTGATGGTCGGCAGGAAACCCATGTCGAGCATCCGGTCGGCTTCGTCGAGAACGACGATCTTTACTCCGCCCATCTTTACCAGTTTTCGATTCAGGAAGTCGGAGAGCCGGCCCGGAGTTGCGATCAACACTTGCGCACCCTTGCGGATGTTCTGCAATTGCGACTGTTCATTTAAGCCGCCGACGACCACTGCGGAGCGGATACCGGTGCCAGCGGCGATCTTGCCGAAGGCTTCGTGAATTTGGATCGCCAATTCGCGAGTGGGACTCAGAACAACGGCGCTGACGCCGATGCTGATGGATTCTTTGGTGAGTGCGTGGAGCAGCGGAAGGACGAAGGCAAGTGTTTTGCCTGTGCCGGTTTGCGCTGTTGCCACAACATCATGGCCTTCGAGCGCGGGGGGAATTGCTTCGGATTGAACGGGCGTGAGGTTTACGAATTTGTGCTTCGCTAAGTTGGCCTGCAGGACCGGAGACAACGAGAGTTCAGTAAATGTTTTCATTTTTTGTTTTTTGTGGAAAGGAATCAGCGAGCCAACTAAGTCAAAGCGAGAAGGTGTTGCAGATTAACTTTCAATACCTCTAGAGTATAGCGCACTTCTTGTTCCGTGCCGCGGAGCGACTCAATTCGCTCGGCTGGGTTACAGTTGATTGTTACAGTTGATTGTTACAGTTGATTAGTGCAGGAGACGAGCCTTGGGACCTAATTTTCGCGCTCAGCCCAACCGTGGGCCCGCTAATAATTCCGCGCCGGGGCGGACCGCCGATCGCTATTTTGAACTCAAATCGGAGATCCACAAGAAACTGATCCAGTCGCTCAACATGGAGCGGGTTTCGTCGATTCCCAAGGATCGTCTGCGCGCAGAAATCGGACGGGTGGTCGAACGGATTCTCGACGACGAGCGCGTGCCCATGACTACGGCCGAGCAGAATAAGATCATCGAGGAAATTCTCGATGAAGTGCTCGGTTTGGGTCCTCTCGAGCCCTTGCTTAAGGAACCATCAATTTCCGATATTCTGGTCAACAAGTTCGACAAGGTGTATATCGAGAGGGCGGGGAAGCTGGTGCAGACCAGCGTCCGGTTCAAGGATAATGCTCACCTGCTGCACATTATCGAGAAGATTGTGTCGCAGGTTGGCCGCCGGATCGATGAAGCTCAGCCGATTGTCGATGCGCGGCTTCCGGATGGATCGCGCGTCAACGCGATTATTCCTCCATTGGCGCTCGATGGACCATCGCTGAGTATTCGCCGTTTCGGCCGGCATGTGATTACGTCGGATGAGATGGTGGGAAACGCCACGATCATGTCGGCAATGCTCAAGTTTCTGGCGGCGTGCGTGCGTGCGAAGGCGACGATTCTTATTTCGGGCGGAACGGGTTCCGGTAAGACGACTACGTTGAACGCGCTCTCGCGGTTTATTCCGGAAGAGGAGCGCATCATCACCATTGAGGATACGGCTGAACTGCAACTGCAGCAGCGCCACGTGGTGAAGTTTGAAACCCGCCCGCCGAATCTGAATAAAGAAGGTGGGATCAATCAGAGGCAGCTTGTTAGGACCGCTCTGCGTATGCGTCCGGATCGCATCATTGTTGGTGAGTGCCGCGGTGCCGAGGCGCTCGATATGTTGCAGGCGATGAACACTGGCGTCGAGGGATCGATGACTACCGTGCACGCGAATAATCCGAAGGACGCGTTTTCACGTCTCGAGTCGATGATCCTGATGGCGGATTTGGAGATTCCGACGCGTGTGATTTTGCAGCAATTGGCTAGTGCGATTAAGCTAGTGGTTCAGGTGACGCGCCTTTCGGACGGGAGCCGCAAGATTATTAATATCTCCGAAGTGCGAGGCGTCAAAGACGACCGTGTCGAGGTTGAGGATATTTTTCTCTTCGAGCGTACCGGGGTGAATGAAGCCGGGAAGGTTCAGGGGCGGTTTCGCGCGAATGATCGTCAGCCGAAGATTTTGGAGCGGTTGCGGGTGAGTGGGATTCCGCTGGACCCCTTAATTTTCGATGAAGTGATGAATGTGAATCTTTAGAGCGGTCCGCATCATGATGTTATAATCATCATGATGCGGACCACACTTACGCTTCCCGAAGATGTTTACCATGCTGCTCGTTCTCTAGCTGCGTTAGAGGGAATCTCTCTTGGAGACGCTGTGGCCGAACTTGTTCGGCGAGGTTTAAGCCCGCAGATTTCCGTTGATACGCGGAAGGCATTCCCGTCCATCAAATTACCGCCCGATGCTCCGCGAATTACTCTCGAACAGACGCTAACGGCTGAAGAAGAGCTGTGAGGCCATACCTTCTGGACATCAATGTCCTGATTGCCCTTTGTTGGCCTTCGCATGTACATCACTCGCAGGCTCAATGGTGGTTCGCGAACAAACAGGGCGCTGGCTTTCGGACATGTCCGCTCACTCAGATCGGCTTCGTTCGCATTTCCAGCAACAAGAGCTTTCATCCAGACGCGCTGAGCCCGCCCGCCGCTTTTGCGTTAATGAACCAAATCGTGTCGCTGCCCAGCCACGGCTTCTGGCCGGATACTCTGTCGTTAGAGGACGTTATTGCTGCCAGGTTGCCGATTGTGGGTCATAAACAGATTGTAGATGCTTATCTGATCGCGCTTGCCCGATCGCGCGACGGAACAGTCGCTACTCTCGATCGCGCCATGTTGTCGATGGGAGCTGATGAGGGTCTTGTCGAACTGGTCCGATAACAGGTTAGTGCTGCCTACTTCGTACTCGTGCGAGCGTCTTCCAAAACCCGCTTCGCTCGAGCTGGATTGAAAACACCACACGAACAAAAACGCGCCATATAGGTGACGGCCTCGTCCGGAGTGCGGCGGCCTTCCTTCACCCAATCGATCATTTTCTTTGCCAGTGAATTCGCCACCATTCCGTGGCCACACATCGTCGAAAGCGTCAGTACATGGGCGTTCGGAAGGTGCTCCGTGTGTCCCTCGAATCCGAGCGAATATCCAACGCTGTGACGCGGAATACCGGCCGCGTGGCAGCACTGCTCAGCGCCATCGATCGACGTTGAGATATTCACGCTCAAGCCGAGGTCCGCCTCTTTCACCGCCTTGAGGAAATCCTCGGCCTTCACACGATCGTCGAATACCGCAGCGCACGTTGTCGGGTGATCGAGGCCGTCGATCACCGCTTGAAAGTCGGGCTCCATGTCGCGATTCCAGTGCGAGGTCGGGTTCATCGCGTAGCAGGGCCGCAACGCGCCGCCGTGGCGCGCATCGCCCAGGTTCACCGGTTTGAACGTCACGGCCATCTTCAGGAAGGTTCGCAGTTTCTCGAGTGAGCCCTGATCGTTCTTGCCCTTGCTTGCAATCGCGAATACCACGTAGTCATCGCTAAAACTTCCGGCATCGCCAAATCGGTGCAGTGTATTGGTCATCGGGTTGCCCCCACAGGCTCCTGCTTTTTCAGTTCGGATTCCACCGCATTGCTGATGCGGCCCAGGCCGGTGTTGGTCTTCGCGCGCTGCAGTTTATAACCGAGGCGTTCCAGAACGGGCGCCACCACGTTATCCTCGCCATCTGCGTCGCAACGCGTGCCGACGCCTAACGCGACCACCGTATCCACTTGCTTCTCCACTTCCCAAACCAGCCGGACGATCTCTTCTGTGCGCGCCACCGGCACCTTGATTTCGACGATTGCCGACATCAGTTTCTCGCCCATGATGTCTTCGCGCAACGTGCCCGTCGGAACGTCGGACATCAGAGAGGTGATGGGGTTCTTCTTTTCGAACTCCACTCCGGCTTTCGCCAGCGCCCAGCACATCTTCTGTAGATCGCGGAACCAGACTCCGACGCCGGGCCGTCCGAATTCGATGGTAAAACCGACTTCACCCACCTTCACGCGTCCGCTCACGTCGTTCGTCTTCACCTCTTCGGTGCCGCGGCCTTCGACGCCGGTGGATTCGTGCGGCACGCGAGGATCGGAGAACGCGCGGCGGACCACGCGAGGCCAACTCAGTTCATCCGGCTCGAAAGCCGACGTCGGGCAAACGTCGGGCTCGGGGTCGAAGCGGAATTTGAGCAACGACGCCACCTTGCGGACCGTGCGCACCATCGTGGGGTTGAGATGTTCCTTGCTCAGTCCGTTGTAGCAGGCGTAGCATTCCACGCATTCGTCGCGATTGATGGTCGCCCGCTTGATCTTCGGATCGACATAGATAGCGCCCATCGGGCAAACGTACGTGCAATTGCCGCACGCAACGCACTTATTCGGATTGATGGTCATGGTTCCTCTACAGAGATTTGGTGGCCTGGATCAATTTTACTGAATAACACGGCAGATACCAAACACCCCGCCGCCGCGACCAGGAAGGGGACGTCCCAGCCGAATGCTCCTTTTAGGTACGCCAGCGCTGTTGGAGAGATGGCGCCGCCGATATTTCCCGATGTGTTCATGACAGCGGATACCGAGCCCGCGTAGTCGCGCCCGATGTCGAGCGGCAGCGCCCAGGAGACGCCCACCGTCAATTCCAGGCCGAAAAAGGCGACGCAGTTAAACCAAACGCTGGTCAGCGAATTTGTGGTCAGAGCCGCCGGCACAATCGCCACTGCCGCTAACAAGAAACCACCAACCCCGACGAAGCGCCGCGCCATTTTCAAATTGCCCGTGCGCTTCAACCAATGGTCGGACCAAGTGCCGCCAATCAGATCGCCGAAGGTGCCGGCCAGTAGCGGCATGCTGGCGTAAAAACCCATTTGTTGCAGATTGAAGTGTCGATGATCGTTCAGATATTTAGGAAACCAGTCCAGGTATACGGAGAGGCAGTATCCGTAGAAGAAGTACATTCCGGAGAGATACCAAACCGTCGAACAGGCGAAGATGCGCTTCCACGGGACGGATTTTGTGATTTTCGACCGGGCTCCGCCCAATGCCGCGTGAATCATATTCCGTTCGGCTTCGTTGACGCTGCGGTGTTCTTCCGGTGTATCGCGGTAGTACCAATACCACACCGCGGCCCACATGATGCCAAGTGAACCGAACAGTACAAAAGTGGTTCGCCATCCGAAGCGGGTCATCGTGGCTACTACAAGAACTGGCGTCATGGCTGCTCCCAAGCGCGACCCGGCGTGCGTGATCCCTTGCGCGTATCCGCGCTCGGCAGGCAGCATCCAGCGCGAGAGCGATCGGGTGGCGGTTGGAAACGCGCCTGCCTCGCCCACGCCAAACAGGAATCGAAATACTACCATCGACGTCGCGTTCCAGGCGAAGATGGTCAGCGAAGTGAAGATGCTCCACCAGGTTACGATCCAAGTCAGTGCGCGCCGCGGTCCGAAGCGATCACCGAGCCAGCCGCCGGGGAGTTGGAATAGGGCATATCCCCAGCGAAAGGAACTGAGGATGACGCCCATCGTCATGAAAGAAAATCCGAATTCCTTCTGCATCACTGGAACGGCGGACGAGATCACTACACGATCCATATACGTGATCATGTAAGCCGCTACAGTGAGCCAGAGAACTACGTGCCGGACGCGGGTTGGCTTCAATTCGGCCGCACCGGTGCTCTCTTTGAAGCGATTAAAACGGGCGTGACGGCGACAAAGACTCCCATCGAAAAGCGTCTCTCCTGTGAAGTGGGGATTTTATCACAGGCTTGATAAGATGCAGGCATGGCAAAAGCATTCTTCGCATTGTTCTTGGCTGGTTCGCTGTTCGCCGCGGAGCCAATCAAGGTCCTGATTGTCGACGGACAGAACAATCATCAATGGCAGCAGACCACTCCGGAACTGAAGAGAATTCTCGAAGCCACTAGGATGTTCCAGGTGGATGTCGCAACGTCTCCGGCCAAGGGCGGGGACATGAGCGGCTTCAAGCCGGATTTCGCCGCTTACAAAGTTGTCCTCTCAAATTACAACGGTGAACCGTGGTCGGCCGAAACGAAGGCCGCCTTCGAGGCGTTTGTCCGTGATGGCGGCGGGTTCGTTTCGTACCATGCGGCGGACAATTCGTTCCCTGAATGGAAGGATTACAACGAGATGATCGCGGTAGGAGGATGGGGCGATCGAACGGAGACCGCCGGCCCGTTGGTCCGTTGGCGCGAAGGCAAAGTTGTTACAGAAAATAAGCCCGGGAAAGCCGGACATCACGGGAAGCGCTTGCCATTCCAAGTCGTAATCCGCGATCCGAAGCATCCGATTACGAAGGGTCTCCCCGAAAAGTGGATGCACGCGCCAGATGAATTGTACGACAGCCTGCGTGGTCCGGCCGAGAAGATGGACCTGCTGGCGACCGCCTTTTCCGATCCGGCCAACAGCGGCACCGGCGAGAATGAACCGATGCTGCTGACGACCACGTATGGGAAAGGACGAGTTTTCCACACAACGCTAGGTCACGACGTCGCGGCGATGCAGTGCGTCGGGTTCATCACGACGTTGAACCGCGGCGTCGAATGGGCCGGGACCGGCAAAGTCACGCAGAAAGTGCCGAGCGATTTCCCGACGGCGGACGCGGTCAGCGTGCGGAAATGACCTTCATCGAATGATTCACGTGGCAGTCCAGACAAGAAACCTTTGCAGTATGCGCCACAGGTTTCTTGCAAGCGGCTGGCAGTGCGGTATGACAACGGGCGCATTGCGCCTCAATCGCTGCTGCCGCGCGCGGGGCATGTACTCCGTGGCAAGTCCCGCAATTCGGTGATCTCGTTTTCGAATGTTCCATCACGAGCGTTGCGTGCTTGCTCGTCATGTAGGCCTTCTGTTCCGGAGCGTGGCACGTTCCACAGAGTGCGGCCACTTCATCGGGAGCAGCCACGCGGTCCGGAGGCGCTTCGCCTTGCGCCGTCCGATGCTTCACGCTGGCGCCATGACACGCATCACAACTCAGTCCCTTCGCAAAGTGAGGATGAGTCTTGAAATCGGCAACCTGTTCCTGATGGCATGCGACGCAAAGCTCGTGCGCCTTCTGGCCGAATAGCGGCAACGTCACAAGCAGCAAAAACGCGATTCTAGGCACGGCGCACCAGCTTGCGATCGATCGAAGCAAGATTGGGTTTTCCCGCGAGCGACATTGCGAGCTTTAGTTCCGCACCCAGCATCCACAACACGCGCTCCACGCCCGGTTGACCGTACGCAGCGAGTCCCCATAGTGGAGGCCGGCCGATGAGCACAGCCTTCGCACCTAGTCCCAGCGCCTTCAGGACGTCGTTGCCCCGCCGCAATCCGCCATCCATCAACACTGGCACTTTGCCATTCACAGCCTGCACGACGTCCGGCAACGCATCCAGTGTCGCGATCACGCCGTCCAACTGTCTGCCTCCGTGGTTCGACACGATGATGCCCGATGCTCCACGCTGCACAGCCATCTCCGCGTCTTCGCGCGCGAGAATGCCTTTAAGAATAACCGGAATTTCCGTGGCCGAGCGCATCCATTCGATCTGCTCCCAAGTCATATTCGGCGTGTGCGGCTGGTACATCGCCGGCCTTCCTGGGTTACGTGGCTTCTGCGCCGAGCCTGGATCAGGCACGCCGGTCTGCATGTATCCGTAGTCGAAATGATTGCGATTATTTCTGTCGCGGTTCGATTGATATTGGTTGTCGACCGTAATCGTGATCCCTTTCGCTCCTCCGTCGGTCACGCGCCGCGCATATGCCGCGGCGGCCGATTTGTTTGGCAGACCAGTCGTGTTCGTCCACCACATCAGCGGTTCACCGGCATCGAGCAACTTCTTCGTTCCTGTGGCTGAAGTTACCACGGTTTTCATTTTGAGCGCGGCATTCGCCACGATGGTGTCTGCGTCCGGCATGACTAGATTCTTTCCGCCCGACGGCGCGATGATGATCGGCTGCTCCAATTTTAAACCGAAAAGCTCGAGCGACATATCGACCTTGCTCACATCCACCATCACGCGTGGAACCAGGAACCAATGCTTGTAGGCCGCGAAATTTGCCTGTAGCGTTAATTCGTCTTCTACGCCGCCCGCGATGAAATCGTACGCCAGCTTGTTCATCTTCTGCTTTGCCAAATCCTCGAACTCGTGGAGGTTAACCGGGGTCATCGTCTCGTCCGCGCCTTCGGGTAACGACGTGGAACCGGATTGTGCAAATAACGGGGATGCTCCTGTAAACGCGAGGAGGGATCGGAACGCATCTCTTCGATTCATGCGAACGATTATATTGAAGTTGTATTGCTCGAGTGCGGACCGATTTCATGTTATGGAGCACCACAGTAATGTGGTGCTAGCATGAAAGAGGGAGAATTAGATGCCCGAACTGCTCGTCCAGCCATACAACGGTTACACGCAGGAAAACCATGATACTTGGCGGATTTTGTATGAGCGAATGTGGCCGAAATGGGAGCGGTATGCCAACGAGTATTTCTTAAGGGGTGTTCGGTCTCTTTGCTTCGATCCGGATCAGATTCCGCGGCTCGACGATGTAAATAATTTCCTCACCAAGTTGACGGGATTTCGCACCAAGGCGGTCGGCGGTTACATCCCGGCGTTCCGATTTTTCGATTGTCTGCGCAACCGTGAATTTCCGACCACCATCACTATTCGCGATTTAAACCGGCTCGACTATCTACCCGAGCCGGACATTTTTCACGACGTTGCCGGCCATGTGCCGATGCATACGGACCTGGCTTTCGCCGAAACGCTGGTCCGCTTCGGCGAATGTGCGCATACGGCGGCCGAACTCGTCGCCGGCATGCGGGACGAGCATGCAAAACTCGAGCGTCTCAACAGCATCATCAAGGCGATGGCGCGCTTTTTTTGGTTCACGATCGAGTTCGGTCTGATGCGTTCGAAAGACGGGCTCAAGGTCTATGGCAGTGGGCTGCTCAGTTCGTTTGGAGAGATCTCGCATGCCATCGACTCGCCGGATGTACAGCGCTACCCAATTCAGCTCGAGTGGGCGATCAATCAGTCGTTCGAGATCAATCATTATCAGCCGTTGCTGTTCATCGTTGACTCGTTCGACCACCTGTATTCTTTGGTCGACCGGTTGGAACAGTGGATGAGGGAAGGGAAGTTGAACAACGTTGCGCCTGGCGACCCGGTAATGAAGGAAGAGGATTTGCGGAGCTTCTTACGCGCATCTTGACATCAGATTGTGGAAGCATCATGATGTCTAAATGCGAACTACAGTCACGCTCGATGATGACCTCGCCACTCAGCTCCAGGATCTTTCCGCGCGGTTGAGAAAACCGTTTAAGGAAGTGATCAACGACGCGATCCGAAAAGGGTTACCCGGCGCGGGAAAACCTCCGAAGATCAAACCATTCAAAGTGAAGTCTTGGAATCTACAATTGCGGCCTGGATACGAGGGCGTCAATTACAACACATTGAACGAAGAATTATTGATTGAAGAGTATCTGGAAAAAGAACGGCGCAGCAAATGATCGTCCCAGACCTCAATCTGGTTGTCTATGCCCATAACCGGTATGATCCTCGTTATGCCAAAGCGAAGGCTTGGTGGGAGAATTGTCTCACGAGCCGGGAAACAATTGGACTTTCCTGGGCGGTCATCCTGGGGTTTGTGCGAATCGTCACGAACCGCCGAATTTTCAAGGAGCCAACGTCGGTGTCCGACGCAATCGAGGCCGTTGAATCGTGGCTCGCGTCTCCACAAGTTCAGATCCTTCACCCAGGACCTGACCACGCTGGCCTCGTTTTTGGTTATTTGCACGAGGTTGGTACGGCCGGGGACCTAACGACCGACGCAGACTTGGCGGCGCTGGCGCGTGAATACCAAGGGACTATCCATAGCGCGGATACCGATTTCGCTCGTTTCTCCGGCCTGCGCTGGAAAAACCCTCTCAAATAATCCCTGCTATTTCGGCTTATACGCAATACAATCGATCTCCACCTTCATCGGTGGAGATGCGAACTGAGCTTCCACTGTAGTCCTGGCCGGTTTCTCATTCCCAAAGAACTCCGCATAGACAGTATTCATCGCTGCGAAGTCCTTGCCATCGGCGAGAAATACCGAGACCTTGACCACATCGGACATCGACGCGCCGCATCCTTCCAGAATGCGCTTAATATTATTCAGCACAATGCGCGTCTCATGCTGGATATCGCCATACGACATTTTATCCGTAGCGGGATCCACGGGTCCCTGTCCGGCTACAAAAATGAAATCGCCGGCACGTACGGCGGGAGAGTAAGGCCCCCGGGGTATCGGTACTCCGGGGGGCGTAATTCGTTCAATCATGCAGGTGTCTTCTTTCTTGGAGGGGTACGCCGCGGGCGCGTTGGACGATCGCCCATGTTGTTACCGTCCGTTCGCTTCTTCGGCGGACGCGCGCGCTTCGGTTTCGTGGTCATCGTGACCGGCGGTGGCGGTGGATTCGGCTCAAAGATGGTCGGCTGGCCTAACACATTTGGTTGCGGCTCGTCGATGTCCTCTTCCGGCATCGCCAGTGCTTCCTTTGGCGGCGGAGCCGGCGGATAAAACTCGGCGCCCAGGTATACCATCAAACCTCTCTCTTCGTCGGGCTCAATGCGCACCACCGTCTTATCTTGTGCGAAGTTCAAGAACTCGGCGAACTCCTGGAAGCCGTAATTTTTGATATCGATATTCGGATGCTCGTCTTTCATCCATCCGGCAAGCTGATCGGCTGAAACGCCTTCCTCCAGCTCCAGGCGGTGCGTTTCCAGAACGTCCCGCAGCAGAGGCAACAATTCTTCCGGCCTCTTTGCGGCTTCCGCGGGCGTCGAGCCGCCCTTGCGCTCAATGGTGTACCGGCCGCCTGTGCCGCTCACGTTTACGAAGTCCGCCTTCTTCAGTTTCTCCACGAACTCGGAAAAACTTCCAGCACCGTAGGCCCGTTCGCTGAATGTGGAATCGAGTTGCAGCATCGTCGATTTCAACAATCCCAGCTGCGGCTGTACGGCCCGGCGCTCCAAAACCTGAAGCGCGCGCTCCACCAGCGGCATGGCTTGAGCCAGTTCGAGCGGCGCGGGACGGCCTCTCTGTTGCTGCTGGCTACGCGGCGGGCGGTCCTGCTGCTCCCTCGGTTGTTGCTGTTGTTGTTGTTCTCGGCGCTCAGGCGCGGGGCTCGGCGCAGTGGATGGACCAAGCAGCGATTCGTAGCTCACAAACTCATGGCAGTTCTGTTGGAGGATCGTGCTGGTGAACGCTTTTCCGCCCACGACGAACACGGTCTTGCCGTACTCCTTCAATTTGTTCACCAACGGGATGAAGTCGCTATCACCGCTCACGACGGCAAACGCATTGATGTGCGGATGGGTAAACGCCATCTCCAACGCATCTAGCGCGAGATTGATATCGGCGCCGTTCTTGTCTCCTCTCGGGGACGGAATACGCTGTACCATCTGCACTGCATTCTCGGCCATCTGGCGCGTCGCGCCTTCCTGACGGCTCCAATTGGCATAGGCGAACTTGGCGACGATGTCACCGCGTTCTTTCAAGGCTTCCAGTGGCAGCGAGACATCAAATTCACGCCGCAAGGTCGACTTCACGCCGATCTCGATGTTGTCGTAATCGACAAATACCGCAATATTCAGTTTCTCTTGCATTCAAACTCTCTCAAAATCAGAAGGGCCTCCGGCCCGGGGGTTGAAACGTCTTGCAACGTCTAAATACTGCTGACCGGCGTTTGTTCGAGGTGAACATTCTCGTGAATGAACTTCACGATGCCCTCAAGCGGCGCGCCGGGCTGAAACACGGCTGCCACACCGAGTTTCTTGAGTTGTTCGGCGTCTTCGTCTGGTATGATACCGCCCACCAGCACCAGTACGTCATTCATGCGCTTTTCCTTTAAAAGCTCCATCACGCGGGGCAAGATCGCATTATGCGCGCCGGAGAGAATGGACAATCCAATCACCTGCACGTCTTCCTGCAACGCCGCGTTCACGATCATATCCGGCGTTTGCCGCAAGCCCGTGTAGATGACTTCCATTCCGGCATCGCGCAACGCACGCGCAATCACCTTGGCTCCCCGGTCGTGCCCGTCCAGACCGGGTTTGGCCACTAGAACTCGGATTCTCTTATCCATCCCTGAGCAACACTGCTATAGTACACTGCGCTCCTGATACGTTCCGAAAACGTCGCGCAATGCGTCGCAGATCTCACCGAGAGTTGCGTACGCCCGTACTGCCTCTAGTATATAGGGCATTGTATTCTCGCGCCCACCCGCCGCCGCGCGCAAGGCGTCCAGGGCTTTTTCGGAGCGGACCGCATCCCGGCGTGCCCTGAGATGCTGCAACTTATCGCATTGCAATTGATGGGAAGCCTCGTTCAGCCGCAGCAACTCGATTCGTTCGCCCCGTTCTTCTTCAAAGGCGTTCACTCCGACGACGATCTGCTCACGCTTTTCGATCGCCTGCTGATAACGATAGCTTGCATCCGCAATCTCTTTCTGTGGAAACCCACCCTCGATGGCGGGTATCATACCGCCCATCGCATCAATCCGGCCGATATAATTCTGCGCGGCTTTTTCCATTTCCGCCGTCAAACCCTCCACGAAGTAACTGCCGCCGAACGGATCGGGCACTTCGGCCACACCGGTTTCGAAAGCCAGCACCTGCTGCGTTCGCAACGCCAGTGTGACCGCGTGCTCGCTGGGCAATGCGTACGCCTCATCGAGCGAGTTTGTGTGCAGCGATTGTGTTCCGCCTATCACCGCAGCCAGAGCCTGCAACGCTGTCCGGACCACGTTGTTATACGGTTGCTGCCACGTCAACGAGCAGCCCGCGGTCTGGGCGTGGAATCGCATCTTCCAGCTTCGTTCACTTTTTGCGCCGAATCTCTCGCGCATAATCGTGGCCCAAAGTTTTCGCGCCGCACGGTACTTCGCAATCTCTTCGAAGAAATCATTGTGAGCGTTGAAAAAGAAACTGAGCCGCGGCGCGAAATCGTCCACCGCAAGTCCTCGTTCGAGCACCCATTCCACATATTCGATCCCATCGCGCAATGTGAACGCCAACTCTTGCGCTGCCGTCGATCCAGCCTCGCGAATGTGATAACCGCTGATGGAAACCGGATTGAATTTCGGAACATGCCGGGTGGAATATTCGATCACATCCGTCACCAGCCGCATGGATGGCCTGGGTGGAAAGATGTACTCCTTTTGCGCGATGTATTCCTTCAGAATGTCGTTCTGCAAAGTGCCGGATAATTTCGTCCAGTCGGCGCCCTGCTTTTCTGCCACCGCCAGGTACATCGCCCAAAGGATCGGAGCGGGCGAATTGATGGTCATCGAGACCGTGATGCCGGACAGGGGAATCCCCTCGAATAGAATTTCCATGTCTTCGAGGGAAGAGATTGCTACTCCGCATTTGCCCACTTCGCCTAATGACGTTGGATGGTCCCCATCAAACCCCATCAGCGTTGGCAGATCGAAAGCGACGGAGAGTCCGTTCTGTCCCTGGCTGAGGAGATAGCGATACCGCGCGTTGGTCTCCTCCGGAGTGCCGAAGCCAGAAAACTGCCGCATGGTCCAGAGCTTCCCGCGGTACATATCCGCATGGATCCCGCGCGTGTAAGGAAACTCACCGGGTGGCGGAGGCAATGGCATTCGCAGTCATTGTAACTCTGCGATCACGTACCATAAGCCGTAATGGCTCTTCGTTCGAACATGATATTTGCCGGGTCTGCGGCAATCATCTTCCTGGTGTCGTGCACTGCTCAGCACACACCGGAATACAGCTATCGAATCGTGCACGCATTTCCCCACGACCCCACCGCGTTCACACAAGGATTGGAATATAAAGCCGGAGTTTTCTATGAGAGCACGGGTCTCAAAGGACATTCCACGCTGCGCAAAGTCAAACCGGAAACCGGAGAAATCATCCAACAAGCAACTGTGCCGCCGGAGTATTTTGCCGAAGGCATCACGGTCCTCGACCACCAGATCCTGCAACTCACATGGCAGTCTCATGTGGGGTTTATCTACGATCAACAGGCGTTCCACCTGCTTCGAACCTTCACCTATCCGGGCGAAGGATGGGGCCTGACCAATGATGGGGAAACCGTTTACATGAGCGATGGAACTCCGCAGATCAGATGTTGGAATGCAGTCACGTTAGAGGAAACGAAACGCTTTACCGTGCACGACGGATCGCTCGCAATTGAAAATTTGAACGAACTCGAATACATCCGCGGTGAGATCTACGCAAATATCTGGCAAACAGACCGAATCGCCCGAATCTCTCCCGCCGACGGGCGCGTGCTTGGTTGGATCGATCTCTCGGGCTTGCTATCGATGGAAGACCGGCTCAAGAACCCAGATGTGTTGAACGGGATCGCCTACGATTCGCTGGGCGACCGTCTGTTTGTAACTGGCAAGCTCTGGCCAAAGCTTTTCGAAATTAGGCTTGTACCCAAGCGGTGATCGTTGTCCTTAATATAGAAGTCGTGGACGACAAAACCTTTAACGAACCGCGCCTCGCACTCAACCGCATTTACACTCGGGGCGGCGACAAGGGTCAGACCGGCCTGGTCGGAGGTCAGCGCGTTCCTAAAGATGCCCTGCGGATCGATTGCTACGGGACCGTCGATGAACTGAACGCGTTCATCGGAGCAGCCTGTCTCTCGGCTGAAGAAAAAGGCGTTGGAAAACTCACTGAAATTCTCAAGCGCGTCCAGCACGAGTTGTTCAACCTCGGCTCCATACTCGCAACAATACCTAAAGACGTCCATCCAAAACAGCCTCGCATCACTGCCGCTGAGATTCAACAACTCGAGCATGAAATCGACGAGATGAACGCCGGCCTTCCTGCGCTGCGATCGTTCGTCCTCCCGGGCGGCAGCCGTTTGAACGTCGAACTGCATGTCTGCCGGACCGTGTGCCGTCGAGCGGAGCGAATTGCTGTCAGTCTCGCCCGCGAGGAAGAAATACCTTTGGAGGCTATCCAATATCTCAATCGCCTCGGCGATGCTTTGTTTGTCTGGAGCCGCTGGGCAAACCGCGAACTCGGCGCGTCTGAGGTGCTCTGGCAGCCTAATCAGGCGTCGTCAGCGAGAAGGGAAAACAATGAGTAAGATTCTTATCCTGACCGGCGATGGAGGCGAGAGCTACGAAACACTCTATGCCTATCATCGGTTTCTTGAAGCTGGTTTGGAACCAGTCATCGCGGCGCCGGCTCAGCGCCGGTTGCATCTCGTCATGCACGATTTCGAACCCGGCTGGACCACTTACGTCGAGCGCCAAGGTTATGGAATCGACGCCCACATTGCGATCGACGACGTGCGGGCCGCGGATTACGAAGGCATCCTGATCATCGGCGGACGCGCCCCGGAGTATCTTCGCGATAACGTCAAGGTCATCCAACTCGTGCAGGATTTAGCGGTGCAGGGTAAGTGGCTGTTCGCTCTTTGCCATGGCATCCAGGTGTTGGTTGCGGCAGGCCTCACCAAGGGCCGCCGCGTCACATGTTATGAGCACGTGCGTGTTGAAGTGGAGCAGGCCGGTGGAACCTGGAGCCCGCGGCAGGCAGTCCGCGACGGCCGCCTCGTGACCGCGCAAACATGGGAATCACATCCTGAGTTCTATCGTGAGATCTTTCATTGCCTCCGAGAGGATGCCGAGCCGCGGGAGGTCTGAAAGTATCATGCCAAGGCCGCAAAGCCGCCATGAAAATCTTGTGATCCGCAAATGGTGATACAACGTTTACTATGATCGATCGCCGCCGGTTTCTTTCGCTGATCGCTACGGCACCCGCTTTGTTCGCGGCGCAGCCCTCTACCTTTCGACTTCGGCTTCGCAAGGACTCGGCCGAATTTGTCGAAAAATATTCCACAGCGGACGTCGCCATTATCATCTGCGACATGTGGGATAACCACTGGTGCAGCGGCGCGGCTCACCGCGTGGCGCCTTTGGCCGAGAAAATGAATCCGGTGCTCGCCATCGCGCGCAGCCACGGAATTCCGATCATTCACGCGCCGTCGGAGACCATGGATTTCTATAAAGACGCTCCGCAGCGCCTGGCGATGATGAAGGTGCCGAAGGTGGAACCGCCTGCGCCTCTCGATTTACCAAGTCCACCGCTCCCGATCGACGACAAGAGCGGAGGATGCGACACGGTGAGTGACAAATTCTACAAAGCCTGGTCGCGGGAAAATCCAATCTTGCAGGTCGCCGATAACGACCTTATTAGCGACAACGGTTCCGAGGTCTATAGCTTCCTGAAGCAGAAGGGCATCCGGAACTTATTCTTGATGGGCGTTCACGCGAACATGTGCATTCTCAACCGCACATTCGCCATCAAGCAGATGACGAAATGGGGCATCCATTGCGTGTTGATCCGCGACCTGACCGACGCCATGTACAATCCCGGCGACCGTCCGTTTGTTTCCCATCAGGCAGGCACAGAACTCGTCATCGGACACATCGAGAAATATTGGTGTCCGAGCGCTTTGAGCGCCGATTTCACCACTGCTCTGCAACGCACCACCTAGCCCGCGGGGTGCTAGAATCGAATTGGCCAAACTCATAAAAGAGGCGGGGAACCCAGGTATTGGGGGCGAAGTTCGTCTATTAAGCGAACAGGGTATTTTTGAGCCCTAGCCCGTCAGCTAACCTCGCAGGCGAATTCAAGAATCGCTGCCTTGTCCGCAGCGAAAAGGGCTTTTCAGTGTCCATACAAAGCAGCTCCGCGACGACCAGAGTGGTGGTCGCGAGCACCGTAATGCTGTCGTTCATCTCCTTTTGGAGAGCGGCAGCAATCGTACTCAGCGATCTCGCTTCATCTGCATTCTACGCCGGCGGTATCGCCGAACAAGCCATCGGACGCAGCGCTCCGTGGTTCGTCCTTGGCGTAATGCTCTTCAGCTTTGCCGTCCGTTCGGTTTACGTGGAAAGCAGCAGCATGTTCGTACGCGGCGGTGTCTACGTTGTCGTCCGCGACGCCATGGGCCCGTTCATCGCGCGTATTTCGGTTTCGTCGCTACTGTTCGACTACATTCTCACCGGACCAATCAGCGCGGTCAGCGCCGGCCAGTATCTTGGCCATCTCCTCAACGAGATCAGCGGGATGGTTCACTCCACTGCACGCGTGCCACCCAACCTGTTTTCAGCGATTTTCGCCATCGTCGTGACCATCTATTTCTGGCGCAGCAATATTCGAGGAATACACGAATCCAGCGGGACGGCCCTGCGCATCATGCAAATCACCACTGTTATGGTGGTCATGTTCCTTATCTGGTGCCCGCTGACGCTGTTGTTCCGGGGCGGCGCGGCCCAGATCCCTCCTGCACCGGTCGCCTCGAACCTCCAATTCACTAAAGAAAGCCTCGGATGGTTTCAAGGGACGATCTGGCCCAGCATACCGTTCGTCGCCATCATCATCGCTTTCGGCCACTCACTGCTCTCGATGAGCGGCTTTGAGACGCTGGCGCAGGTCTACCGTGAAATCGCCTCGCCAAAAATGAAGAATTTGAAGATCACCGGCAACATCGTCTGCATCTACGCGGTGATTTGCACGGGCGTGATCACGTTGTTCGCCGGGATGATCATTCCCGACAGCATCCGCCCCCAATACGTCGACAATCTTCTAGGCGGCCTGGCCATGCACTTGGCCGGTCCCGAGATTCTCCGGTTATTGTTCCACGGTTTTGTCGTGATCGTGGGAACGTTGATCCTGTCCGGCGCCGTGAACACAGCCATCATCGGCGCCAACGGCGTGATGAACCGGGTGGCCGAAGACGGAGTGTTAGTCGACTGGTTCCGCAAGCCGCAGAAGAAATACGGAACGACTTTTCGGATCATCAACCTTATCGCGCTGCTGCAAATCTTCACCATCATGCTCAGCCGCGGCGACATGTATCTGCTCGGTGAGGCCTACGCGTTCGGCGTGGTGTGGAGCTTCTTCCTCAAAGCGCTGGGCGTCCTGGTTCTACGATTCCACCGTCACGATCAGACGTACAAATTTCCTCTCAATCTGACCATCGGGGGCAGGGAATGGCCTATCGGTTTGGGAGCCACCACGTTGGTCCTGTTTCTGGTCGCCATGGCCAACCTATTTTCGAAGAAGACAGCCACCATCTACGGCGTAGCTTTCACTATCCTGCTTTTCATCGTTTTTACGGTTTCCGAACATGTGAATGCGAAGAAGAGGCGGGAGATCTCGAGCAAAGGCAGTATGGAGGAGTTCAACCTCGACGTTCGCGCCGATGTTACATCGAACTCTCTACGCGCGCGCGAAGGCTGCATTCTGGTTGCGGTGCGCGACGTGAACCGTCTCGGTCATCTCCACCAGGTTCTGCATAAGACGAATACAAAGCGCCATGACATTGTTGTGATGTCGGTGCGGCCAGTCTCAACAGGCGCCGGCGAATACGATCTGAACGCGGAACAAATTTTTTCCGATTATGAGAAGGAACTGTTCAGCCATGTTGTCTCGGTTGCGGAGAAAGAAGGCAAGACGGTCGATTTACTGGTGGTCCCAGGCGTCGATCCGTTCGACGCGATGGTGCAGACCGCCGCGCGCCTGAAGGCCACGCGCCTGGTGACCGGTGTATCGGAAACGATGGACAAAGAGGAACTGGCCCGGCGCATCGGACTTGCATGGGAGCAACTGGAAGAGCCCCGGCATGCCTTTTCTCTCGAAGCAATTCCGCCCGGCGGTAAGTCGATATTTGTGAACCTCGGGCCTCATCCCCCACGGTTGTGGCCGGAAGATCTGATTCGCCTCCATGATCTCTGGCTTCGGCTTTCGACGGATCAATTCGGTTCGAGACTCCATCATCGCGACGTTGTCGGCGTGGCGCTACGCCGGATGGAGAGCGAATTAAACAGCGAACAGCGTGGTCAGATTATTGAAGAGTTCGAGCGGGAAATGCGCGAGCATGAAGGTTAGGTTGGCATCGCCAGCGGGTCCCGAAACCGCTGGCGGCCCTAGTCTTCATTGAATGGGGATCTTCACCTCACTACGGCAATCCACGCAGAATTGAGTTGAATCGCCGCCATTCCGGTTGCGGTGCCTCCTGGAATGCGAAAGTTTATCTGGAAGGTATCCGCAGTGCCGGGGTAACCTCCTGCGTAAAGCACGGCTCCAGCTGTCCCATTTACGAGCACATCAATGGGCGAATTTGCCAACTGCGCGGGGTTTGCCGTGAATAGCTGCCCAGTGTCGACAGCGGGGCGTGTGGGACCAAGCCCGAAGCGAATAGCGTCAAGACCTCGCCGGCGTGCGCTGGTTTGGCCGTTGTAACGAGGGAGTAGTCGTTTGAGTGGACGATCACCGGCCCAGCGCTGTTGAGCACCACTTCGGGAGTCCTCATGGGGATCAATTGGACGCCATCTTCGAGAGTCCCGAGTAGAACGTCCGGTGGTTGATGGGGTTCTCAAATGTCGAGGTGGCTCTGTGCGTGTTCATGATCGTGGCTGCCGCAAGCGGATGGACCTCCCGGCTACTGGGGAGCCCGTTTGGCGTTCCTATCCAAGCAAAAGCCCCAGAACAATTTTCAGCTGGCGTTGCTTCACACCAGGCTTGTGGAATCAGCCAAAACCCTTGAGAGCCTGGAGCGGGCATCTCAGCTTCATGAGCCGGAATTAATCTATGTGAAGCGTGAACTCGCGTTTGACGGGCTCGACGGCAGTCCGCGATTTAGGGCGTTGACCGACGCGATGAAGCTTCCTTACCGTGGCGCGGCATCCAGCCGTCACGCCCCCAAGCGAGAAAACTTCCGCTGTTCCACCGGCCGGATGTTCTGATTCATGCGGAAGAAGTTTCCAGGGTCATACTTCGTTTTGATCGCCACCAGCCGATCGTAATTCCCACGGTATGTCGCCCGAATCCGGTCCTCGCCTTCTTCCATCATGAAATTCATGTAAGCCCCGCCCGCGCCGAATGGATGCAGGGCATCGTAATACGCCCGGGCCCAATCGGTGATCTTCGCACGGTTCGCCGGGTCGGGGTCTACTCCCACAATCACCTCGCTCCACACCACATCGCGAAAGCTGAACGCTGTGTCGGCTTCACGCACTCGATTCACTTTTCCATTCACCGGGTACAGGTGCATGGTTGATTGCCAGGTGGGCAGGAGCGCCGCGTGTTCAACATGCTTCTGTATCGCCGCGTCGCTCAATTCCTTGAAAAAATCCGCCTTCCAATACCATTGCAGAGCGGCCGGGTAAATACCGTCGAACATCCCCTGGAGCATTGGATATGGCATCTCCGCGAAGAATTCGAAAGCCGGTGGACGGTAGCTGCGAATCGATTCCAAAATCGTATTCGCCTGCTCCATCGAACCCTGATAGCACCACACAATCCCTGACATTTTGCGCAGGTGCAACTCCTCGGGGAAGGGCGGTCCAGGCGGCACAGTCATCATCGCGAAGAAGCCGTTCATTTCTTCGGGAGCCTGCGTGATGAATTCCCGGTACCACTTCATCACGTCCGCAGAGTCTTCCAGATTCCAGAGCATCGGGCCGGCGCAAACCGTACCGACCGGATGCGCCTCGAACAGGAACGAGGTCACGATGCCGAAATTTCCGCCTCCGCCACGCACCGCCCAGAACAGGTCCGCATTTTCGTCGGCGCTCGCGGTCACGAAGCTGCCGTCAGCCAACACCATATCCACCGAGAGCAGGTTGTCGATCGTCAGTCCGTATTTCCGCGTCAGGTGTCCCATTCCCCCGCCCAACGTCAGCCCGGCAACGCCAGTGCTCGATATAATTCCCGACGGCACCGCCAGGCCGAATGCATGTGTCGCATGGTCCACATCGCTCCACTTGCTGCCGGCGCCCACAAGCACCGTGCGCGATGAAGGATCCACCCGGACGTAGTTGATCGGCGCCAGGTCGATCACTATGCCATCATCGCAGACGCCCAGACCGGCCGCGTTGTGCCCGCCACCGCGGATCGCAACTTGCAAATCGTTCGATTTCGCCATCCGCACCGCGGCCATCACATCGGCGACACCGGAGCACTTGGCGATCAGCCTCGGCCTGCGATCGATCATCCCGTTATAGACTTTCCTCGCCTCGTCGTACCCCGCGTCTTCAGGTTCGAGCACTGTACCGCGGAACTGGCCGCGAAATTCGGTAATCACTTGCTGCAGCGACATAGCTGTTCTCCTTGCCGGACGGCGCTCCGTTCATTTTCCGCGCCGTACATGTTCAGTGTGCCCGGAGCACCGTTCTAAGAGCGTTCTGTGGAGGCGCTTGCTGCCGTTCCGTCCAAAAGAACTGACAATCTTCGTTCGAACGCCAATGAACCCGATCGCCGCGCCGCCTCCAGGCCCCGCCGGAAGCTGGCACGGGCCGCGTCGTGCTTCCCTTCGGCGGCCAATAGGCACCCCTGCACCCGATGCAATTCCGCCACCGCCCATTCCTCGCCGTTCTTGCTTGCGATTGCAAAGCCGGTCGAGAGGCTCGCCAGGGCCTCGCCAACCAAACCAGCGCGTCCGAATGTTTCCGCCAGTAATGTGAAATAGTACGGCAGGCGGACTTCAGCACCCAGCCGCCGCATTCCATCCAGCCCCTCGCGAAGTTGTGCCAGGCCGGCGGTCGCATCGCCCTGGACAGCTTCCGCCCAGCCCGTCAGGACATTCGCCATCGCCAGGTAATACGCGAATCCATGGCGGCTGCACAGTTCCATGGCTTCGCGGCCACGTTCGAGCGCCGTGGCGCTCTCACGCTGGAAGACGTGCAGCATCGTAGCATAGGCGAGCGCGATCGCCTGGCTGAAAGGGTGGCCCATCTGCCTGGCCGCCGCGATCGCTTCCGCGGCATGATCATCCGGATCATTCCCGTCCTGGCGATGCCATGCGAGATGGGCGAGATAAGAGCGGCAAAAGATGCTGATGTCCGGCCCGGCGAACAGCGCCAGTACGGATTCCGCCGGACCGCTATTTGCGCGGATCGCCGCGGTCATATGGCCGAGCGACGCCTCCAGTTGGCCCAAATGAAACAGGCTGCTTCCCATGAGAAAGTTTCCCGCCATCATCAGCCCCGGAGTCGGCTCCCGTTCCGCCAAACTCAGAAATTCGAGACCGAACTGCCGCGATTCTTCGATATCGCCCCGCACAATGTGAAAGACCCAGGAGCCACTCAGAATCACGAAAATATTGCGATTGTCGAACCGCCTCGAAAGATCGAGCGCGCGCTTATATGTCTCGCCCACTTCGGCTGTGGAGTAGCCTTCCGTCGTCACCAGCGCGGGACCCAGCGTAACCAGCAAATCCAATTCTTGTTTCAGCCTTCGGCCGGACTCGGAGAATCCGCGGCACAGCGCCAGCGCGCGCCTCAGCAGGTCGGCCGCTTCCGTGTCCGCATATCGCTGCCGCGCATAAGCGGCGGCCCGCCCGTAGTGATCGATCGCCTCCTCCGGCATTCCGGCCTGTTCGAAATGCGAAGCAATCTGTCCGTTCCAACTCTCGATGTCAGCCCCATACACCTCGGCCAGTGCCCGCGCCACGCGCCGGTGCAAGTAACGTTGGCGCACCAGACTCAGTTCGGCGTAAGCAACCTCGCGCACGCGGTCGTGCGTGAAATCATACTCCGAAGCTCCGCGGCTTTCGACAATACGCCGCCGCCAGAGTTCGTCGAGTGCATTGGAAACACTGGCTTCGTCCCAATCGGTAACCTTCTCAAGCAATTCGAAGGAGAAGGGTCTCCCTACAACGCTGGCAACGCCCGCCAGTTCATAGGAAGCTGCCGTGAGTTGCGCCAGGCGCGACGCGATTACCGAATGCACCCGCGTGCTCTGCAGTCCGGCGCGCACGCTCTCCACTACAAACAACGGATTGCCCCGAGTGGCCCGGAAAATCTCTCCCAGGTTCCCGCTTTCGAGCGGTTTCGCGGATTCGAGGCGCGCCAGTTCGGTCGTCTCCTCGGCATCCAAAGGCTCAAGGGGAATTTCCAGAACCATCCCCGATTGCCGCAGCCCGGCCAGAAATCGCGTAAACGGATGTTCGCGGCCCGTCTCTTCCGCCCGCACTGTCCCAAGCACGAGCACGCCGGCTGCAGCCGAAGAGGTCAGCAGAGCATTCAACCACTCAAACGACTCCGGATCGCACCATTGCATGTCGTCGAGGTACAGCAGAGTTGGCTTGCGGCTCTTTCCGAAAGCGGCGCTCAGCGATTCATAGAAATGAAGCCGCTGCCAATTTTCGGCGAGCTGACCGTCTTGTCCGGGCTTGAGCAGCTCAAGTTCAGGAAACTGCTCACGGATTTCCGGTACCAGCCGCGCCAGTTCCGCAAGTTGCTGTGGCCGCAGATTCGTCCAGCCCACGCGAACCGCATCGGAACGCAGCCACTCCGCCACGGGCGCGTACGCTACTTGGCCCTGGCCTGC
>Ga0105240_10002474_pt1 | contig 29693 bp, 40 predicted proteins | sample KBSC54metaG_FD_80426 | JGI IMG/M metagenome (GOLD analysis project Ga0105240, IMG submission 80426) | Corn rhizosphere microbial communities from Kellogg Biological Station, Michigan, USA - KBS C5-4 metaG | ecosystem: Host-associated > Plants > Roots > Rhizosphere > Soil | place: Michigan, USA... | reverse complement strand
TGCGCCACCACAAGTTCATGGGTATTTGCTTTGGCCAGCATATCTAAAAGGGCGACCGAGTCAACGCCGCCACTTACCGCTACCACCAGACGTTTTTTAGCGCTCACCACCCCATCCGTCTTGTCACTACCACACCTACCCAAATGCCGAAAATTCCTCCAATGGTCCCAAGTAATATGCTCCAGCCACCCAGGATATCCGTGTCACCCCACAAGTAGGGAATATATCCGCCGCCGATACCAAAAATAGTTGCCGAAACAAGTAGCACTGCTTTATTCATACACTTTATTATACCCCGCTCTATAGATAACGCGTGCTGCCGAATGGAATCTTGGTGTTAACGTATATACCGGTACTGAGCGTATCGGCAGAATGAATCGTGCGCTCGCCATAACGCGCGTTAAGCTGATCAATCGCGCTAGTGATGTGTTGATCACGAACAATACTATCTTCAAAAATACTCAACTGATCCCTCTTGGCGTCCTGCAGCTCATAACAATGAATGCCGATTTCACGAATACCATCAGGCGCGCCAAGGAATAGTTGGCGGGCGAGTGTGAAAATAGTTTGATTCGTATAAAAAGGCGACATGCTCATGCTGCTGGCGTGCCAGTAACCTCTTTCGAGCGTCCTGGCATAGACGTAAATTCCGCGAGCAGCCTTGTGTTGACTTCGTAAACGCATACCAACTGACTCCGATAAGTGATGGAGACGCTGCAAAATCTGGTCAAATGACAAATCAAAACGCTCAAGTACGTACTGACGCCCGACGCGCTTGATATCGGATTCCCGGTCGTCAACCTCGTAGCCTCTTAATCGTTGGTACCACTGCTGCCCTACAATACTTTTAAATACGATCTTATGAAGCGTCACTGGATCCGCATCAAGAAATTCGAGCGGTGTGTAAATCCCTACGGTATTGAGCCTTGCTTCGTTGCGCCCGGCAATACCAGTCAGATCAGTTAGTTTCAAAGTAGCGAGCGTCGAACGCAGGTTAGTGTGATTTATTTCATCGAGTCCGTCGGGCTTATGGAGTCCTGCTGCGGTTTTGGCGAGGAACCGGTTAGTACTAATCCCGATATTACAGCGCATCCAGACGCCAATCTCATCCTTGAGTCGCTGCTTGATTTCTCGGCCAATATCCATGAGGTCACGACCGGCAATTGCAGCAGTCGTATTATGAAAATCAATCACTCCCTCGTCGATACTCTTCATTGTAACGTGCGCCGAATAGTCGTTCATGATTGCAAGTAATTTATGATACACAAAGCGGTATTTGGATGGATCACTTTCCAGGCCGATGATGTCGGGCACAAGTCGCCTAGCCTCTCTTAGTTTCATGCCTACTTTGACGCCACGCGCTTTCGCTTCATAACTAGCGGTTACAATCGAGGTGTCTTCGGTTCGGCGATTCACAATCGCGACTGCTCGGCCGCGTAACATCGGCCTGGCCTGCTGTTCCACGGTTGCAAAACAACTATTAAGGTCAATGTGCATAATCAGTGGTCGTTCGTGATTGTAATCATTCATAATGATCCGCCTCCATGGTAAGGTGCCACGTCAGACGCTCAGCATCAAACTCTAGCCTATAATCCGCGCCGCCGTCCGTCACGTCAAAGATATGGAGCATTCGCTGACCATTACCACTAGGATGAAGCAGGCCTAGCTCGGTCACGATAATTTCGCGTCCATTTGCTCGTTTAAATTTCACTGGGTGGCATGGGTAATTACCTGTACCGAACGTCACTACAACCTGTACTCGTTCGTTCAAAAAAGTTTCATCATTCATAATTTTTCTCCAGGAGAGGCTTGCCCCTCCGTTTCATTTTTGAAGTGAATTCAAAAATTCACTCCTTCCCCTAAAGCTCGAGCTTAGCCCTCGATTACTTTACCGGGTTATGATTAGTAGAGAAACGTTTTTTGGAATTGTTCGCCCGTTTTCTTGTCCGTTTCTAACGAAGAAGCCGAAGACGATATATGAATGATCCAGCCGTGAGGGACGCTTAACCAAAGGTCAGTGAGTATCACAGGGAAGTGCTTTTATTATACCACCGTCCATTTACATATCGCGTCACCAGTAGGATAATAGGGGCAGACATTAAGCATAACCATAGTTAAGGAGTTTTATGGAACCACAAGAACCAACAACACCCGAAGAACCAGCACCGTCTACAACACCAGCTTCAGAGCCAACGATGAATGCGCCTGAATCAACACCTACATCGGAGCCGACTTCCGCACCAGCGCCCGAGCCTACCCCAATGCCCGATCCAATGACTGATGCTCCCGCGTCAGCATTAGATCAACCTCCAGCAGCGCCAGTAATGCCAGACCTTCCTGCGAGCACGCCCAAGAAATCACGCAAGAAGCTCAATATTATACTTGCAGCCGTCGTCGTTGTCCTAGGACTCGCCGCCTACTTTGCATTTACGCTCCACTAGTCGCTCACTCTAGAAAAAGTGCTCATTTTTTGCTACAATCATGACTGATTGCAACTTTGCAATTTTGTGATTTGACATTTCAACAATCCGAAGCCCACGTGTTGGCTGTTTGTTGAAATGAGAGGAGGAATAACGATAAGATGAAGCTTTTGTTGCCTGCAACAAAACGAAATCTGATAGTGAATTCCGACGAGGTAGCGTAGCTCAGTTGGTTAGAGCGCAAGACTCATAAGCTTGAGGTCACAGGTTCAATCCCTGTCGCTACTACCAAGAAAAATATCCCAACGTAGTGTGGGATATTTTTCTTGGGTTGTTTTAGCGTAAATCGAGATACTGGCCGCGTACGATTGCCTTGCTGCGGGCACGAACTGCGGCAGCTTCGATACTACGACGCTTTGGATCATTACTGAGTGGCTCTAGATTATCCTGTGCAACAAGGAATTGTTTCGATATTCCTCTCGCTTGGCGCCACAACAGGTCTTTATAAGCAGTTGTTGTTGGTATATGCACCTGCAGTGACGACTGTTGGATAAGCTGGTGCTGTGCAAGCAAACCTGCGTAGTTTTTATCAACCTTACTTAGTCGCACCGGCTTACCACCAACCAAAACGAGCGGATCAATACGACGATTTTTCAGGGGAAAAAGTTTATAAGATAAATCACCATTGTCGTTCACAAGTTGTGGAACTTGCGGGTGTTTGCCTCTCGGAGAACGCGGCTTTCGATCAAGCAGCTGAATCTCAAAACGAGAAGATGCTGGACCAAAATCGACAAGACCCGGGTTAAGTATTTGTGATGGATACTCTTCAGCCAACGGATCCGTCAAAAACCGTTCGTACACAGCACGTTTGAACTGCACAAATCGACGCTGTTCTTCCCGTCCAATATCAGCCAACTGGCCCTCGGTGGCATAGAGATACTGGTCAATTCGACCCGGCTCACTCTCCATGGCAGCTAAGACATCCGAATCAATCGCGTAAAGATAGTCCGAAGGCTTACGTGTCACACCATTATCTATTTCGTCCATTCCAGGCAGACGTCTATTAAGAATGCTATATTTCAGCCCCTCGATAAGTAAATAGAGTTGTATGCGATTAACCGGCTCATTCCAATGCTCGGTACTAAGCAGCGAATAGCCTTTAGCAAGCAAACGCGCCTGATCAATATTTTTAAAGACCATTCTGCCTTCTTCGTCGATATCAATGTCTTCGAGCGAAGCGATTTCCTTCAATTGACGACGAATTTCATCGGCCTCGGGAGTATCTGATCCGTCAAACCACAGAAACATTTCATGAAGTGTATATTGCAATCGATCAACACACATATCTGGTGCTTTCGATTCAACCCAAGGCGGAATCTCTATACCATCCATTTCGCCACGATCATTAACCTTAATGCCGCGCTTTTCAAATATGTCGTTGAGTCCCCCCAGCCTAAAAGCCTCCGCGACGCGACTTTCATGGAATGTTTCACTGCCACCTACTCCTTCTATGGCGATGTCTGTCGCGTGCGAAAAAGGGCCATGAGCCAAATCACTTGGTGCAGCCTTCAGAACATATGCCATTGTCTGCTCGTCACTGGCACCCTGCATCCTCGCAAAACTTTGAGTCATTTCAGCAAGTGCCGTTACGTGTCCGAGGCGATGAAAACGATCCGTACCAGGAATCGTTGCGTGATCTGGCGACTTGGAAAGCTGCGTGATATCAAGAGCGCGCTGTCCAAGAGGCGAGGCGACGATATCCGCCATAAGACCGTTGATGTGTCTGTCGTCTCTCCTCAGTACATATCTACCCAGCAGAGGATCGCCAACCTCAAAATGTTTATCGGTTTGGGTAATTGTCGTTTCAGCATCTGCCTGGTGAGCTACCATAATAGCCTAAGCATAGCCCCGGTAGGACACCCTTTGCAAGCATAGGCACTACGCCATGTCTTAACTGCGTAGTATCATATTCGCTGTTTGCGTAAAGAGTGCGTCATCACCCTTGGTTTCACTGGCAACTTTTGTTAGCTCGCGCGATTCATCCTCATCGTGTTTGATCCATAACAGCAGCGCTTGTACCTCATACACAATGTATGCCCGGTCGCCCACAGACCTGCTATCGATAATGTCTTCACTTACCGCCTCTAAATACTCCTCGGCTTTCTTGACCGTTTCATCTGCAACCTTACCGTCGCGACATCCCTTATCTAATTTGATAGCTAGATCTTCCAGCCTGTCGAGCTGTTTTTCGAATTTACCATGAGAAATCTTGGTACCATCGTTTATCACACGACTCGTGACAACCTTATCGATAACAGCAGCCCGGGTACCATCAAAAGTCGCCTTAACACGTCTGGAGGTCATAAAGTAGGCAAGCCAGACAGTAGAGTAGAGAATAGCCCTCGTTTGCCCACCGCCTTTAAACGCAGCGTTCAGTACTTGTGTATTACTTTGAAATAACACGTACCCCAGAACAGAGACTGTTAACCCATATATAAGAATTATGGTGAAATAAATGGTAGCAAATCGTATCGTCGCTTTATGGCGCTGCAACATCATCACAACCAGCACAACCCCAGTAATCGCAATCACTATCTGAAAAATATTCTCGAACCGTATGAGTACCGGCAGGCTAGGGTACTGAGATAATATCGTCTGCGTATACATAGTCTGATCCGTAAATCCCAGAAATGAACTAAAGAAATTAACAACGACAGAGACAATCAACCCTACCAAAAAAAAGACTAGCCACCCACGAATACCAACAAGTTTTGGATACCTCTTGGAATACGATTCAATTATGTCTGGCGTCATTGCCATGTTTACGCTCATCTCTTTCGGGTTTTTTATATCTATCACTATACTGACAAGATAAGAATAAGTAAAATGGAGACAATAAAAAGTGCTACAATACAAGGCATGAAAGCACTGCACAAACTCAACAAATCTGCCGGCAAACGGCTCGTGATTGCACTTATTGTCGGCATTATTATCGCACTGGTATTAAAAACACTCGCAGTTGGCAATATATCATTCCTGCTCGGCTGGGATGCGGCTGTTGTCATCTTTGTCATCTGGGTACTTGCCATAATTCTGCCTATGGATCACAAGCAAACTGCCGAATTCGCCCTGCGGGAAGACCCGACGCGAGCTGGAGCTGACATTGCTCTTATTAGTGCCGCGATTGCGAGCCTTGGAGCAGTCGTCTTTGCCCTCGTCCAAGCCAGTCATTCCACTGGTACGCATCAGTTACTCCTTACTGTCGTCGGTATTGGCAGCGTGGTGCTGGCCTGGATACTCATTCACACGATCTACACACTGCGTTACGCAGTCCTCTATTATTCGCCAGATGTCGTCGGGAGCATCGATTTCAAACACGACCACGTGCCAGAATATACAGACTTCGCCTATCTTGCGTTTACGATTGGTATGACCTACCAGGTTGCAGACACCGATTTGATTGGGTCGGCGTTTCGCAAAACCGTTCTGCGGCACTCGATTTTATCCTATGTCTTTGGTACCGTCATTATCGCAACGACAGTCAGCCTAATCGCTGGTCTCGGCCACTAGCTAATTAATGTTCCGGCGCCCTCGCCTGCAATAGCGCGAGCTATATTACCCTCGTCAAGCAGGGCAAACACGAGTACTGGCGTGTGGTGTTCCATGGCAAGACCCACGGCAGCTTTATCCATAATTTTAATGTCGGTATTTTGTAAGGCTTCATCGAAGCTCACGCGGTCGAGTTTTTTTGCATCATCGAACTGCTCTGGATCTTTATCATAGACGCCGTCGACTTTGGTCGCTTTTAGGACCACTTCACAGTCCATTTCAAGTGCCAGGCTGACTGCCGCAGTATCGGTCGTAAGGTACGGCCGGCCAATACCGCCCGCCACAATGACGACTCGCCCTTTTTCGAGGTGCGATAGGGCGCGACGATGGGTGAATTGGTCAACAACCTGATTGGCTTCAATGTTACTAAGGGCTCTTGCCGAAACGCCTTCGGCATTCAGAACACTGGCAAGTGCCAGCGCGTTCATAAGGGTCGCGAGCATACCGATATTATCGGCCGTGACGCGTGGAATTTGCTCGCTTGCAAGCTGCGCACCGCGGGCATAATTGCCGCCGCCCACCATGATAACGATTTGTTTTTTCTGTTCCTGTAGTGGTCGTAATTGTCCCGCGATCCATCTGGCTCGCTCAATATCGAATCCGCCGTCAAATTGTCCTTGTAGTTGCTCACCGGAGAGTTTTAGTAAAATTCGTGTATACATTAGAACTTAGTATACCAAACAAAAATGAGCCATGCACGAACGTACAGCTCATTAGTGTTATTTACTCGGTTTCAGTGTCAGATTCAGCGAGCGCTGCTTCACGACGACTAATAAAGTTTTCAAGCTCATCGTTCGTACGAGTGCGTTCCCAACTAGACAAATTGAGGATATCCGTCATTGTAACCGCTTCGACGTTTCCTTCTTGTGTTGCGATGTCCATTGTTTTTTTGCTTTCTTTTGATGTTTATTGTTTTGTGATACTATTTAAGCATAAATGTTATAAAAAAGCAATAGTATTTTATGATATTCTTTGACGGGAGTGTGCCGGTTATGCTATAAATAGCCTAGAGGTAACAAAAAATAAACATATGGATATCCTTAGTTCACTCCTCGTCGTGGCATTCGCCGGACTTATTCATGCCAGCTTCCAACTGAGTACAAGTGTATTGACCACCCTTGGTGGCCACGCTTTTAGCGCTAGGAAATCCCACGCCCGTATCGTTGGACTCACGAGCTCCTTCGTCTTTGGCGCTGGTCTTATGACAGTGCTCCTGGTATCGTGTGCGGCATTTGTCATCGCAAGCGCCTTTGGAACAACTATCCCGCTATACGCGTGGTCAATTGCCTCTGGAGTTCTGTTTGGTGTTGGCGTTGCAGTCTGGTTATTTTATTACCGAAAAGGGGAGGGGACAAGACTTTGGATTCCCCGCTCACTCGCCTTGTACTTAAGTGACCGAACTAAGGTGACAAAAATCAGTGGCGAGGCATTCGGGCTGGGCCTAGTCAGTGTCCTTAGTGAAATCATCTTTATTGTCGGTCCTATCGTTATTGGTGCACTCGTGCTGGTGCAACTTCCCGCTCAGTGGCAACTTTTGGGCGTTCTTATATACACTGTCATTTCCCTGCTTTCACTTATCATTGTCTGGGCCCTCATCGGTAGCGGCCACACGCTTACCGGAGTTCAAAAATGGCGTGAGCAGAACAAGGGCTTCTTGCAATTTGCAGCCGGAAGCGGCCTATTAGTACTTGGCTTTTTCATATTCGTCCAAGAAGTTGTCACAGCAAGCGTGGGTGGTATTTAAAATGGGTCTGGCTGTCGATATCGTCAAACGAGGCGGGGAGCGCGCAAGCGAAAGTTTCATGCAGGAAAAGCTTCATGCCAGTATTGTCGCTGCCTGCCTGAGTGTTCGTACCCCTATCGGTCAAGCTGAATCAATCGCCCGATCCGTTACAGAGACGGTCATGTCATGGCTTGCCGATAAACCAGAGGTCACTAGTTATGATCTGCGGCGTGTCGCCGCCGGGCATCTACACACCCATCACCCGGACGCGGCTTACTTGTATCAACAACATAAGATAATGATGTAAAGGAAAGTAATGGCAAACAAAAATACATTTGATTACGACCTAATTGTTATCGGTAGCGGTGCAGGCGGAAGCCCAGCTGCGACGATTGCCGCACGTGCTGGCAAACGCGTTGCTATTATTGAAGCCGATGAATTTGGGGGCGATTCACCTAACTGGAGCGAAGTGCCGACTAACGCTTTGCTACACGCCGCTCATCTGTATGATGAAGCTCGGCATGGCGCTCGCTTCGGGCTGCGCTCGGCAACACTTGGATATAACTACCCGTCTATACGCGCCTGGAAAGACCTGGCCGTCAAACGTACGGGTGCCGGCAGTAATCGCCGCTACTACGAAGACCAAGGCATTAGTGCGTTTAGTGGCGTTGCGCATTTCCTTTCCCCTAACGAAATTAGCGTTAATCGCAGGCATCTGTCGGCAGCTCATTTTCTGATCGCGACCGGTTCAGTCTGGACCATCCCAGATATTAAGGGCCTCGATAAAGTCGGCTACTTGACTCCCCGTGCCATCCTTTACTCGATTCGCCCGCCAAAATCAGTTCTGATTGTCGGTGGTGGTACTGTCGGCGTGGAGCTTGCTCAACTAATGGCGATCTTTGGCACCAAAGTATACATTGCCGAAAAGGCTGCCCGCATTTTACCTCACGAAGATAGCGAAGTTGGTGAACTAATGGAACGAGTTCTTCGCGAACAAAAAGGCGTCACCAGCCTGACCGAAACCCGCGTTCTTTCAGCTGTTAAAGACGGCCTTGGCAAGCGTGTCACCTATTCCCGAGGAGGAACCGAAAAGACGGTCCTGGTGGACGAGATTATTATTGCCGCTGGCCGTCAGCCACGAGTTGACATGGGCCTCGAGAACGCTGGCGTGAAATACACACCAAAAGGTATCGAGGTAAACGATCAGTTGCAGACCAGCAACAAGCATATTTTTGCCGCGGGCGATGTCCTAGGACGTGACAGTAACACTCACACCGCACTACTTGAAAGTCGCATTGTCGCCAACAATGTCTTGCACAAAGATAAAGCAGCACCGGATTATACTGGTACGCCTACAATCATTTTCACCTACCCAACTATCGCGCATGTCGGACTATCCGAAGACGACTGTCGTAAACGTGACCTTTCGATCAACAAAGCTATCGCGCCGCTTAACATGATCAGTCGCTCTAACACATCCGATTTTCGTGACGGATTCGTCAAGATAATTACCGATAAAAAAGGTGTTGTCCTAGGGAGCACCATCGTAGCGCCGCATGCCGGTGAAATGATTCACGAACTAGCGCTCGCAGTTAAACATAGCCTAACTGCTGATGATATCGCCCAGACTCCCCACGCGTTTCTTAGCTGGAGCGAAGCAATTCGCATCGCAGCGATTAAACTGAGTTAATAGTTTAGGCTGCGCCTTCGGCTTCGTCTGAACGATACGGATCAGGGGCAAACTCTGGCTCTCCACGATCTACCCTAAAAGTTCGTGCGCGCCCACGAACAGCCATCGCTGTCGCAAGTGCTACAACCCAAGGCTTGGTTTCGCTGTAATCTGCCCAGTTTCGTCTTGCTGCAACCGCCTCATCGGCTAATTGTTGCCGCTGCTCGTGACTAAATGTGCTTAGATCTGGTACTAAATCCCGTAATGTCTCTGCCATAGTCTCTTTATTTAAGCGCGGGTCACAGCAAGTGTCAATTTATAAACGTTGTTAATTTTAAATGTGATAATTTCTAGAAAGGGGAGTGGTGTCTAATTACAAAGCTTGTAGTTCTTGCCACAGTTCGTCAGGAAGTTCTATTTCGCCACTGTTAATCGACCCACGTTCAAGTTCGCTTCCTTGTTCACCAGGAATACGAATCGTTTTGCCTGGTAGTGGCTTGGTTGACTTTATTATCTCAATCATTTCAGAGTTCTGCTGTTTGAATTGCTCCAGACCAACCGTTTGTGACGGATCGATTACGAGTATTAGCCCGCCTCGATCAGGAAATTTAGCCCCAAAGTTGCTCCCTTCGGTACTTACAATCATCATAGCTTTGCCAACAAGTGATCCGCATAAAACTTCAATTAACAGTGCGAGTGCATAGCCCTTATAGTCGCCGAACGGCAGGACGGATTCTACATTTTTGGGATCAAGTGTTAATTTACCTTGGTCGTCATAGAAAGTATCGGCTGGCAAGTCAGTTCCGTATTTGTTAGCCAGTCTCACCTGTCCCCATGCACGTTTGGAAGTTGCCATATCAACCACTAAAGATGCTTCAGCTGTCGGTATGCCGTAGGCGATCGGGTTAGTTCCAAGAGTGGCCTCGAATCCGCCCGGAGGAGCTATTGACCTCCCGCCACCATCATTCATAACAATAGCGAGATAGCCTTTGTCAGCAATATACTGTGCAACTGCACCTGGCCTAGGCCAGCTTTCCATATTTTTGATAAGTGACACCCCAATCACTTCTTTTTTGGCTCGTTTTATAGCTTCGTCAGCCGCTGTTTTACCAATGAATATACCTGGATTAGACTTGGCGTCAATTATAAATAACGCGTCGGTTTCTTTTATAACCGTCGGCTTCTCTAGGTTAGAATAATCCTTACTTGCAAAGCTAGCGAAGTTAGCCAGACCATGGCTAGCATGTCCGCTAAGCTCACCACCAAGATACATTTCAATTACACTTTCAATCTGACCAGCAGAATAACCCTTGCTGGCTAACACTGTTTCAATCTTTTCACGAATATCCTGTATTTTCACCTTCATGTTACTACTATAGCAACTAGCAAGAATATTGTCTGTCATTTGATTTGACTTGTTGCCCGAACGTGATATGGTCATAAGAGTGAAGTACGTGCAAACAACAGTCACCTATATGTATACCGGCTATATCCAGGCGGTATTTTCTGTACGCTCGTAAATAATAAGTGAAACAGCAGATGGTACCGCCTAAAGAGCGGTATTTTTAATATAAGATGGAGAATATATGAACAAACTTACATTTAGCATCGATAAAGAAATTTTCAAAAAACATCCGGGGTTTCGCCGAGCGATAATAATTGCCCGTAACGCCCAAAACAAGGGTGATTTAACTAGTCAGATCGATGAGCAAATCGAGGCTGTCAAAACACTTGATCCCGAAGACGCGCGCCTCACTGCATGGCGCGAGGCGTTCGCTATCGAGGGTATAAAGGTGCGTGATTTTCGTCCTTCTATTATTGCACTCGTAAAACGCATCCAGGCCGACAAACCCCTTGGCTCAATAAACACAATCGTCGATATCGGGACAATCGTTAGCTTGAAGTTTGTGTTACCAGCTGGCGCACATCCGATACTACCCGACACGGCTCACGTCAGTTTGGAACGCGCGGATGGCAATGAAGTTGATATAACTCTTGATAGTAAAACCGAAATGGTGCCAAAGGCTGAAATCGTCCTCAAAGACAACGGCAGACTCGCAACCCGTCGTTGGGTATGGCGCCAAACACCACTTTCTCGCATTGACAACAAAACAACTGATTTCTTTTTGAATATCGATGCTTTATCTGTCACTGATGATGAAACTTTAGAACAGGCAATCCAGTTTTCTCAGGCCCTCATTCAAACTACTTTTGGTGTTGAGACTGCGGCAATCATCCTAAGTAAAGAAAAGTCTTCCGGAGAAGTTACACTAAATTAATTTGGTAAATTCCACGACGCCTTCATCGTTTTTCCCCTCAGTGTACCCAAGACTGAGTAGCATCCTTGTACTTGCGATATTATCAGTCTCAACACCACCTACGAGCTTGTGAACACCGCGTAAGATAGGAAGGTTTAGAACCGCGTTCATCAACTCTTTTCCAAGCCCCTGTCCTCTTAGTTCAGGTTTAATTCCTATCGCCATGCTTGCAGTGTCGCCTTCAATCTCAATATCAGCAAATCCAATCATATGATTATCTTTGTACACAATGTAGCCAAAGCGATCCCTGGATTCGTGGATCAGTTTCATCCACCTGTCCGTATCTTCATAAAATTGAATGAAGCGATTTTCTGGAATAGGCTTTTCAAACCAGTTTTCAAGCAAAGAGGCATTCTCGGGTGATAGTTCTTCGAATCTCATTCTTTAATCATACCAAAACAAAAAGATCTCCGAAGAGATCTTTAAATCATTTTGGTTGCGGGGGCAGGATTTGGTGTAGCGAAGTGCAGTAAAATGTGTTTACATATTTTTCAAACGAGCGGAGGAGCGAAACAAAGTGAAGCGATAACTGCGAATTTTTGCTCTCGGCAAAAATGTCGTAGGTTTGAAGCCCGCACGCGTAAGCGTAGAAAAAATCCCCAGCCATTTGGCTGAGGTTTTTTTCTTGGTTGCGGGGGCAGGATTTGAACCTGCGACCTGATGGTTATGAGCCATCCGAGCTGACCAGACTGCTCCACCCCGCGATACTGTGTTATTTCATTACCTGGTCTATTGTTGTACCGTTTCATAACCAGTGGTTATGAGCAACGGAAGCGAATTGGAGCTGACCAGACTGCTCCCCTTCGCGGCACATCCATCATATTAACAGATGAGGGCGTTTTTTACAACCTACGTAGAGCTTGAACCAGCTTCGTTTTTACTATTATTGCCAAAAAGGAAATTCACCCATTGCTGAAAATTACTTTGCTGCACGACGGCCACTGGTTGCGTGCCGGTCAGTTTTGCATCAGCATCGATCGCTGCCTGCGAGTTAGGTGGCAAAATCAGTACTTTCTCTCCAGGTAGCCCTAATCCTAGGTCTTGCCTTGCCGCCAGTTCCTGGTACTCGCTCGTTTTATAGTAACGTTGTTCTAGCTGCAAGCTGGCCGTTTGTACCTGCGTGAGTTCTAGTTGGCGCTGTTTGAGGTCGACTTGCTTTTGCAGATCGTAGTTACGCTGCATAACGCCTAACGATCCCCACACCCAGCCGGCAGCAATAGCAAAAGCGACCACAATAACCACATTATTAAGCGTGAAGTACTTGTGGCGAATATGATAATACGTACGGCGAATGTTTATTTTTTTCATATCAACTCGCCTATCATTATAGCCCACCAGTGACAGATAGGCTATAATATGGCAAGCGGGGCTGTAGCTCATCGGTCAGAGCAGGCGGCTCATAACCACTTGGTAGATAGTTCAACTCTATCCAGCCCCACCAGAATTTATTATTTTTTCGGTTGCCGGAAATTACCAGTCGCAACAGCGAGAAGTTCGCTCCATATCTTTTTTTGAAGCTTGGGGTGTTCAGGCAGATCAACCATCCCCTTTCGTGGTTTCACCGCTTCCCTACCTGGTTCAGCTGGTAGCTCAGGATGTCCGACTGCTTGGTCTATCCAAAATTCTAGTCGTCCAATTTCATACGTAGTAAGCTCCATAAGGTCCTGCAGGATTTCACCAACATTTCGGCCACCAATCGCGTTTTGGATGCGCTCTCGGACCTGTTCATTCTCGAAGTCCGTTAGATCTACGTTAATGTCGCTCCTTCTCGCAGGCAGCGTCGTTGCATAATCTTCGGTCTCACGCATCCTCGCTATTCCAGCAAGCGCGCGACGCACCCTCATATCACTATCACCAAATTCTTTGATCGGTTGATCATATTCAAACGTTCGTAATGCTTTTGCCACAAAACGAGCAGCATCAATATTCGCTTGTGAATCGTTAATATATCCGATTACATGGTCAGCAAATGTCGTCATGGTTCGTTCATCATGCTGCAACCTATAGAAAGGTTGACTCTTCCATTCTTTGAAAGGATCCATACCAAGCTGTATTTTTTGCAAGTCGGACTGCGAAGGTGATGGCAGTTCATCCGAAGAATAGTTATCTCGATTTAGTAGAGCAATACGCTCCGCAAATGCCATGCCACCGTTACGTGCATACACCGGCTGAAGTAAATCGTACGCATCGGTGCGTTCACTTTCACTATGTACTAACATACCCGCATCTAGTAGTACGGCTGTTTTCTGTCGCGCTTTTGTATCTGTGGGTCGATCACCTGATTCAGATACCCGTTGTGGTGCCCTGTCACTGAAATTAGTCATCTTATAAACTCCTCGGTAATATCGTATCGAGTAAGTCTCTAACGGCTTGAGGGTTTTTCGCTATTGCATTACGAATTTTTGCATTCATCGGTGGCTTTGGAATATCTCCGGTACCGACTTCATATGCTGGAACCGTTTTCAGTCTTTCCTCAAGTCTACGCTTAATATATTCCCGAGACCTTGCGACAGCTGCTGGGTCCTCGCCCGCTAAAAGCCTTTCAGTGGTCTTATTTAAAATGTCATAGGCAGCTTCTTCGTCCGTCGGTTTCTTCTTGGTTTCTTCGGTTTGTTTCGTGAATGCAATTTCTTTACCATCCATGTGATCTCTCACTTCTGCAGAGTGCGGAGTTTCAGTTCGGAACCTATTAGTGGCGCCAGTCATACGGTCTATTGTATTAATGCCTTGTATTCGACCACGCATATTCTGTGTCTTCACAATATTGGCAAACGCCCTCATGACTGTCTCTGGCAGAATAGGATCAGCCTCTAAAGTAATAACCTCAGGCGTGTCTTTAGGTTGAGGAAGAAGCGGCTCGGCTGTACCTACAAAGCTAAGAAGTGTGCCGGACTCGGCATCGGGCGCTACAACTAATTCCCCTGCTGGTCGTGCAGGAGATTCAAATACGAATGCGCCGTCGCGTTCACTGGTTGGCTTTGACATATTTATATTATAGCATAAGTGCTATGTTAAGTCAATTACCTAGGGTGTGAGACGTGATTTACTGCAGAAACTGGTGCCGAATATGTGTCAGCAGAGGTTGACTGAGGGGCTGGGACGCCTGTGGTCTTGTCCGCGATCCTAAAAGAAGTCTCTGTGAGGGCAATTTTGTCCTCTGCGCTTAGACCTGGTGTGCTATCAATTAAGGTCTTTATTGCCCCGTTATAACGACTCTCGATACTATTTAATGGATCTGGTTCAGGTGTAACGGGACGGGATATATCCATGCTTACAAGTGGCGCTCGCCCCAAGGCCTTTCGTTCGGTTGGACTAAGGTCATGCTCGGTAATACCAATAACCTTTCCGTCTATCGCTTCGTCGTGGACGGTATTCATACTTTGTAATCTGTCTGGTGTTTTTGTTATCATAGTATTTTTATAATAGCATAAGTATTATAAATTGTCAACAAGCCAGCGAACTAGTTGTTCGCTAGTTCTGCTCCAGAATGTACGGAACCTTTGACTCCAAGCGACCCTAACGCTTCACTGCCTTTACGTTCAGATAACGGTTCTCGGCTTGCTTCAGGAAGTTGTGCCTCTTGGGCTATCTGTGCAATCGTATAGATAGGTTGATCAGGTACAGCCTCACCAGGTTTTAAGTTGGCGAGAATATCAATATTTTTGTCAAAAATAATCTCTTCAACTCTATTAATTCCTATCGGTCTGAAGGTGCTAAGCTGATCACGTGTAAATGGAGGCTTACGAGCCATTCGCTGGCGCTGTTCGTCATACATTACTTCAAGCATAGTGATGACACTCTCACCAACAGTTGGCATATTTTCTGATCTATCAAAAGGGTCTTTGAAGTATGGATTACCTCGAACGAGCCTACCAAGCCCTGAGTCATTTCCATCGCCGAAATCCCTCTTACCATACTCACTCTTATTTTCAGCGCGTTTATCAAGTCTTGGGTCGTATATCCAACGAGAGACAGACTCTGGCTCGTTAGTAAAACCAAGCTTTGCGGCAAGTTCGGAATCGTGTTCTATTCTTTTCGCTGACATATTGTAAACTTATAATAGCATAAGTGTTATATAAAGTCAATTATCTTGGTTAGCTACTCCCAGCGGAAAACGCGGAAGGCAATAAAGTAGATAACGACCAGCCAGGCACCGATAAGACCGATTTGCGGCAACAAATCAATCAAGTGTTTACCTTCGGTTGCAATCAAGCGGATACCATCGATAATTGGTGTTAGTGGCAGGAAAGCTGAAATGTTTTGCAGCCATTCCGGCATTAGATATCGCGGGAAGAACGTGCCCGAGAGGAACATCATAGGAAAGACGATGATATTAGTCAGCGGCGCCGCCTGACGTTCGTTCTTGGCCCACCCACCAAGGGCGAGGCCGATGCCAAGGATTGTGATAATGCCAAAGATAATAAAGGCGGCCAGCTCAAACCAGTTACCCACTACCTTGAGATGGAAAACTAAGACAGCAACAATGAACATGATACCGAGGCTCAGCAGCCCAATAATCGCCTGGCCAATCATGGTTGAGAGAAAATACTGCCACACGCGAAGCGGCGTCGTACTGAGGCGGCGCAGGATCCCCATCTTTTTAAGCTCTGGGAAGACGTTGACTGGACCAAAGATACCCATACCAATGATTGCAAAGCCTAGAAGGCCTGCGAACGTGTAATCAAACGGCGAGAGACTCAGCTGGTTGAGCTGGGTACTCGTGACAGTAAACGGCGTAACGTTAGTCACAAATTTGCCATTTATGGCCTTGAACTGGGCATCAAGAATCGAGGTCAGGGCGGTAGCGGACTGAGCGTTATTCTGTGTGTAAATGACGTTCGCCACCCCGCTTGGATAGGTTGTTCCAGGGCTAACATTCCCAAAGTCAGTCGGCAGCTCGATGGTAGCGTCGAGTTCAGACCGTGTCATTTTCTCTTTGGCCTGATCGATCGTTTTGACATCTTTATTGACCTTTAAGATCTTGCTGTCAGTGAGTTGCTGAACGAATGTTTTAGAAAATGCACTGGTAGAGTTGTTGATAACGGCGACGTTAAAAGAAACATTGCCGCTGCCGTTATTGAGGCTGCCGAACACAAATAGAAAAATCAGCGGGAAACCAATGGTGAAAAAGAGGGCCAGACGATCGCGGAAAAAACGCTTGGTATTGATGCGGACAAACGTGAGGACCGTAAAAAGTGATCGTTTCATTATATGTCCTCCCTCAGACCCTTGCCCGTAAGGTCGATAAAGACGTCTTCGAGATTGGCCTGTTCAACGTGTTGTTCCTTGGTGAAACCACGCTTTAACAGCTGCTTGATTAGGTTTTTAGGAGTATCAATCGCAACAATTTTGCCATTGTCCATGACGGCAATCCGGTCGCACAGAACCTCGGCCTCATCCATATAGTGGGTGGTCATAATGACACTGATGCCGCGGTCGCGTACCTTCTCGATCAGGCCCCATAGATTACGCCTAGCCTGCGGGTCAAGACCAGTCGTAGGCTCATCGAGAAAGAACACCTTAGGACCGTGGACAAGCGCTGTCGTGATGCTGAGGCGCTGTTTTTGGCCGCCAGATAAACTTTCGACATAGCTATTCGCCTTTTCTTCGAGTTCCACGTCGCGCAGGAACTGCATCGCATCAACTCGTTCGCCGTACGCCGCTGCAAACATTTCAATAACTTCAGTTAGTTTAGTTTTATCCTGAAATGCTGGCGTCTGAGGCTGAACGCCAATGATGTATTTGATTTTTTCTGGGTCTTTGGCAACATCAATGCCATCAATAAGTACTGTTCCGCTGTCGATTGGGCGCAAGGTCTCCATCATTTCAAGCGTGGTTGTCTTACCAGCTCCGTTAGGACCAAGGATACCGAAGATTTCTCCCTTTTTGACGGTAAAACTAATACCGTCCACAGCCTGCTTATCCCCATAGCGTTTCTTGAGGTCTTTTACTTCAATCATTGCAACCATTACGGTCTATTTTACTATAGAGCCCTACAAAGTGCTACAAAAAAGCCCCCGGGGAGGGGGCAATTTTGGCACCTGTTTGTTTGATAATACTATACTACCAAACGCGCCCAAGATGCAAGTGCTTATTTAAGCGTGCAAGCCTAAAATCTAGACTATTTTTTCTTAGAAACAGTAAGGAAACCGTTTCGTGGGTTTTCCTTCACTTCACGATCGCTAGGAAGATCAACTGGGTGACCCTTAGCGTTCTTCTCTACCTTTGCGAAGAAGAAGATTGTCTGTGGTTTGCCACCACGAAGTGTTACTTCTGTGCTGTGCAAGTAATATGTGACGCCCTTTGAGTTTTTGTGACTGTAAGCCATAAGTTCTTATACCTCCTGTTATGCTATTACGAATGCTAGCGTACAACTTGGCTCTTCCGGTGTCAACAATTAAACGCTCTTATAATGGCGGCGAAGGAGGAGTCGTAGAATCAAAAGACCGACGATACGAGCGATGATCATGAGTCCTAGTATGATACAAACAAGCACTGACCAGCCTGCAAAGTCGGGCGACCAAAGGGGCGACGCATAGACATGAAGATAGGTGCTCGGATCGGGGTAATGGACCGATGAAATCAAGTTGGTTGCAGCCGGGTATTTTTGGAGTTCACTAAGGGTACACTCGAGGTATGCGGTCGAATAGCGAGTGAATTTTGGAGCGCATACGTCCTGCGCTTTTTTGTAAATATTGCCGTTTGGATTTTGATCACTCGACGCGCTATTGTCGGCTTTTTTTACGTCGCGGTCATACGCTGCCTGCAGGTAAAGACCTTTTTCCATGTCAGTATTCATATGAGCCGAAACATAGCGTTGTAAATCGTACAATCTTTGTATGGTAATATCGTCATTGCCTACGGTGTCAGCCGCGAGGACCGCATCGCGCCGCTGCACCATGCCGATATTATTAAGGCGTAAAAAAGTCGCAGCAATAAAACAAGCAATGATAAACAAAATTAGTAGTTGCCACGTTTTGAGACGCTGCAACTGCCTTATATGCCGCTTTATGTTTCGTTTGTCTGCCACCAAGGTAACCCCACCATAAGTATTTGCTTTTAGTATAGCACGTAGCCCCCTACCCAGCCGTCGTTTGGTCGCGTATACTAAGGTTTATGAATATCTTCTTTTCAGGACTTGGTGGCGTCGGTATGGGGCCTCTGGCTGAAATTGCGCGTGATGCTGGCTATACGGTATTCGGATCTGACCTCGAAGAAGGCCTGATGACCGATAAGTTGAAGTCTGATGGGATTAGCGTACACATCGGGCCGCAAGACGGGTCATTTCTACAAGCTACTCATGATAAGAAAGCGATTGACTGGTTTGTCTACACGCCGGCTATCACAGACGGCCACCCAGAACTTGAGCTGGCGCGGACACTGGGCATAAAGACTGCCAAACGTGGTGAATACTTGGCGCATTTTATTGAGGAAAAAGGTCTGAAACTGATTGGAATTAGTGGCACGCATGGAAAAACCACGACGACAGGAATGATCATATGGACTCTCGAGCAGCTTGGCATTCCTATTAGTTATTCAATCGGTACGACGCTTCCTTTTGGACCGAGTGGGAAATTTGACCCGCAGAGTGAGTACTTCGTATATGAATGTGATGAATTCGATCGTAATATGTTATATTTCCACCCCTATCTCGCGGTTATCCCGAGTGTTGACTACGATCATCCTGATACGTACCCGACCGAAGAGGATTACAAATCTGCCTTTAGGCAATTTATTCATCAGTCCGAGATGACGGTTTTGTGGCAAAAAGATGCCAACTTTATTGGTACGGATAGCCAAAATATTTGGGCGCTTCAGGATAGTGATATAGTGCCAGTGAAATTTGCCGGAGAGCATAATCGGCGCAATGCTAATTTGGTACTAAAAGCAGTCGAACGACTGGGGCTAGGTACGAATAAAGACGTGCTACCCGCCCTTGAATCCTTTCCTGGTACCGATCGGCGTTTTGAAAAGCTCGCTGAAAACCTCTATAGCGACTATGGCCATCATCCAATCGAAATTGCTGCAACGCTTCAGATGGCACGTGAGATTTCCGACCATGTGGTGCTAGTGTACCAGCCCCACCAAAATATTCGTCAGCACGAAATTAAGGACCAATATACGACGCAGTTCGAACTAGCCGATGAGATTTACTGGCTGCCCACCTATTTGTCGCGAGAAGACCCAACACTCAAAATTCTTGAACCTAGCGAGTTAATCGGTAATATTACTAATAAAGACCACGTGCACGTAGCAGCGTTTGACGACGTACTGTGGAGTGATATAGAGGCAGCCCGAAGCGAGGGCAAATTAGTGCTTGGCATGGGCGCAGGCGCGATTGATGGGTGGCTGCGAAAAAGATTAGCCGACTCTCTTTAACGATTGTCACCGTTACCATGAAGAGCACCGCGAGCCTTACGGCTCTGTAGCTTTTCAAGATTATTGATCGCTACTGTCTCGATGTCGGATCCTAAGAGGATAGCCACTGCGTTTACATACCACAGTACATCCCCCAGTTCTTTGGCGAGTTCTATCCGGTCAACATCCGATAGTTTACCGGCCTTGTCGCGAACGATCTTTTTAAATTTTTCAGCTATCTCGCCGCTTTCGCCCACAAGCCCTAAAACCTGAGCCATAAGTTCAGCGTTAATATCGCCGTACGCGTGATTGGGTGTCAGCGTGCTGATGGCTTTTTGTCCGTAATCTTTTAAGTTCATGTTGCCTCCTATTTCTCGCTTTAGTATACATACTGAACGTCGAACTCTTCAAAAAAGAAGTCGTCGTTAAAGAAGCTTCTGGTGATAATTTCTTCGACCCCAGGGACAAGTCGTGCACTAGCTAATTTATGCGGCTGAATCCATTGCAAGTTATCAGTTATCGCTATAGTATCTTTATTAAATCGAAGCACGTGCACAAGCGTGGTAGATAAAGTATCTTTGTCATCCTGCACCCGGATGTAGGCGTCCCCGACATGAGAAAGAGCCTGGTCAGTCAGGCCGAGTTTTTCACGAGCCACACGCCTGCCAGCATCAAGTACGCTACCGTCAGTCAACAGGATTTTTGAATAAGGCAAGGTCCACCTATCTATGTATGGCTGCTTGTGCCGCTTATAGAGCAGAACGTCGCCTTCACTGTTTTGAATGAGCAACATGCAGAGTATTTTTGGTTGATTTGAGGATGTATATTTAGTCAAATTATCAATATATGAAAAAGAATTTTGACTTAATATATATGTGTCTCCCACTTTTTTAATAACATCTGCTTGTAAGAGAACCTTAAGATGGTAAGAAAATACATTTGTATCCGTTTTTGATAGTTTTAACTCGCTAAAACGTGCAGACTCACGGTAAGTTAAAACATTAATAATATGCTTTTGGAGAGGATGTTTTAATTCTATTTTCTTTGTCATATTTGACTCAAATTGTAATTGGTAAAGATACACGAGTCAAGTAAGCAAGTCTATAAGAAAATCGTCTAGCTAGTTGTTAGTTGGATCACTGATTCCAAGCGAATCAGGATTGAGAGGATCACCTGCGTACGCATCGACCGCTTGAGCCGCAGCGGCTTGTTTTTCATACAGAGTCTTGAACTGATTTACAGAGTCCGAGTTGATTGGTCCCGAGTTAGCATACTCCCCAAAATTATTATCGTTACTCGCCGCTTGACTTGCGACGCCGCGGTAACCAGGTCGACTAAGATCAAGTTGTGCAGCACCGCTCGTTGAATAAAGAGTCATACTAATAACGACCAGTATCGACGCAATTACAACAGTCATAGTTATAAGTAACATGAATCGATGGGTACCCCAAAATGATGTCTCTGTGTCCATCTCTGGTTCAGTTTTTAGGGCTTCTTCTTCCATTACTTCCCCGTCACTTCCGTATCTACAAAGACATTAAAGACATTATCATAGTCACTAATGTATTCATTGAGTCTGGTAACATCAGCGTGAACTTGACTGCGCAGTGTTCGAGCGAGCGAAATTGCATCGTAAAATGCCTGTGGCTGTTTGGTACAGTTAGTAGCAATTGCGGTCGCAAGCTGTTGTTCATAGGTCACGTAATCTGCGCGAAATGTGGTCAGTGCCGCGCCATAATTTTGCGTAACCGACAGGAGATCGCTAATGTCATAGTGATTGCTGTCCGCTCGATCATTAAAACGAACCATGAGCTTGGTAGACATCGATTCGTAGATTTGACCCCTGTTAACACGAAGGAGCGCGTCGCTAGCGTGAAGTTGAGCCAACGTGTTTTCGACGCTGACGCAACTTGAACGAATACGAGTAAGCTGTGCATCACTAAGGGGAGTCGACTGAGCATGGATGGCGCCAACTAAGACCGTGGCTAAGGCGAGGGACGCGACTGCGCCAATTACGATCAATTGTCCTACTTTTTTCATTACCTTTATTATCTAACGCGGAGGGCTATTTGGTCAAATGATACTTGCTGTCTGAGCAACTGACCAGTCGATCTTTAATGAGTCCATTAAGAGCCTGGTCAAAACGCTCATCAGCCTGAAGTAGCGAGCGCAGCTGAATGTTAGATAACTCTTGCTTAGTCAGAAGTTTAATAATTTGCCCTCTCACCTCACGCACACTGCCATGTAAAGCAGACTGTTTCTTGTAATGTGCACTTTTATTGATTCGACCAGCGCCATGTTTTTTAAGATAACTTCCATAGTCCATCAGCGCCCAGTAAAATTCTCGTGGATGTTCCCGGTCTAACACTTCATCTAATTTTTGCAAAAGCGTACTGTCGTCCACACTGATCTGATCCTCAAAAAAGTGATGAAATAGGACCGTACGAATGTTTGTCTCGATGAATGTGACGGGTTGATTGAAACTATACGCTTGAATCGCTCCTGCTGTATTAGGACCCACACCTGGAAGACTCATGAGGCCAGCTAGGTCATTTGGAATCTCACCATTAAAATCACTCTCTGCTTTTTTGGCTGCATCGTGGAGAAACTTCGCGCGGCGATTGTATCCCAGGCCGTTCCAAACAATCAGCACATCAGAAAGTGGCGCGACGGCGAGGTCATGGACGGTCGGAAACCGCTTGATAAACGTAGTAAATTTTGGGATGACGCGCTCAACCTGTGTCTGCTGAAGCATCAGTTCGCTCACCAATACATAATACGGATCGGTATTATCACGCCATGGCATATCACGGTACAGTTCGCGTCCTTTTTGCCAGATTAATTCCTGAAAATCATCTTTATTCACTCCTTTAGTATAACGGCGTATAATAAATATATGACAACATACACACTAGCAGGAGGATGTTTCTGGTGCCTAGACGCTGTGTACCGACGGCTCAAAGGCGTAGAGTCGGTCGTGAGTGGATATTCGGGTGGCGGAACGCTTAATCCCACATACGAACAGGTCTCTACTGGTGAGACAGGGCACGCGGAGGCTGTTCAGATTACGTTCGATGAAACAATTATTCCAAAAGAGACGATCCTTGATCTCTTCTTCCTGATTCATGATCCGACAACCCTAAACCGCCAAGGCAACGACGTAGGTCCTCAATATCGATCTGCTATGTTCTATAGTAACGATGAACAGAAGAAAGAATTTGAGGATGCACTCGAACGGGCTAAGGAGCACTGGGATAATCCTATCGTTACAAAAATCCAGGCACTTGATGTGTTTTATCCAGCCGAGGACTATCACCAAGATTACTTCAACAAAAACCCAGGCAATGGCTACTGTTCAATCGTCATCGCGCCAAAAATTGTTAAAGCACGTTCGGCTTATACCAAGTGGTTTAAGGATTAATATGAAGCTTACGAAATACGAACATGCTTGCTTTACGGTTGAGCTAGAAGGAAAGGTACTCATTGTTGATCCTGGTGTTTTCACGAAGACACTTGAAATTCCGGCCAACGTAGTCGGTATTGTTGTTACTCACGAGCACGAAGACCACTTTGACCCTGAAATCTTGGCCGCAATTTACGATAAGAATCCCGAATCGGTTCTGGTATCGCTTGCTTCAATTACCGAAAAAATGATTGATCACAAATCGATAGTTGTTAGGCCTGGCGATAACATTACTGTTGGACCGTTTACCTTAGAGTTTTTTGGTGGCAAACACGCTGAAATACATTCAAGCATTCCACTCGTCGATAATGTTGGTGTCCTTGTTAACCAATCTATATACTATCCTGGCGACTCATTTGCCGAGCCAAACCGTGATGTACAAGTACTCGCTCTACCTGCGAGCGGACCATGGTACAAGATGAGCGAAACAATAGATTTCATGCTCGCGGTAAAGCCACAATCCGCTTTTCCGACGCACAATATACATAATTCCGAACCAGGCCAAGCACTATTTGATCGAATTGTCGGCGGATTTGCTAGTAGAGCACATATAGAATACCAGCCTCTGCAACCCGGTCAGTCAATCGAGTTATGAGCACGGTTGAAGGCGGCATTACATACCTCTCAAAACAGGATGCGGTCATTGATCGTATCATAGCGAGCGGTGCTAAACCGACGTTCACTCCTCATAAAAACTACTATCAAGAATTGGTTGAAAGTATCGTTTCACAACAACTCAGCGTGAAAGCAGCTGCAACAATTTTGAAGCGGTTTGTCGATTTGTTTCCTGGGGACGGATTTCCTAGCCCAGATCAAATATTACAAGTCGATATTGAGCAGTTACGCGGCGTGGGCCTGTCACGCCAAAAAGCGAGCTACATTCAAGATTTAGCACTAAAAGTCATTGATGGAACCGTGAAATTTAATCATCTCGACGCGCTGACAAACGATGAAGTGATCGCAGAGCTTATACAAATTAAAGGTGTCGGCGTATGGACAATACATATGTTTTTGATGTTTTGTATGGGACGACTGGATGTGCTGCCTGTTGGAGATTTAGGAATTAAAAATGGTATCCGTAAACTGTACAATCTTGACCACCTGCCTACTCCAGACGAAATTACAGAAATCGCTAAAAAAAATAACTGGCATCCATACGAATCAATTGCTAGTTGGTATGTCTGGCACTCGCTCGATAATAAGCCTGCTTTAGACTAGATATTTTGGAGACTACTGGTATCAAGTCCTGGGACGTTCACGCCCTTTAGAAGATTCTGTAGGCCACCATTTTGCGCTGAATTAATAAGATCAGAAATCGTAATGATGGCCGAGATTCCACTCACTAGTACCACGACGCCTGTTAGAATTGCAAACCATAGCACGACTCGGCCAGCGAACTTTTTGTACCGCGCTGCTTCAAGCATTTCATTGCCCTGCTTGTCACGCATGGCGCCCGACATGACGAGTGCAAGATCAACAATTGCCCATATACCAAGACCGCCCAACGTGAGCAACTTGAAAATTCCCGTACCAATTTTACCTAGGTAAAATCGATCAACCCCAAATACTCCCCAAAAAAAGCTAAAGAAAAAAACCGCAAGAAAGTGACGTTGTCTTGGTTGTGAAGCGCCTTCGACTGAGTTTGGCGTTGCTACAACCACCGGTTCTGTAGCGACAGGCACGGACGCTACTTCAGGTTCATTTTGCATGCTTATAGTATAGCATTAAGCATGAGTGGCATACTGTTCGGGTGACCATGGCGGTGTTGAAGCCATAAAAATCCTTAAATGATTACCAACATAGTAGTATGATTCGTTCGGGTTTATGATTACAACATCCTCGGATTTAAGCTCGACCGTTTTTTCAGCAGTTGTGAGTGTACCCCTGCCCGAAATAACAAAAAACTCTAAGTGTGAAATTGTATTCATCGACCAACCAGACTCAGGATACCGACCATTAATCTCAGCCACACTTCCGTCAATTTCGCCATTCGAACCATATTCAAAAACTACGCAGCTTAAACCGTTTTGATGATTCTGCGACTGCGATTTTGATATATGTTTCATATTAAGGCGTTAGGCGATTAATATCGCGTGGGAAAAGACTAGCTTCTTTAACGTTCGTAAGACCTATAATCTTTTGTGTTACGCGTTCAAGACCCATACCGAAACCCCCATGAACAGGCAAGCCATATTTAAATGCCTGTAGGTAATATCTGAAACCATCAGCCTCTGGATCACCACCTGCAATTGTTTTAAGTTGTTCAAGTAGGACATCGTAACGATTCTCACGCATACTGATAGTTGCGATTTCTACGCCACGGAAAATGAGGTCTGCGCGTTCCGCAAATTCTGGATTTTCGGCTTCTTTGCGGTGATAAAACTTCATCTCACTTGCAGGCCATTTAGTAACGAACACTGCTTCGCTTCCGAGGTTTTTCTTGGCATATTCACAAATCCAACGCTCTTCGTCAGGTCGCATATCTTTCTCACCTACACTGTTCTCGCCGGTCGCTTTGCTATAGAGTTCATGAACTTCCATAAGAGGAATTTGGGGAATTTTTTCTGCGAGTTTTACGGGTGTTGCGTTAAGTTTTGTTAATTCTGACTTATGCGTTTCCCAAATACTTGTCGTTACATTTTGGATTAAACCCCCTACGATGCTCAGTAACTGCTGAAAATCAACAAAGCCGATCTCGGCATCGATATGTATAAACTCCGTCATGTGACGAGTAGTCGCAGATAGTTCAGCTCGATAGGTTGGGTTAATTTCATAGGCACGTTCAAACACACCAACCATAATTTGCTTATAGAACTGGGCGCTCTGTGCTAGGGTTGCCTCTTTACCGAAGTAATCAAGTTTGAAGACCTCAGCGCCGCCTTCGGTTGCCTCAGGAAGTAACTTAGGTGAGTTAAACTCGACAAATTCTAAATTATGAAGATATTGCCTTACCGCTTCTTTGACGCCTGCTTGAATTTTGAAGATCCCGGCCTCCCCGATGTTGCGAAGACCAATAACACGATGCTCAAAAAGTGTATCAAGATTCTCGGACTGATGGCTCAGCGGCTTGTCGATCTCAATTGGCGATTCATCTGTTACTGGCACTTTTACTTCGACAATTACGTCGTGAAGTTCGGCTCCGCCCGGAGCTCGTTCATCGGCAACTACCGTACCAGTTAGTGCAAGAACTGTGCCGGTCTGAAGACCACGTAGTTTTTCGAGTTCATCACCACTGTCAATAAGCGTCTGAGCTAAGCCACTACGATCCCGCAGGGTAATAAAGTTAAGGCCGCCAAGCAGACGTTTTTTATGGAGCCACCCTTCAATCGTGATCGTTTCACCGATTTTCTGTGCTAATTCACTGTTTAAAGTTCGCATTAATATTTTCCTTGTTTGTAGCTAGTAATTGAGTGGCTGATTAGGGTCGATAATGCAAGCTAGCACGCCTCGGCTATTTGCCGACCCGCTCATCTCTGTCATTATTACCACGAAGTATCATCTTGGCTCTATTCTATCACTACCCCTTATATCAATCAATTTATTACAGATTTTGTCTGGTCGGGCATATTTTGTAATATAATGGAAATACGATGGTGAAAAGAAATGAAAAATCTGCAATCACTCAAATACTTCTCGCTCTGGTGCCCTACACTAAACAAAATCTCCTGTTAAGCTTCAGTCCTCACCGTTTTTTTAATGAGTTAGAGAAAACAAGCTCGTACTCTGCACCGTCACTAAGGACTGCGTTCAGCCGAGGTAAAAAGGACGGTGTTTTTGCTATTAATAAAGACCGCGTATCCCTCTCGCTTAAGGCACGCCAAGTCGTTCAACCATACATAGCGCAACAACTTTCTGGAGGTGGCCAGCTGATGGTTATATTTGATATTCCAGAGAACTTTAGTGACCGAAGGAGAAAACTTCGATTACTCCTACGGCAATTTGGCTTTAAACAAATACAGCAAAGCGTCTGGATGAGCAACCAGGACTCACGCGAGGTGCTGTTTGACTCAATTCTTGATCTTGATATTGCGGACTGGGTACAACTGTATGAAGCAGTTAGAATAGATTAGATTTTATTACAAATTTTGCTCGACCGGACAAAATTTGTAATATTCTGTGGTTAGACATCTTCGTATGTTTTTGGAGTATTGTCTGGGAGATCGCTCAAATCTGAGGATGGCTTCCTCGTTGCAACCGTACGGAGGTCTTCGTGAGAATCAAATTCATCAATAATCTTGCGACCGATGAGAGCTTCTAGGGCGTCATCCAAGGTGACAATCCCGACCGTCTCGCGGTACTCGTTCACTACAATAAATAAATGGTGGTGGGTACGTAAAAATGCCGCCAGAGCGTGTTGTAATGTTTGGTCTTCACGGATATAAAACACTCTCGGTTCCATCGCCTTCTCTGCCGTCACCGAGCGCTTGATATCAAGCGCCAACAGGCTTTGAATCTGCAAAATACCAATGACGTGATCAATGTCGCCGTCGATGACAGGCAGACGGCTATGACCGGTTCTATGCAGTTCATCGAGCGTTAGCGGACCAAGAAACTCAGACTTATTAATAGTAGTAATGTGCCCCCTGGGGGTCATGACTGTGCTAATTAACTTGTGCGAGAAGGACAAACTATGAATAATGAGCTTCTTTTCATCACTGGATAAAATTCCTTCCGAACTATCTACGAGGTATTCTAGTTCCACACGAGAACCAAGACGAGTCAAAGCCTCGTGAGTCTGCGAGACGCCAATAATACGCGTCAAAAGAGGAAACCGCTCCGCAAAACGAAAGAGATGAGGCTCGTAAACATGATAAAGTGACCTTCCGAGTGACCTGAATACTTTCAGCTGTCCCAGTCCACCATAGACGAGCACACCTAAAATAGCCGTAACACTTCCCGGTACCCATCCAAACACAGCAATGCTGAGAAGACTATAGGCCACAATGAGTAGTCCGCTGAGACCACGAAGCAGAGACATAACGCTGGCACTATAAGCTTCACGACGAAGCTGTGCCTGGGCAGCCTTGTCTCCCTTGTCTACCCGGTGATTAAGCTCAAAATTACTGAAGTTCGAGTGTTTGGGCTTCATGCTCGCAACTAACAGCAACTTAAGATATACAAGAATGAGTAGGACGGTAAGAAATGTAACCATGATACTTATACTATATCATCAGTCTCACGTGTGCGACCTGTCCTGGCCGCGTGTTTCTTGCTATAATTAATACAGTAAAAAAAGGAGTGCTGTAAGTGAGTAAACGTGGCTGGATTATCTTTGTTGTTGTAGTGGTCGTTCTCTTGACTGGGTTGGTTCTTATATCCCGTAGCGCCAATCCCCAGATTGATACAAGTAAAATTGATGCAAATGCGATTCAAACCGCGAGTGCAGCCAATGGGAATATCGCTGATCATGTCTTTGGACCAACAACCAGCAAAGTAACTTTGATTGAATATGGCGACTTTCAGTGCCCTTACTGCGGCGAAGCTCACCCACAACTAAAGGCAATAACTACCGAATATCAGAATCAAGTGACCTTTATATTCCGTAACTTCCCCATTACTACCGCTCACCCTAACGCTCGCGCAGCGGCAGCAGCCGTCGAATCAGCCGGACTCCAGGGAAAATACTGGGAAATGCACAACGCCGTTTATGAAAATCAATCGACGTGGGAAAATTTGACTAGTGAAACCCTTACCAATGCTTTTGCAAGTCTGGCAGGCGGGATTGGTGTTGATAAAGACAAATTTATTGCGGGGCTTTCGGACCCGGCAGTCAATCAAAAGATATCATACGACCAAGCTGTCGCTAAAAAGCTTGGTGTTGAAGGAACCCCTTCTCTTTACCTGAATGGGAAGCTCCTAGACACTAACGTCAGTCAAGATCTTGAGACGGGTACGGGTACCAAGCTCAAGACAATGCTAAACGCCGCGTTAAAAGCTGCACACATTGCTCTTCCTGCTGGTGAAAGCTAAAATACTTACCCGTTAGATAGCAAAAACACCCCGGTGCCTTGGGGTGTTTTCTTTTTTTGTAACATCTTGTCCGAGAGGACAAGACATCGGATTTGAATCATTACGAGAATGATTCTACTGTGCAATATACAGTTGCCATTCGGCAGGCACCACATCCACGGCG
>Ga0105240_10002471_pt1 | contig 29718 bp, 45 predicted proteins | sample KBSC54metaG_FD_80426 | JGI IMG/M metagenome (GOLD analysis project Ga0105240, IMG submission 80426) | Corn rhizosphere microbial communities from Kellogg Biological Station, Michigan, USA - KBS C5-4 metaG | ecosystem: Host-associated > Plants > Roots > Rhizosphere > Soil | place: Michigan, USA... | reverse complement strand
TGACAGCGAGGAATTGATCCGCGTCAAAAACATCATTCCCCCCACCTGTAAAATGAATTCGAACCAATGTCCAAACATCAGAGCCGCCTCCGCGTCCGGTGAAAACCGATAAATTAACATTATGCTGCCATGAACCTGCAACAGTTGTCAGCGTCGTTGTCGTGGGACTAGAACCATCTAAATTCGAATAGGTAACGGTTAAATCGCTGGCGCCGGCCGTGTAATAGGATGGGATTGCAAGAGACTGGCCAAAAACTGCAACGGTTAAATAAATTCCAAAGCCATTCGCATATACCGCGCGGTTTGACCATGGAGTAGTCAAGTAAATAACGCTTCCTGGGAAAACGATGCCCGTAGTCTCTAAAGGAAATATCGTCGTCGTCATTTTATAACCCGCTTAAGGAAAACCATTGGCCTGCACTGGCTGGCGGTGCTGCTGCGCTTCCCTTAAAACTTGCGATGACGGCATTTAAATCGGTTGAACTTCCAACAGTCCAAGTTGGATTGATGGCAGCAGCAGTAGATTGAACCAAATATGCCATCGAATTACCAAAAGCAGACCCGCCGCCAAGCCCTGTATCAGAAACCGTTAATCCCGAATTAATTGTTGGTGCTGTGAATCCTGTGCCTGCTGCTATTCCAGCCACAATTAATTCATTATTCGCAGTCGGTGTAATGCTTCCAGCTTGAATAGTTGATGCGGTTGCAAGTGCCCCATTTTGCTGATCGAATGGTGAAGCGACTGCACCGCTCCATGCCTGGATACACAGCGCGGGATAGGTGTTTGCGCCATTATAACTAAAGCTGTGACCTGATCCTACCGTTGGATTATAGCAGTAATAAATACGAGCATTGGAATTGCTTCCGCCCGAGGAATTAGTTAGCTGTGTCCAAGTATTGCTTTTAGAATCTGTTAGAGTGCCTTCAGGGGAGGCATGATACCAGCTAGTCATAGCGACGATAAGATTTGCCCCAGTCGTATTGATAGTAGACCCTGCCGCAGGAGCAGTGCCCAGGGTTCCACCATTCGCGCCGTTCATGGCGCCGCCTGTGTGTGCGATTAAAGACCAGGCCATCTACCGAGTTCCGACAAGGCTAAACGGAACTAACCCGGTAAGGGAAGATGCACTAGATGTTACAAACGTAACGGTATTACCTATAGCAACGGAATTTGCAGCAGTTGCCGTGGCATTCTGTGGCGTGCTGGTGAGAGAAAGGCTTGAGCAACCAGTCACTGGCGTGCCATTAATATTCAGCGTCCCTGTGACCGTTCCGGCAACTGTGGCGAGGTTTTTAAGACTGTTGATAGTGAAAGCGAACGGTGCATATTGAATCAGTGTTATCGTCTGGGCCGCTGTTACCGCATCACCGAGATACGAGCCGCCAACTTGGTCCAATCCCAATGCTGCACGAGCCGCCAAGGCAGTCGTCGATGCTGTTCCGCCATTGGCAACCGGAAGGGCACCCGTGACTCCCGTTGTCAACGGTAAGCCAGTTGCATTGGTTAGAACAGCGGCTGAAGGTGTGCCCAGGGCAGGGGTGACTAACGTCGGGCTGGTAGCGAAAACATTCGCGCCAGTTCCAGTTTCATCGGTTAACGCAGTCGCCAATTGAGCCGAAGTGAATGAACCTAAAGATGTGGCATTGCCGGATGATGTCACTACGCCTGTTAAATTGGCATTCGTTGTTACATTTCCTGCCGTTAAACCCGCAGCAGTCCCAGTAAGATTTGTTGCAACTCCTGAAACTGGTGTTCCCAATGCAGGCGCGACAAAAGTTTTATTGGTCAGCGTGTCCGTACTAGTACGCCCCACCAGTGTATCCGATGCAGCCGGGAAAGTGAAAGTGTTGCTGCCGCCACCTGTCAGGGTTACATTTCCACCAGTAACGGTCAAATCACGTTCAATTGTCCCACCGCCAATTAAAAAACCATCTGCGTTATTGGTAACCACTAATCCCGCTGCGTTTGTCGTTGTCATAATTTATCCCCTCTATACCACCGTCAAGTTTCCTGAAGAATTCCGAACAACCCAATCCGTGTTTGTCGCAACGCATATTAATTCCGCGCTGTCATAAAGATTTGTTGATGCAAAATAACCGCCCGCACCTGTTGTTGAACTTTTGCTAAAACTTTGATGTATGGTCTGTCCTGAATTCTGTGCAATTTTCCAACCGCCCGCACCGTTCCCTACCACAGCAACAATTTGCCCAATCGCGGCAGTTGATGGAAGCGTTATCGTGCATAAGGCCGCATTATTCGCTACATAACCATTATTAACCGCCGCTGCTTGCGTGGTTCCAGTAACGTTATTCCAGGTTATACCACCACCGCCACCGGATGGTGTTTGCCATGTCGCTGCTGTGCCGCTGGTGGCAGTTAAAACTTGGCCGCTTGTCGGCGCGGTCGCGGCAGAAACCACAACGGCAGTGGTTGCCGATGCCAAAGAAGTTGCCTCAATCGCACCCGTCCCTGTAGGTGTGAGGGATGAACCGCTACCGACCACCATCGCAGCAGTCGTATTAGTTCCGCCTGTAATCGTGTTGAATGCTGAACCTGCGCTGCTGCTGGCAGATATGGCATATGGACTGACAGAAGTGCCCGCACCTGTAATCGTGATATTTGTGCTGGCAGTTATTAATCCATTAATTGTGCTGACAGTGCCAGCCGTTAATCCTGCCGCTGTTCCTGTCAAATTTGTAGCTACGCCAGACGATGGCGTTCCGAGTGCGGGCGTCACCAGGGTAGGGCTATTGGCAAAAACATTTGCCCCCGTACCTGTTTCATCCGTCAACGCAGCAGCAAGATTGGCTGATGTGGGTGTTGCTAAAAACGCAGAAACATTCGCGCCCAGGCCGCTTACGCCAGTGCTGATAGGAAGGCCAGTTGCATTGGTTAACGTCGCCGAGGCGGGCGTTCCTAAAACAGGCGCGACAAAAATCTGACCTGATGCCCAGGTATTAGCTTGAGATAATACAGCCGTTTGGCTAGCGATCGGCGTGTTAAAAACATTTTTTGTGCCCGCAGAAAAATTGACTGCTGCACCGCCGTTGCTGCTCTCAATCGGTGTTGTGCGCGTTAAAGTATTCAGGCCAGAATAAGTCCCAAGGCCTGTTTCCCATTCATTCGCACCCTGATTGGCAATTCCATAATAGCAAGTATCCCCAATACTCATGACGGCGCTGAATGCCTGGTAAGACGGTACCGCTCCTAAAAGCGTTAAAGCGCCCGTGCCCGTGGTAGTGCTGGTTTCCTGAACCCTATCTTTTTTGACAAATGTCATTTTATATTATCCCTAGCTGTAATCGTAAGAAGTTCGATCATTCCAAATTAGCCTATTCGCTCCGCCATTCGCCCATGCCTGAGACTGAAACGCGCCATTGATATCATAAGTTAATTTAGAAATCTGCCACAATGGCTGAGTTTCCATAATAGCTAAATCTCCACCCAAAATTGAAATCGCATAACCCAAATAGATAGGCAATAAACCGCCTTCATTATCCGCAATTGTAATTATTCCGGGCTGATAAGAATAATTTGACATGCTATCCTCTGGTATCGTAATAATATTAATGGCTTGGTTGTTCGGGTCGAAGATGACGACTGCTTCCAGCACATTTTCAACGCCGCACAACATTATCGGGTTACCATCTGTTGTATCTGAATCTGTCCTTGTAGTAAATAATCAGTTTGAACATTCGAAGGCGCCGTCACTTGAAGATCAAAAACAGCCGGTGCCTCAACGGTTGGTGATAGGCATGCGGTCTGTGCAGCCGTTAGAAAAAGGTTCATCACGCCCGTAAGCGGGTAGGGGATTAATATCCCACCGTTCCACCGACTAAGCGTTAATAACGGCTCTGGGTCAGCAAGCGTATTCCGAATTTCCATCACTGCATCATAACCTGTCAAATCAACAGGGTTTCCCAAAATCCCATTGCTCCACGTAATCGAAGGATTGAAAGTTGCGCCGATGAAAATAATCAAAGGCTGTCTGAGTGTGCCGGGTACGATCATTCTGGTTTATCCACGTTTCCAGTTGTGCCAACTAAATTCTCAGAACCCATGGGGGCTACCGCTGGTTTCTTTTCATCAATTTCAATTCCCAAGAGGCTATCATAATTAATCGCGCGCTTGGTTTCTTCTGATTGAATTAGACCGCTGTTGTACGAACTCATAACGCGGTTAAACTGATAATCTTTAACTTTTTCTTCTTCTTCTGCACCCAAAACGCGCAGCGGATTAAATTCAATATTCAAATCATCGGGCGCTAGGCCAAACAGTTTACGACAGGATATCTCGATCATATCAAGCACGATGAACTTACTTTTCGCGCGTTCGCCTTCCAGCATGGCATTATAGTTTTCGATATCATCTTCACCGCTGTTAAATCCTGCGCTGCTAATACCAAACAGTTTCGTCATTGGCATTTTCAAATCAGCGGCTATGCCTTGGCGTATCTGAACCAATACTTCCGCAAGACCAGCGAACGTAATCTGTTTCTGTTCGTATTCGTCGTTTTTATCCATGACGATACCGTTTAGATAACTCTTAATCAAATTTACAAAATGCAAACGCTTCTGCGTACTAGCAGAACCATCATCCGTCATTAACGCTTCATTGAAATCTTGCAGGCGATAGACATCAACTTTCGCCTCATTCAATAACGCGAACACCACGTCCTGATTTCGCATGTACTGATTTAGCGATCGAACAACCTTTTCAATTTCAGACATACCCCAACCGCGCAGGCGTGGCCGGATAAAACTAGGCGCTTCTTTACCAACCACTTTATAAACGCGCGTGTGGTCAACCATCTTACCGTAATAATTATAAAATTTCGCATTATCCGCACCAAGTGCACCGCCCACGGTGATGTCGCCCTGAATATTCATCTGGTCGGCGTACAGTTCCCACATATCCACCGCACGAAATTCAAGCGGCGTATCGATATCAACACTATCAATATCAAAGGGTAATCGTGGGTCTTCATTATTAATCAGTAAAACGGCGCCACCACCAAATAGGCGCGCCCATTTCAGCGCCATTTTAACGGCACTAATCACACCATGGCGCTCTAAATAAATCTGAAGCTGAGATATTTCATCATCGTTAAGCTGTGCTGTTTTAATTTCAAATCCAGCGCGAAATGCATCTTCAATCGGCTGGTCAACAAGTGTCTGTACAATCCCATGTTCAACATACAATTCCGCAAGCAACTGCCGGAAGTTTGAAATAAGATACCAGCGCAAATTAAAATAAAGCGTATCAGTGCTAGATAATTCATTAATATTGCCCCCAGGCGTACCAAACATCGGAATTAAACTTTGTGAAAAGTCCTGTAGTGAATTCACTATGCTTTTTAGAATGGGAGCGTTTTTCTTTTTTGCCATATTTAAACTATATCAAACCCCGATACCTTTCGCGTTGGATTGTAGCAGATAACGACTGAATCGGCAAGGTTAGGGCTGGCTGTGCCCGCAGGGTTCTTGTCCACCATTGTTTTTCCACGCTTTGAAGTCTTTTTGATGGCCTGTGATAATTCAGCTTTTAATTCATGCAACCGTGGAATACGCGAATCGAGTGATATTAAATCATCAGGTTTAAACGCGCTGCCGCGATTGACAGCGCAATAGGTTTTCCAAAAACGTGAACGTAATCTAAACCATGACTGCGCTTTAAGATTTTCCCATTGATCCTTATTGAGAGGTGACATGCGATCGCCGCGAATGGTCGGCTGGTCTGGCTGTAAAACTTCTCCTGCACCATTCCATGGTTTCACACGCAGGCGTTTATTCCACTGCGGTTCTTTTATCATCGTATTTGTTTCAACGCGAAAACCAACCCCAACAGCCACGCTATCATAATACAATTCGTTACAACCAAATTTATTCGCAAGCGGGATAGCGATGCGCGCCGCGTCACCAGCTTCACCACTCCAATGATCGCAATACCGCAATGTAATACCGTAACGCATGGCAAGCGCGTTTTTATCACCGCCGCCATCAGCGATATCTTGGCCTGCTGTTTTTTCTCCTTCATCGGGTATGCCAAGCCGTATGTGCGCATCAACTGAAGCCTCAACCCACTCTTGCGGAATGATGATCCCGAACGTCGCCGCGCTATAATTCCGATCGACTTCCTGCGCGAAGATATGCAGCAGACCTTCGGCCTCTGCTTTCTGTCTGCGGTTGTCATACCATGCCTGCGTTTTATTTGGATGATCGCGCCATTCGAAAATAAAAACGCGTGTCCTGCCTTTTGCAATACGATCACCGAATGGATACCATATCTGCCCAGCCATTCGGCGTTTGTGAAAAACGTTACCTACGCCGTTCACGCTGCTGATATCAATTTGCACGTCTGTGTTATCACCAAGCGCGGCTTCAATCTGCTCAGGCCGTTCATAGTGCGCGCTTTCATCTTTGAAAAATATTGTCGTCCGTCCGCCGCGTCCAATGTTGTCACCAGCCTCACCCATAATGAAGCTGCCATTTTCAGGATTAGCGATTTTCATGTAGGTGGCATGAATATTCATATTAAAATCTTTGGGCTGCATCCAGGCGGGGAGGCGCCCAATGATCTGCCGCATTTTTGGAAAAATAGCTTTCGGGTTGCCCTTATCGTCAACGTATTCTTCCTTGCGCGAACCCCAGCCGATGGCAACGCCGGGGTGAAATAACCAGAGCCACACACTGAAGGCGCAGCATATCCACGATGCGCCGATGTCGCGCGCTTTTTCAATCAGGCCGCTTTCGCGATCTTCGAGGCACTCTAGCAGGAATTGCACGAATTCTTTCTGCCGCTGGAACAGGATAAACGGCATCAACCGATTTTCGACCAACCGCGGGTCGAACGTCACGCACCAATCCTCAATCCATTCTATGGGGTGTGTGCGATAATAATTCATCGCCACGGCAGCGGCGATAGGGTCTTTGCTGAGATATTCATCTAACTGAAACCGCTTTATTTTAATCGAACGGTAATCTGGATCCCATTTCATTTTATTGATGAACCGATTTGATTAAATCTTTCTTCGATTTCCTTGTCTGTCATATCCTCTACAGCCTTATAGTCTGGTCTAACTGTCATGTGGCTGATTGTTTTTTCCGTGAACATCGCAAGTGATTTACCAAGTAATTCTGTTCCTTTCAAAATACTTGGTGCATCGAATGTATACGCAGGTGCTATTTTCCCGTCAGACGTTTCTACATAAACTAATTCGCCTTTTCTATCTCTAACTGGTCTTACCTGCCTACAACGCTCTATAGTTTCAACTATTGTTTTAATCACGTATTCGGCTGTTACACCTGCATTCTTCGCCGCTTCTTTGAACGCAACTTCAATTGCAGCGTTTATTTCAGGGTGTTCAAGTAAATTCTTCCCGATATTCGAAGCTGATTTCTTAGAATAACCTGCGCGTATCGCAGCTTCCTTAGGGCTTTTATCAATTAGAAATTCTGTGATAAACGCCCGCTGTTTATAATTCAGCGGCATGACCTATCCCACGGGCTGCTCCGCACCAGCAACAGGTTCCGCAAAACCAACCGTGGCCACGAGGGGAGCCGGAGCAGCGTTTGGGTCAGCAGCCGGCACAGAGGCACTCTCAACGCTCGCTACGTTTCCCTGGGGGTCTACCAAGCCGTGGTCATCAGCCGGGGGTAAAGCAGCAGCCATTACGGCTGCGGATGGCTGCTCTGCGGGGGGGACTGGAGTTGCTGCCGCGTCGGCTTGCCCATGTGCTTCCATAGGGCCGGGTTCTTGACCCTCATCAACAGCAAGCGCGTCTGGCTGTGCAGTTCCGTCGCTTGTCGGAGTTGGGCCAGCGTCGCTGTGGTCATGTTCGAAAAGATTTTCAACGTCATGGATAATTTCCTCTGCGAAATGTTCGGCGGCGTGAATGATTTTTTCACCCTCATGTTCGGCTTTTTCAAGCAGGGTTTCTGAATTCGTTTGCGTGTCCATGTGAGCGGTTCTCCTGAGGCCAGAGTGCCGAGGATTCTTTTTTTCGTCAATCCCCCTTGATAAAATATTTATAACTACGTGGTGTAGTATTTATGTAGTTGCATGAAAGCCAGTGATTTGTTGGGTTTTTGGACCTATTACTACTATACTACTTACTATTAATAATAATATATAATATATAATAGAGAGAGAATTATGACTATGAGATACTAGATCATTATAATAATGCATATATGTGTCGTGTAGAAAAAGCGGGGTACTGTCGTAATGGCAGAATTCTGCGGTTTTTTGGCAAAACATGTGGTAGTAAAAACTATTTTTAGCGGGGTAATTATTTTGGGTTGACTAAAATGTAGAAACGTTGAAACATACATTAACCCAAAAGGAGGGGATTCGAAAATGACCAAAAAAACCATTGACCAGAGGCTAGAAGATATGAAAAAAAGCCGAGGTGTGGTGCCGACAAACTTTTATATGCCACACGAAATGAAAACGATTATCAAGCACATTTGCAAGATGCGCAATATGAGCGTGACGAAATTTATTGAGACGGCTTTAATGGAATACCTTGAAAAGGTTGAAGAAAATACCCCCCCTATCTAAAATCTGACAGAAAATAAGGGAGAAAACCGATGCTTGAAGAATTTCTAGCGTTTTTGGATGAAAATGGCTGTTCGCCTGCCGATAAAACGACGATAAAGGCAGATGATCTGATACACAATTACCGAATTGTGGACGGAAACCGTAAAAGAAACGGGGCATATCAGCTAAAAATTACGCCTGAATTTGGGTGCGGCTGGGTGAAGAATTACCGCACGGGCGAACTGCTGAAATGGACGAGTAAACTATCGCGCAGCCTCACGCCGAATGAACGCACCGAAATTCGGAAGCGCCTAAAAGCTGAAGAAACAGCCCGCGAGGTGGCACGCGCCGCGGCGGAAAAAGAGGCTGCCATGCGCGCCTTGATGACGTGGAACCGCGGCACGGCGCCGACCGAAAACGCCTATTCGAAGCGGAAGCAGATTAAATTGCTGGGCGTGAAAATGATGGGAACGATTATCATGGTTCCTGTTTATATTGATAGCGCAGTGGCATCGGTTCAATTCATCGCGGAAAACGGCGAAAAGCGGTTTATGAAGGGTGGCCGAATTAAGGGCGGCTATGCGGCGATCGCCAAGTCTGATGATGATAAATCCACGATCGCTATTTGCGAAGGCTATGCCACCGGCGCGAGCGTGCGCGCTGCCACAGGCTGGCCAGTAATCGTGGCATTCAGCGCTGGTAATTTGGAGCATGTCGCCCTGACCATGCGCACGAAATACCCGGACGCGCGGATTGTGATTGCAGCCGATAATGATTGCGAAACCGAACCGAACATTGGGATTGAAAAGGCAAAGCAGGCCGCAGTGAAAATCGGCGCGCACGTGATTTGGCCTGAAATCGTCGATAATGATGGGAAATCAGTCGATTTTAACGATGTTCATGTCAAAATGGGGCTGGAAGCGGTCAAAGAACGGCTGGAAAAGGCGGTAATTGCGGAAAAACCGCGCCAACCCGAAAAACCGGAAAAGTCCGAGTTTTCCGAATTAAGTGAAAGTGGTCAGAATTTTTCTGACCAATCCGAGGATGGTGAACGGGTTTACGATATTTACGATGAAAAGCCAGTTGACGATGTTCCTTTCACAATATTGGGGCATGATGCTGGGAATTATTATTTTCTATCTAGGGGAAGTGGGCAGATTATCGCGCTTACAGCAAGCAATCTTGGAAGCATGACAACTCTTTTCAGATTAGCACCTTTGGAATATTGGCGTCATCCGTATGATGAGAAAACAGGAAATAGAAAAATAGCTGAATTCGCTTGCAACCATTTAATACAAATGTGTGAGAAAAAAGGGGTGTTTAAATTACAGAATGTTCGCGGCATAGGAGTCTGGGAAGATAATGGCCGTTACGTGATGCATTGCGGTAATCATTTGGCGATTAATGGGGAAGAATATAGTCTATACAGATTTAAAAGCGAATATGTATATCCATCACAGACCGAAATTAGAATAACAGGTGAGGCATTAAGTAATTTGCAAGCATCTAAATTGCGCGAATTATGCGCAATGTTATCATGGGATAATAATCTATCTGGCGAATTACTTGCAGGCTGGATCGTCATTGCTCCTGTTTGCGCGGCACTACCGTGGCGCCCGCATATTTGGGTGACTGGGCAAAGCCAGTCCGGGAAAACCACTGTGCTGAAAGATATCATCATGCCGATGATGGGCGAGATGGCGCTGCAAATTGAAGGCGGAACAACAGAGGCGGGCGTTCGGCAAACCTTGGGATATGGTGGCCGTCCAGTAATTTATGATGAAGCAGAAAGCGAGAGCCTGCGCGATCAGGGAATTATTGAAGCGGTGCTGTCATTGGCGCGCCGCGCGTCCAGTGGGGGTAAAATTATTAAGGGGACGTCAGGAGGCGATGCGATTGAATACATGGTACGGTCAGCATTTTGTTTTTCAGGAATCAACCCCGCGATTAAACACCGTGCTGACGAAAGCAGAATTTCAATGCTGGGATTGAAACGCGACACCAGCCAAGGCGCAGATGAAAGATACAAGACTGTTAAAAAAGAAATCCGATCGTTGATTAATAAAAAATATGCGGCAGGTATGTTAATGCGCACCTTGCAGAACATCGAAACATTAATCGCCAATATCCATATTTTCACTGATGCGGCCAGTGAAGTTTTATGCGATCGCCGCGCCGCAGATCAGATCGGTGCGATGTTGGCGGGATTATATTTGCTCACTACCACGCGCACTATCAGCCATGAAAAAGCTGTTGAGTGGATTAAAAAGCACGATTGGAAAATGCATACCGCAATAGCTGAACAAGCTGACCCTGAAAAATTAATTATGACAATCGCGACAAGAAATATTCGTTATGAAGATAACGGCAGGATGATTGAAGATACTATTGGGAGCATGTTACAAAAAAGAGAAAAAGAACCCGTGCTAAAAGCATTACGCGAGCATGGTATTTGGCCGAAAAAAGACGGCATCTGGATTGCCAATCAATCACCCAAACTACAATATATGCTGCGCGAAACGCCTTGGTCATCATGGGGAAGAACGCTTAAAGATTTAGAAGGTGCAAGGGCGTGTGACTCTGTTGATTTTTCACCAGGATATAAATCACGCAGCAGTTGCGTGCCTTATTATCATTTTGGCATAGACCCTAATGCGCCGAAAGATATGCCAGAAATACCACAACAGGAAATGGAGTTAGATAAATGGCACAGTTAAGTCCGCAGCAGATTGAAGCGTTCGACGGCGTAATGGCATGGCATAAAACAAAAGAAAAACGTTTTGTGTTAGCCGGATATGCGGGTGCTGGTAAAACCACACTGGCGAAACAAATAGCTGATGAAATAGGCCATAACGGCACGATATTTTGCGCCTACACAGGTAAGGCGGCGAACGTCCTGCGCGAAAAGGAATGCATGAACGCTGGAACGATACACAGCTATTTATATTCTCTGACAGACCATGACCGTGAGGCCATGAAAATTCTGAATGAAGAAATGCACCGAATGCTAAAAATGGGTGATACGGCGACGGCAAATCGTATCAGTGAACAAGTTGCAGAAATGCGTGCCAATTATCGCAAGCCAAAATATGATTTGAATATGCAAAGCAAACTTGCTGACGCGAAGCTGGTAATTGTTGATGAATATTCTATGCTGTCAGAGGAATTAATTAAGCATATAGAATTGGTAGCAAAAAAGGTTTTATATATCGGCGACCCGTTCCAGTTACCGCCCGTTAAAGGCGAATGCAGCTTGCAGCCTGATTATTTTATCACTGAAATTCACAGGCAGGCGTTGGACAGCCCGATTATCCGTTATTCGAAAATGGTGCGTGAAGGTGAAACGATTTCTTTTTGCTCTGAAGGTGAATTTGAATACGGGCCACAGCAGAATTTTGGCGCAGAGATTTACAGCGATGCCGATCAAGTAATCGTTGGCATGAATAAAACCCGCATGGAATGGAATAAACGATTTAGAGATTTGGCAGGACATGAAGGGTTGCCACGTGCAGGCGAGAAAATGATTTGCCTAAAAAATAGCCCGGTCAATGGTTTGTTTAATGGCATGATCGGCTATGCGGCATCTGATGCGCGCCCTAAACGAAGCGAGCATTATATTTTGGACTTCGATGATAACGCTGGCTTGAATGTTTACGCTGGTGATATCAACGGCACAGGTGATAAATATGACGGCTATAATCCTTATCACCGCACACTTGACCGTTTCGATTTTGGCTATGCTATCACTGCGCATAAATCGCAGGGAAGCGAATTTGATAAAGTGGTGATTTATAATCAGCCGATCGGGCGAGGCGTTGAAGCGCAACGCTGGCTTTATACAAGTTTGACCCGTGCCAAGAAAAAATGCATTCTGGTGCAGCCTAGATGAAAAACATAAAATCATCCAACTTTTCAAAAAATTTCCTTTGGGCTTGGGAAAATTATCGTGATATGTTTTTGGAAATATGCGAAGACAAATTAAACGAAAGACAATTAATGGTAATAACAGGAAGGATTGTTAATAAACAAACATTAAAACAAATAGGAGATAAAATGTTTAATGAAACAACAAAAAAATACGGACTTTCTCAAGAAAGGGTTAGGAGTATTGAATACCAGGCATGCAGAATAATTAATAAAGAATTATCATTATGTTTTGAGTTTAATTTTAATGGACACATTAATGGGAGATTTAGCATTAATTCTTATTTAAAATCACCGGAAGAAAAATAAAAATCTATGATAACCTTACTTCCAGATCAGCAAGACAGTATCGACAAAGTGACGGCGAGCGCGCGCCGCGGCAATAAATATATTTTACTGCAAGGCGCAACAGGAAGCGGAAAATCTGTCATAGGTTCAAAATTAGCGCAGCAGACATTGGCAAAAGATAACAGCATTTGGTTTTGTGTACCGCGCAAAGATTTGATAGATCAGATGTCGGCCACGTTTAATGAATTTAATATCCCGCACAGTTTCATAGCGGCCGGCCGCAGCCTGAACCCGTATGCGAAGGCACACATATGCAGCCTGGATACGATTAAGTCACGCCTAGATCGGATGACGCCGCCTAAACTGGCGCTGATTGATGAAACGCATTACGGCGGCGCTGGGCTTGATGCTATCATTGCTTGGCTGAAAAACCATTCTGCGCTGATTATTGGATTGTCAGCAACGCCGTGGCGCCTAGATGGGCGCGGGTTGGGTTGTTATTATCAGGATATGGTCTGCGGCCCCAGGGTGCGTGAATTGATAAATATGAAACGCCTGGCTGATTACCGGGCCTTCGCGCCGAGCGCGCCAGACCTTTCGCGCGTTGCAGTGTCGCAGTCAGGCGATTTCGTGCAGAGCCAGCTTGCCGAACGCATGGAGCAGGACAGGGTTTTGATTGGGGATGCTGTAGGCCACTATAAAAAACACGCATACGGGCGCCTGGGCGTAACGTTTGCTGTCAGTGTTAAGCACAGCCAATTGCTCGCGCAGGCGTATCGTGACGCTGGAATTCCGGCGATGCATATGGATGGTGAAACGCCCATGGATGAACGCAAGCGCATCGCGAAAGCCTACGCCAATCGGGAATTGTTACAGTTATGCAACGCTGAATTGCTGACCTTTGGATATGATCTTGCCACGGCCAGCGGTGTTAAGGGTGTGAGAATTGAGGGCATCACTGATTGCCAGCCCACGAAATCATTGGCAAAGCAAAGGCAGAAAAACGGGCGCGGCCTGCGCTATGGTGAGCAGCCAGCGTTTTTCTTTGACCACGCAAATAATTTTAATGAACATGGATTGCCATGCGCCGATATCGACTGGACGCTGGAAAACCGCATGAAATCCACGCGCGGCAGTGCAGACCGCGCAGCGCCCGTTATCCAGTGCGCGGGATGTTTCTTTGTTTATCCGCCTAGCCAGATGTCATGTCCATCGTGCGGTTTAGTTCGTGCGCGCACCGAACGCGAGATTGAACAGCGCGAAGGTGAATTGCAGGAAATTCAGATACAGCAGGAGAAGAAAGCTGCGCGCATGGAAGTTGTCGGTGTGAAAACCATGGATGAATTGCGCCGCATACAGCGAGAGCGTGGCTATAAAGAAGGATGGGTTTTAAAAATGGCACAGATAAAAGGAATATCACAATGACACCTGAAACAGTTATATTCGCCATCGCTGGCGATACTGAAGAAAACATGATTTCATTTGCAAAGCAATTTATCAAATACCATGCGCTTAGTCAGGATGATGTTAAGATCGTTCGAGTTGAAGGCGGCGTTTGGGTAAAATGCAAGCGTGTGGTAAAATTAAAATCTGGTTTCATCGAATGGCTTGGGGGATTAAGCAATGAACATATTATGTAGAGGCGTAGAATTTTGTTGCGGTAAATGTCAAAAATTATTTGTCGAAACAATAGCAGTAGATGGTAAAGGAGAATTATCATCAAAGCTTGATAGGCTTATTAAATATATTCTCACATTAGAAACCTATTGCGGCACTTGCCGGGGGATAACATGGCACGTCAAGAAACTGAAATAGTCCATGCTTGCATGAAGCAGGCAAGTTTATGCGGCGCGCGCGTTTTTAAAAATGTTCGCGGTATGTTTTACGCGCTCACAATAGTTCAGACATTAATTGATGCTGTCAAAAACGGCGGCGTCATGGGTTTTTATCGTGCCATTAAAACACTGGCAAGAATTCAAGCCGGACTGCTGTGCGATGGCGCAAGCGATTTAATAGGCTGGACTAAGAATGGTAAATTTTTGGCTATGGAAGTGAAGACGGCAACGGGCCGACCTAGCCCCGAACAGTTAAATTTCATTGAACAAGTCAAGAAATCAGGGGGAATTGCTGGGGTTGTGCGGTGCCCCGAGGATGTGATTCGGTTGTTAGGCGAATAGTGATAGATTGTAAACTATAAATAATTTAAAAAAGATTGAAAATAGTTGTTGCATCTGATTTATATATGCGCATATAATGTTTGTATGGATGGTTAATCATCCTATAAACCTTAACCTATCAGGAGATCGCATATGTCTGAATTCCCCGCCATCGTTGATGCACCAGCACCAGAAAAAGTACGCCGTAAGGCATTCCTTGCAAAATATGATTACCTGGCAAAGGTTGCCGTTGGTCAGGGCTTTCCGATCGGAATTAAAGACCGTTCACAATGGAGCCATGTTGCATCGACTTTCAATAAAGAAAAAGGTGCAAAATTTAAGATCGTGCGTGCAGGTGATGGCCTGTTTGTAAAACGCGAAGCGTAAACAAAGAATACAGGGAGATTTCAGCGTGAGTGTGAAAGCAAAAAATCCAGCAGCGTTTCCATTGCCAGCCGAGGTTGCAAGAAGTGGCAGAACCATAGTTGATACTCAGCATGGTATGACATTGCGGGATTATTTTGCTGCCCAGGCAATTATTGGGTTAATATCTTCGCAACCTGCTGATTTATCAATATCAGCAATTATAAATAATGCACCTTTAGAAGCATATGCAATAGCAGATGCGATGTTGAAAGCGAGAATGGCATGATAGCAAAACTTCACACCGATATGTCGATCACGGATTATCATGCTGATAAATCGCATATCTCTAAATCCGGCTTGGCAAAATTTGCCGACTGCCCGGCACGTTATAAGCATTATTATATTGACGGCGGTGAGCAAGAGCAAACGGATAGCCTTCGCCTGGGCAATGCGGTTCACGTTTTGGCTTTGGAGCCGGAATTATGGAAATCAAACTACCATATCCTGCCTGCCACCTACTGGAACGATAAAGGTGAGGAAAAAGAATGGCGTCATGACAAACGGATGCAGGTTGTTAAAGACCAAATCGCTTTGGCTGGAAACAAAACCATCTTGAAAAAATCAGAATATGATTTGATCGAAAGCATGGCAAATTCACTGGCGAAAAACACCTATGCCGTTTCATTGCTAAAGACGCCAGGCTATGTTGAAGCAAGCATATTTTGGGAAGATGAAGAAGGAAACAAACTGAAATGCCGACCTGATAAAATGGGTAACGACGGTCTTAACTGTGACTTAAAAATAGCAAGGAGCGTAAAACCAGATGTATTTTATAGGGATGCTTTTAATTATGGTTATCATTTATCAGCGGCGATCACGGCGCAGGGCTTTAAAGCACATTTCGAAAGGGATCAAGATAATTACGTCTTCATCGCGGTAGAGCAAGAAGCGCCTTATATGGTCGAATGCTTTGAAGTCATGAAACCTATCAGCGATTTAATTGATATGAATTATTTGGATTACGGTACTATGCAGTTGAGTTTACTGCTTTCACGAATGAACGAATGCATAGTAAATAATTTATGGCCTCAATACCAAGGAAAAATTGGTGCCATGAAACTGCCCGAATGGGAATTAACCAAACTAATCAACCAAGGAGCGTAGCTATGATTAAATATAAAGATGTAAAAATAGGTGACGTTTTTGAAATACCAATGGTTTTTCGAAAAAGTAGAATTATTGTTGTCGGTTGCAGCATTTTTTTTGGTTTGCAAATGATTACAAGTCTTGGAACGACTTTAGAAATGGATAAAGAAGTTTTTGAAGAATATGTAAAAAGAGACATGAAATTGGTTGCCCGCAACAAACGTGTTATCGTGTCAGTGGAGAATTAAAATGTTTAAATCACTATGGGAATGGATAACTGGTAAGGATTTTATTGATCTGGAAACTGAGCCTTTAACCGTTACTACGTCCTATAGTGGCGAAGGCGGAAAATTTTCCACAACTATATCTGAGATGGCAGCACAAAAGTTTACTTATACGCCCAAAAGTTCGGTTCATATTGCCAATATCGGGGATATTTATCGCCCCAGAAAATATATAATTGTTTCTGATAAATTTATAGTAACGGGGATGTTCCATAATGAAATTTACGCACTTTGGAAAGATGGAAGAACGCAAGTTTTAAATTCTTGTGATTTAGTAACTTCCGATTACGAACTTTTATCCAGAAATCAACGTGTAATTGTAGGGGTTGAGAATGACTAGCGAAAGCAAAGAACTGATTGAAATTGAAGCAATCAAAGCAGAAAATGTTTTTTGCCCAGGAGGGGTAGAAAATATCCTTGAATTGATAAAAGAAAAATCAGCTATCGCAAATCCTGATATCACAACGGATAAAGGACGCTCTGAAATTGCCAGCATGGCATATAAGATTGCGCGCACAAAAACCGGGTTGGATGAATTAGGGAAGGAGCTGGTTGCTGACCAGAAAAAGAAACTGGCTGTTATTGATGAACGCCGTAAATTATTGCGCGATGAACTGGATGCACATAAGGCCGAAGTTCGCAAACCATTAACTGATTATGAAGATAAGGAGGCTGCGCGTCTCGAAGGTCACAATTCATTAATCCAGCGCGCCCGCGATTATTTGGTTCTTAGCACTGATACCACAGCGCAAGATATTCAAGATCGTTTGGAAGCATTACAGAAGCTAGGTGATCGTGATTTTCAGGAGTTCCAGTGTCAGTTTGATGCCGTCAAAGAAAACAGTTTTAATAAGCTGTCTGAGCGTTTGGCGCAGCAGATTAAAATTGAGGAAGATGCTGCCGAACTGGAACGTTTGCGCGCTGAGAGCGCAGCACGTAAAGCCGCTGATGCTGAAATCGAACGTCAGAAACAAGCCGATGAAAGAGCCAAGGCCGCAGCCGAACAGATGATGAAAGATGCTGCTGAACGTGAGGCCAAAGAGAAGGCAGAAATTGCATCAGCAGAGGCCAAACGCGCGGCTAACAAGGAGCATCGGAAAAAAATCAACAATGAAATCCTTGCAGATTTTATTACACATGGGTTCACTGAAGAATCAGGAAAAGCGATTATCGGCTTGATAGCGCAGGGCAAAATCAAACACGTAACGATTAACTACTAGGGGGGAATTATGAGACTAACCAACGATTACCGCGAAAGCATTTTAAGTAATGCAATGGGTGACAGCAACAAAGCTTTCAAAAAGCAAGCAGCAGAATTGCAAAAAGAAGAAGATAAATTAGCAACCAAATGTTATAAAGCAATTTATCCAATTGATATAATTCGCAAAGCCAATGCATTGCCGGATAATTGGCTAAGAGTTGATACATGCCTGCGTTTTAACGTGAACGGTATGGACATAAGGCTTTACAGCGCAAAAGGCCATCGGGTTCCAAACGCAAATGGCTGTAAGCCTCTTGGTGTCATCACGGGAGAATTAGCTGATGAAGTGACAGCATTTGCAAATAAAAAGCAGGATATTGATAAAAGTTACCGTGAATTAAGGCACAAAATCAGCGCCATGTTAAACAGTGTTTCAACTGTTAAATCACTTCAAACAGTTTGGCCGGATGGAAAACCATTCTATGAATTTTTGCTTAAACCTGTTGGCGAAAAAACTGGATTGCCTTCTGTTCTGATTAGCGAAATCAATTCAGCACTTCAAATTGGAAAGGCCGCGTGATGCAGAAAAGTAATCAATTAGCTGTCATTGAAAAACAGCTTAAAAGTGAAGATGTCACCAATCGCTTGATTCTTGCGCTAAACCTGAACCCACAGGATGAAACCAGCCGCGCCAAAGCATTCAAATATGCCAGCAGCGTCTTGGCTGAGATCGCAAAAACGGCGGGTGACGAAAAGCGCGATTTAACGGTCTGCACGCCTGATAGTATATGTCAGGCTATGATTGACGCCGCGCAGTTCCAAATCGCCATAGATGGCCGTCAGCACGCGCACCTTGTTAAGTATTTCAATAAGGCGCAGCTTCAAATTGGGTTCCGGGGTTATATCTCAAAAATATCAGAATATTACCGTGATGCTGATTTCGTGGCTGAGGCAATATTTAAAGGAGATACATTAAAACTTCTGGATGACGGCGGATTTCAAACCTACACGCTACAGCGCGGCAGTGTTTTTAATGATAGCTGGGAAGAACTGCAAGGAGTCCTGGTGCGGATTTACTACACCAAAGGCAATGAAAAATTTCAGAAGGTCACCACAGTTTCTAAAAACGATTTAGTGAAGATGCGCAAGGCCGCAAAGCAAGATTATATCTGGTCTGCATGGCCGATTGAGAAAGCGAAAGCTGCGGCCATCAAGCGTGCCTGCAAAATTCAGTTTGCTGATATCATGGGATTGCAGGAAATGATTAGATACGACAATGAAGCGAATTTTGATCTAAAAAATCAGCCCGCTGCACCAGAACGTAGAAGCATTGTTGATAATATCAATGAGGCGATATCACCCCAATCTTCTCCTGTTAATGTAACCGCAGAACCAGAAGAATCGCCTCCACTAGAAGGTGAAATCTTGGAAGGTGATTTTACCGTTTCACACGATGACCAATTGTTAAGCGATGCCCGCGCATCGGCTGAACAGGGCGTTACGAAATATATGGAATTTGTGCAATCATTATCGGATGAAGATAAAAATATTGTCCGCACCAAAAATGCGGAATTTTCCAAAATTGCAAAAACCGCTGATTTGAAAAAATCAGAACAACCCCCAATGTGAGGTAATAAAAATGATACCGCCTAAACGATCAATTAAAATTCAGAGAAAGCTAAATGAACTGATGGAAATTAAATCCGGGAAGTGCGTTATTTTCCCGCCCAAGAAATTTCTATCTTACCGTCACGCCCTGCTGATTTATCATAACGAATCGGGTCGCAGGATTAGCGTTCGAACGACTGAAAAAGGCGTTGAATTATGGAGGGTCGAATAAATATATAATGATTTCAATGGCTTTTATGATCTAAAAAAGATTTAAAATAGCACTTGAAAAAGATTTAGAATGGTGTTATTCTATAAGTATGGATGCGATGATGCACCACGGAAAAGGAGAATGGTTATGACAAATGAAGAAATAGCATATCAGGAATGGGATTCCGTTTCTCATATCGCAAATCGTGCAAGTCGTGCGGTTCAAGCTTATTCTGCATTAAATGAAAAAAATCACGAACAAGCCAGCTTATTTTATGATGACATCGCACCATTCATTAACAAACAATTAAGAATGGAGCCTATGACTGAAACCCTAGAATTTGATGATTTTTTTCCGCATCTTATGCAGGGACAAACATTTGGTGAACGTTTACAGCAAATTGAAAATTTTCAAATTGATGCATGGATTGAAAATATGGAGATTGCAGCATGAATAGCTTAACAGAACAGAGAAAATTACTTAAAGGTCAATATGAGACAATAGCAGCAGAACCAATATCAGGCGATGGGCTAAAAATTGGCACATATACGAAACGTGATCTTTCTATGCTGAAACCATATATCCGTCACAACACTGAACTTCAAGAAACAAATAATGAATTGCTGGAAGCATTGGTAAAGCTAGTCAATGATGCAGAAACAGCAGGTTTAGAATGGCAACTTGAGAGATCGGGTGCACGCGCAGCAATCGCAAAAGCACGGGGGCTATAATGACACCAGAACTTAAAGAAAAACTGAATGATGCCCTCTACATGTTAGGGCGCACCACACAGGCGCTAAAGGCCAATATCAATGATGATCTATCTGGACTGCAACCTGATGAACAGAGAAATATTATCATGTTCGGAATGAAAAATCTGTTGATGGCAAAGGAGCAAACCACTCAGATTATTTTTGAAATTCTCAGCAAAGGAGATTTATAATGTTGGTTATACATGCCGAAAACCGTTTTAGAAACACACCGTTTCAAAACGCTATTAATGCTGTGGCAACTGCCTCAGACAACGCATTCCGTACCATTAATGAATATGAATGCTTATATAATTGTCTGTATTATGCGGTCAAAGAATATCTTGCACTTCAAAAACAATTTATCAAAACTCCAACAGAAAGAATTGGAATTATGATTAACAATGTCGAAAACGCAATCCGTGAAATGGTGGGGGTTTAAAATGAAGCATATTGCAATCGGATTAATAGGTGGGGCTGGAATATTAATTTTCATGTGGTTGATGCTGGTATTTTTCTACGCCGTCACAGGTCATTATCTGAATTTTGGGGTATAAAATGACCATCTCAAACATACCCGCATTCAACACGTCTGACGATGACTATGCCAGCATGATTTATAATCAGCTATCAGAGTTTAAGATCAATCAGGCCTTGAAACACACCAAGACACATCAATGGTTTAACTACCTATGGGTGCCAGCAAATGATTGGGGGGTGATGTGACCACACCAACGCGAGAAGATTGTCAGGCTGCCTTAAGTTCGATTCCTAGATTACAGCATGGTGGATATTTTATGCCAGATCAATTCCTGGAATGGGTAACAAAGAATTTTATTGTCATTTCTCATGCCCTCTCCGCTATGGCTGACCCGGACTGGCAGCTTGTGCCCAAGGAGCCGACAGAGGACATATGGAAGATCTGGTTAAAGGGTTATCCTAATTTCACAAAGCGTTATGAAGCAATGCTATCCGCAGCCCCTACTTATGGGAGTGAGAAATGACTATTAAGCAATTAGGAAAAATCATGTTATATGCTTTCATAACAGCTATATGGCTTTGGGAATTGCAGAGCTGCACCGCCCATCTTCATTTGAGTTACGTACCATGACAACCCCAGACTTACAGGCGTTGAAGCCGGAAGATTATCAGCGTATTAAAGAATTAATGGGTATAACTCCATGGGGTATTAAATCATATCGTACTTTGAATGAACAAATTAAGGTGAATGAGATAATATTTTCAGCCCTCACCCGCGCCGCCCAACCTAGTCCAAATTGTGCTGAGGTTGAAGAAGCAATTAAACATATGCAAGGTTTCATGGATGGATGGGCCGCATCTGGTGCAACAATACCATTACCTGTTTTTTCCGCACTCAATACCTTAATCAAAGCCGCCCGCTCGCATTTGGCTGGGAAATCTGATGGAGAAGAAAAATGTAAATGCGAATGCACGAACTGCATATGCAATGAAGAGTTTATCGGAATATTTCGGTATCGATTAAAAGAACTTGAGCCAGACGTTCCTTGTGCAGCCTTTGCGGATGACCTTCTCCACAATTTAATAGCTCGTTATTTACATTGGAAGTCTAAAGCCCAACCGCCAGCCGATGCGTCGGAATTGCTGGGAGCTTTGGAAGATGCGGCAATCGAATTAGAAGCTATGGCAACAGTTTATAGGAGTGGGGAGGCAAGAGTTGCTGGCGAAAAAGCCCGCGCAGCAATCGCAAAATACAAAGCTCGCTTTTCTCAAAAACCTGTTGATGCGTCGGAATTGGATGAATGGTTGCCGATTGAAAGCGCGCCAGAGGGAAAATCAATTTTATTGATGGATGGTGAAGATGTTTATAAAGGACACTTTTCACCTGAAATGGGATGTTGGGCAGCACAATGCGGACAACCTGTTGTCTATAATTTAGAACCTACGCATTGGATGCCGCTACCGAAAGCCCACAGGGCGCAGATTGGGGGATTGAGATGAGGGAATTTATCATTGATGGTTTTAATGTGCGCTCATGGTGTCTTGTGGCTGGTAAGGACGCCGGGAAATATACCATAAACATCCAACGATCTGGATTAAATAAGGCAGGGAAATCATTTTCATTTAGAAAATCATTGGTTGACCTAGTATTTGATACTGAAGAAGATGCTATAAATGCTGCTAAAATAGAGATTAATAAAATTAATTGTGCTGAATATAAGAAAGGCGGAGATGATATAATTCCTAATAAAAGATTTACTGATACTGGCGAATTTATAAGAGGATATTTGCCGCATGTAGATAATCGCCGCACTTATGCGGAATATTATTTACTAGAAAAACAAAAAACAATCAAAAAATGGCAAGCTGATTTTATGGTTAATATGCACACAGCTTATAATGATTGGTGCCGCGATTTTAGAAATATTATGCAATCAGAGGAAAACCCATCATGACCACCCACACACCAAACCCCACGGATTATCAGGCGGAATTGTTGCCTTGACCATTTTGTGGTGGAAAACCGCATTTATCCATTGGTGGAATAGGCGATGATGAAATATCGGTTTATAATGTTGAATGCGCCAATGATAATTGTGTAGTGAAACCAGAGACGGATATCTATTATGATAAATCGGCTGCTAAAGCTATTGAAGCCTGGAACACCCGTGCAACCATCCCACGTTCAAACCCCATAGGGATGATGGCCATGCCTGCGGAGGAATTTGAAAGGCATTTAATTAATGAATGTTTAGATACCTGGGATGTTGGCTATGTGACAGAAAACGCCATGGCTTTCGAGATTTACCATAATAAAATGGCAGACTTAATCAAGCAGCGTGATGAAGCAATCCGACAGGAAGCACGTAACGCCGCGCTTGAGGAAGCGGCCTTAAAAATAGACGCGCGATTAGATCAAATAAAAAATAACCCGCCATGTGTGACAGGTTCAGTCTTAACCCATCTACAATGGGAAATCCGAGCTTTGAAGGCGAATCCATGATTTTTTGGATTGATGAACTTTTTAGGTCATTCTGTGTTAAACAAGGATGCTGGAATCATGTTACAAAAGATAGCTTGAAATATTTCTACCCGCATAGCCGCTGGTATAGTCCTGCAAAACGTCTTATAAATCCAATTATTGACGTATTATTAGACTTTAATAAACCCAAACCCTCCAAAGGAGAAAACCAATGCCAGAAAATCAAATAAATGGACATGATCCATCAAATTTAAATATCCTTATGCTTCCACCACTTTCACCAGATAAATTTTTGGTATCATTAGAGGATATAAAAAATATTGATGGTGAAATTGATAAAAATAAATACACTGATTTTTTAATCATGAGAGATAAGCAGCTTGTAAATCAAACTCTAAATCAAGTCGCTAATGATATGATGATTGTCAAAAAGAAAATAGAAAGCAATGAATTCAAACCATATCCAGATATTAGCAGCCCACGTGATCCTAATGAAATTGCTGGGGAAACAATTGGTGAATTGTTGGCTGTAATTAATAGATTGATGATTACACAATGAAGTTAATATGCATGGCTGTGATTGTGTTTTCAATTTCGGGAGCATTCATCATCCATGATAGCCGAATCACTCACTCACAGGCAGAATTTTCTTGCGCAGACCCTAATGCTTGGATAGATTCAGAATCAGTGCAATTGTGGCTTTCCGCTGCACTTGCGAATCAAGTACCTTATAAAAATGCGAGACGATTTGTGGCCTTCAAAAATAACAGATGAATTAAAAATTCTGGTGGAGAATGGGTTAAGTTCTGCCAAAATTGCAAAGATATTAAATAAAAGTCGTAATTCAATTATTGGGAAATGTAATCGCGAAGGATTTCAACTTAAAGGAAAATCATTTTATATCCCAAAATCTAAGAAAAATATAAATCCGAACAGAAGAAAAAGCATTCATCGTGAGGCTTATAATGAGTTCGAATAGGAAAGATTTATATACAAAAAAGCAAAAACAAATAGTTATTAAAATGTTGGCGAAAGGTGCATCTGCACGAGAAATAGGGGAAAAAATAGGAAGAACACGGGCATCGGTAATCGGAAAATGTGATCGCGAAGGCTGGGAATTTCAGAAAAAGAAACAAACCACAGCCCCCAAAAAAATAAAAAGTTTGCCAAAACATTCAAATAAGAAGGCTTTGGACGATATCTTAACACAACATTTCGACGAATCACCCAAAACAGCAATGAATTTAATGGATACAGGCGCCAATAATTGCCTTTGGCCGTATATGAATGGTCTTTTTTGCGGTGCGCATAAGGAAAAAGAGGTCAGTTATTGCCAAAAACATCTAATTACGGCACATGAAACCAAAAAAACCGATCAACCCCAGAAAAAACCCAAACAGAGCCGAACCCAATGGGGTTCCATTTTCTATGCCCTTAGTGTGTGATGGAACTGTCCAACCAATCATGTAAGCTGGAACGATTAAAGCGCCACTAAGCGCCACCAGCGCACCGAAAAAGATATTATGAGGATAAAAATCCCCAACGGCGGCAATTAACCCCGCTGGCAGCGTAAATTTGACGCCTTCCCATGCCAACCGCGCGCACCGCAGCAAGGTCCATGGCGGTAGGTAGACTTCGCCCCAATCAGCCCAACATGCACCAGCGAAGGCCGCAACCCAAAGCCATCCAAAATAAAATGCATTTTCATACCAAGTGACAGGCCAGCCGCATGTAGAAATCAACATGAGAGCAAAAGGAAGCGCCCAAAGCAATAGGCGACCTTGCTGGCCATGATCGGTAAAGAAATGCCAAATAGCAGCCTTGAATTTGCTGGTGGACGATGGCGCGCGTGGGTTCAGCGGGTCAGCGGTTAATTCCGTAACTAAGCCATCACGCAGGCGATTTGCCAGGGCTAAAATGAATGGCTGCCAGGGCAGAATCATGATTTAGTCATTAATTTTAATGCGGTAAATCCGTTAGCATATATATTCATGCCCGCGGTAGTGGATTGCTCCAATGCATGAACCCACCTTAGACCTAGAACCGGGTTGCTAGTATCATAGCCGGTTATTGTCGAGCCTTGGCTTGTTGATCCAACAAAGGCGGCTTGGTTAATAATTCCTAGGCCTAAATTTGTCACTTGTTCAAAACCTACGCCGCAGGTGTAAGCATTCGCGGCAGACCCGATTGGCGTAACTGTCACTGAAAATTCAGCTTCTGCGGGATAAATTCCCAGGCAGTCTACCCACCAGATACGATTGCGTTCATTATTACCGCCATTGGCACCATGATTCGCCATTTGCACTGATGCACTGCTATAGGTCCAGCTTGTGCTTGAATCTCGGTTCAAAACTGTCATATCGCACGCATTATAAGCATTCGACAAACAGACAAAGTTTTGCGTTCCTCCGGCTGCTGGTGTGGGCTTAAGCGGCATATCACACCGCACATTCCCCTGAGTTAGAAACGTGCCTAAAAAGGTGGCCTGTCTAGCTGAGATAGTTGTAAAATCACCCGAATTAACCCCATAGCGTAGAACAATGGCATTCTTGTTAACCCATAGCCGTTTAAAAAATTCTAACTCTGTTGTTCCAGACCCCGTTCCCCTGTCAGCAGTCGGTGCAACTGGTTGTGACCAAGCTGGGCCATACCCAAGAACAGAAGCAGAGCCATTCCAAAAAATAAATAAATCATATAAATTCCATGAAATGCAATGTCCTGTATGGGCTGAATTGCTATCAATGATAACTGATAATCCGACTTGGTCGGTATCGCTTGAAATAAATAAACGATCTTGCAGAGATGTACCATCATAAATAGGGGCAGTGCCATTTAAACCAATTAGGGGCGCATAATAAATAGTATCAGTATTTAATTGATCGCAAGTTTGCACCGGATTCCCTGATTGAAGAGTCAGTCTACCTTGTGGATAATTAGGCATATTGTCCACCCGTAGCAGTAGAACCGGCACTATTTCCAGGAAGATAAGACGCACCACCGCCCGTTACGCTAATAATGCCATTAAGCTGTGCTACATATCTTACACCTGTTGCGGCACCAGAAAAAGTAATGCCGCCCGAAGGTGATGAGATGATACCTAACGCATTCGAAAACGCAAAAGATGAAGAAAATGCCGGTGTTCCTGTTAAAGTAATTGTAACCGCATTTCCAAAAGTAATTTCGCCGCCAGTAGTCGCGCTCCAATGATAAGGTGCGCTTCCTGAAATTGTATAATTAGCTGCATAAACTATTAAACCACTAGTCGGCGCGTACATCTGTTCATTCGCGCAAGCACCGATATTCATTGCATTGGTTAAAGTAATTTCTGCATTCGTATTGGCTTGAATACCACGCCCGCTTGTTGTGGTTTGAACTTTGAACCCGCCGACATTAAATATGGCTCCTTGTTGTGCAAGGATTGCATCCTGGCTTGTTGTCGAAATAATACAGTTAGCCGGTGTCGTAGTATTACCAATAAAATTAACAGTTCCCGCGCCAAACCATGGCCCGGTTACAGATATTCCACCGGTATAAGTTCCATCTGCAACATTAATATTAACGGTATTTCCAGCAAGGTCTAAATTATTTTGTATATAAGAAACTGCCTTACCAAGAGTAAGCCATGGAGAACCGGAAGTTCCTGGATTTGAATCATTTCCAGTCGTTGCAACATAATAATTAGCAGTTGTGGTTAACCTTGTTCTTACGCCAGTGCCTAAAGATGCTAAATCACCAAGATATTGCCAGTTTGAATTACTTACTGCTGAAGGCAATGCATTGCCAAGATTTGTGTTAATCAAACTCATATAAAGCTGGCTGGATGCAGCAGGCCGAGTAATATCACCAATATTATAAGTCGTGCCTGTATCATATTCGGAAAGGCCACGTGCTAATAAATATGCGACATGATAGGTTTGAACAAATTGCAAACCCTGCATTTCTTCAAGAGGAGGTAAATTTTGTGATGAAATTGTCGCGTTTAGCCAACCTTGCTGCCATGCCGTTGATGGCGCGCCGCCACTAATACCTTGAATAACTGTAGGGTCATTGCTTAAAACTTTTGTGCCTAACTGGGCGGTGCCAAAAACACCATTATTTGATGCAGCACTAGCAAATTGAAAAAGTGTTTTTCTTAATAAACCAGCCATTTTAATTCCTTCACGTTAGGAGCCTATTAGTTTTGCATAATCAAGCGTTTCACCACTATCATTAGCATAAGTCGCATATGTTGCAAAGCCAGTTTCAAGCGGACTATATCCTGCATACGTTGCGAATCCAAAGAATGGCAAGGTATGATTGATGATATATCTCAGTTTAACACCCATAGGCTTAGGCAAAACACCCTTTTGATATGCGGCTAAAAAGATTGCTGAATTTTGTGAATTGGAAATATAATCCATAACCATGTTTCCAAGACTATCTGGGACAAGATTATCACCAAAGACGTTAAAAATATTTTGGTCAATTGCCTGCCTAGAAAAATTCATATTATTCTGAATTATACGCAATTTTAAAAGTATACGAAAATCACTGTCTGAAAGCGCGTTATCCTGGCTTAAAATTCCTGCATATGTTAACCATTGACCTGCGGCAGGAAGATAGGAGGCATATGTTGAAAAACCACGTTTTGACGCAGGTGGAGAAATTTCGGTGTAAGTCGTAAACGCAAAAAAACCCGTGAAAGTTTGGCCCTGGTAAAAACGATCAATATCCGCATATTTCCCTAAAATATCTAATTGGTGGCCTATGGCAGTGTCAATATTATAACCATTCTGTATATCCAGCAGAATTCCATTTTGGATTAATGATGAAATCAATGAAGTGATTACGGCCTGCGCTTTTGGCTGATTATGATATTGTATAATCAACAAATTTACATAATAACCTATGATGCTCTGAACGGTTGCTGGCGCGGCCATTACAGCACCGTGATAAACATATTAGCGGTTGAAAGAGTAAATTCGCTGCCCAGTGTTGGCGTAGCTAGATAATCAACGTAAGTCACGTTATCAGTTGAAATCATCACCTCGTTAGGCACACCTCCGCCGCCAGTTGCGTTAATTGCCGCCAAGGCGATAACGGTTAAGCTAGCTTGATCTGCATATTGTCCGATAGTGTATTCCTGATTAGCGGCAATATAAGATTTGATGGCTGCTTGATTAAATGTTGCCGTGGAAATAGTTTTCTGAATATTAAATTTAATATAGAGTGGAACGCTAGCAGGTCGATCAAAAAGCGCGTTGAAAGTTCCTCCTGATGCTGTCGTGATGGGAACAGAAACGCTGCCTTTCATATTTGCACCATAAGAAATTTTTCCATAAATCTGATCTGCGATATCAGTATTTGCACCACCATCCACAATTAACCAGATTCCGTGCGCCGGAATGCCGTTTCCATCTGTAACATTGCTTACATTCTCATAAAGCGCGGCGCCTACGACGCCGGGTAAATTAAGAATTGCGCCCAGCAAACCATTCAAATATCCATTGGATGCCAGCGCAACTGATTGCTGCCTGCGAATCCGTAACTGCGAATCGGTTTCTTGATTTTGGCCAATGCTCAGGGCGCCTGATGGATTGTTAACTGAACTGACGCCAAGTGTTACGGTCACGATATTGGTGATGGTATTAACAACAGGTGTCACCGGGCCGAGCATCTGCGCGCGGAAATCAAGAACGTTCGTCCCTGCGGTCAACGTTGTGGTATCGATCAGAATATATTGATTCCCAGCGTTATCCTGAATGGTGAAGCCGGTACCGTTAACATTATTGAAATTTCCATCCAGGCCCGCAAGCGTCACTGTGGCTGTGGTAACTATCGTAATGGCGATAATCGTGAATGTGCCGCCCTGTCGCTGAATATTATTGATAGCAGCGCGTTGATCTAAAATCACACCAATTGCTTGATCCGGGTCAAATCCAGCGTTTACTTGGGCTAATAATTGCAATTGGTCAAAATCAGCCTGAGCAAAGATATTAATCATTTGGCCATCAGGTGAGTTGGATGCCACATTCGCGAATGGGTAAATGGCCTGTAATTGCGTAGTTAAATCGGTTACAATTTCAGGTAACGTTTCTATAGTCAGGCCATTGGCATCTAAAACGCTTGTCATAACTGTACCCCTATAGAATCTGTCACTGAGGAATATATCGTATTTACGCTATAATTGGCAGAGAATTTTCGACCCGTTAAATCTGTTCCAAAATTCACTATTCCGACAACACCATAACTTTGAAGAATAACGCGCCGAATATCATTTTCCAAAAGCTGGCGTTGATTCT
>Ga0105240_10002467_pt1 | contig 29726 bp, 18 predicted proteins | sample KBSC54metaG_FD_80426 | JGI IMG/M metagenome (GOLD analysis project Ga0105240, IMG submission 80426) | Corn rhizosphere microbial communities from Kellogg Biological Station, Michigan, USA - KBS C5-4 metaG | ecosystem: Host-associated > Plants > Roots > Rhizosphere > Soil | place: Michigan, USA... | reverse complement strand
GCATCTCCAGCCACGCTGCCCGTATTCGTTACATCGACCTGGACCTCGATTGCGCCACCCGCGTTGATACTTGTGTTGCTGAGCTTGAGGTGATCGAACTTGAAGCTGGTGTAGCTGAGGCCATACCCAAACGGATACAACGGCTTGCTCGCCACATCCCAATAGCGGGAGGTGAAGTTGGGGCGGTCTTCCGGTTCGTGCGTGAGGTTGTGGTTGTAGTAGAGCGGCTCTTCGCCGGCCGAATGCGCCCAGCTGACCGGCAGCTTGCCGCCGGGATTCACATCGCCGAACAGCACGTCGGCCGCCGCATTGCCGCCTTCGCTGCCTGGATACCAGGCCTCAAGAATTGCGGGGACATGCTGCGACGCCCAGCTGATGTCGAGTGGCCGCCCATTCTCAAGAACGAGCACCACAGGCTTGCCGGCCGAGGCCGCCGCCTCCAGCATCTGCTCCTGGATGCCGGGCAGGTCCATCGAGGCGCGTGAAGCGGCTTCGCTGCTCATATTTGCCGTTTCGCCGAGGACCGCGATTACAACATCTGCTTCGGATGCTGCTGATTTGACCTTTGCGATTGTCTCGCTGATCTCCGATTCGGTGGGTAGTTGCACCTTCTTGGCGCCGGTGATCTGGTCCAGCATCGAGGGGTATACGCGTCCTGGAACCGGACCGGCGACGTAGTTGATTTCCGCGTCGGGAACCTTGTTCTTCAGGCCAGCGAGCAACGTCACTGGATTGCTTTTTGAGGCGCCTCCAAACAGCCCTTCGACGGCCCAGCCGCCCTCCATATCAGATCCGCGGTCGGCCAATGCGCCAATTACCGCAATCTTCTTTACGCTCTTGTTCAAGGGCAAAGTACGGTTCTCGTTCTTCAGCAGAACCATGGAGCGCACTGCGAGTTTGCGCGCGAGTTCCCTTCCTTCGGGCCGATTCAACGTGGGCTCAACTTTGGACTCGTCAACGTACGGGTGATCAAACAGACCAAGCTTGTATTTGGCTTCGAGGATCGGGAGCACTGCCGCGTTGAGTTGGGCTTCCGTGAGCTTTCCCGCGCTCACGAGCTTGCCAATGTTTTTGACGTAGGTGCCGCTGGCCATATCCATATTTAAGCCGGCGCTGACACCTTTGTATGCGGCGTCCTCCGGATCCTTTGCGTATCCGTGGGTCTGAAGGCTGGCTACCGCGAAGGCATCCGACACGAGGAAACCTTTGAAGCCCCATTGGTTGCGGAGCACCTCAGTGAGCAGCCAATGATTGCCCGAAGCCGGAACGTCATTCAGATCCATATAGGCGCTCATAAAACTGCCCGCCCCCGCATCAACCGCCGCGTGGAAGGGAACGAGGTAAACGTTCTGCATCAGCTCTTCTGGAACATACGAGGAGTCGTAGTCGCGGCCGCCCTCTGCAGCGCCATACCCGGCAAAATGCTTCACGCAGACAAGCACGCTATCCGGGCCGACCGTCTCGCCTTGAAAACCGCGAACCTGCGCCCGCGCCATCGCAGCACCGAGATACGGATCTTCTCCGGCGCCCTCAACCATTCGGCCCCACCGCGAGTCGCGCGCGATATCGACCATGGGGGTGAAGGTCCACAGAATTCCGGCAGCCCGGGCATCCTGCCCCGCGTAATGCTGCGCGGCTTCCTCCACGGAGGGATCCCAGGAAGATGCCATGGCAAGCGGAACCGGGAACACCGTCCTATACCCGTGAATGACGTCATAGGCGAAGAGGATGGGAACGTGGAGGCGAGATTTCTCCATGGCGATGTGCTGAAGCCGATTGATCTCCTTCACATCGATGAGCCAGAGGATTGAGCCCACTCCGCCCCTGGCGATCAGATCGTCGGGTTTCTGGCCGCCAAGCATCGGCATCACCACACCCGAAGCCTGGTTCATCTGGCCGATCCTTTCCTCCAAGGTCATCTGCTTAAGTAGGGTTTCAGCCCGACGATGAGCCTCATCGGCGGAAATTGCTGCGGGCTGCGCGCGCAGGTTACTCGTTAGTGCAGAAACACAGCAGAGCAGAAGGATGGATTTGAATAGCCAGGAATTTCGCATGGACGAGTAAGTCCCTCCCTGGGGACCCGTTAGCATATTGCATTTGGGTTTAGTCTGGCTGGCAGCTCTCTTTGCAACTTCGAGTCAGCCGCGTTGAAGGTGAATTTTTGGCTGACGGCTGGTCACACGAGGCCTGCGCAACTCACGATGTCCCCTGGAAAAAAAGCGCCCCCCGATTAGTCCAGCCTGGATCAGTCCAGGTCCGGTAATCGGAGGGGCGAGGAGCCGCAATCACAAGAAAACGCGCCGTTGGTGCGACACACTTTCGGCACATCTCCTGGACCGAATTCAAATGTATGCAGAATTGAAAATCACAAAAAGGTTTCATCGGGTAGCAGTACACCGATTTATCAGATAACAGGAACATTTTGCAGGCTTTAATCTATTCTGGACAAGCATGATGACGGGACGTATTATACGCAGTGCAGGGAATCCAGAAATCTATACGCCCTTGTTTTCCACTGTCGTGGGCGCTTGATGATGCGCAGAGTGTGCGTCGTTTCCTGTTTGTCTGATGTGTTTTTTGTTCGGATGTAATCGCTGCCGATTCGAAGGAAACTTGTTCGGACCGCTTTTGCGCAAGTTGATTGCACCGACTGATGCCCAGGCCGGGCTAGAGCCGATCGAGGAGTAATAAATGCCGTTGGCGCCGAAATCCATGCAGGACGTGGAACAGCCGGTGCTGGCCTCCGATGCAGCTGCCATCCGCGAGCAACTGCAGAGGCTGCTCGCCCACCCGTTATTTGCCAACAGCAAACGATACCCGGCCCTGCTCGCCTATACCGTGGAGCAGAGTCTCCTTGGCAATGCCGGCGACTTGAAGGAGCGGAGCATCGGGATCGAGGTGTTCGGGCGGACGCCCACCTACGATGCAAATGCTGACCCCGTTGTGCGGATTACCGCCGGCGAGGTTCGCAAGAGACTAGGGCTCTACTACTACGACCCAGCACACGGGGGCGAACTGGTGATCGAATTGCCGGTCGGTTCTTATGTGCCGGTATTCCGGACCGCTGGGAAGGCTGGCGAGCCCCCCCAGGATGCGCTGGAGTCAGTTGCCGCTTCGATCGGTACAGCAGAGCCTCCATCTCTCGCTTTGACTGCCGAGATCCTGCCTCCGGCCAGACCATCGCGACTGCGCTGGCCGCTTCTCGCTCTGCTCACAGTGGCTGGCGGTATCGCAGGCGTTCTCATCGGCATGCGGATTCAGCCGGCGCCTCCGGTTGAGGCACCGTCGAATATCGACCGCTTCTGGGAGCCCTTCCTCTCGAGTTCGGGAATCACCACGTTCTGCCTTGGCGAACCGGCTAAGAACATCGACATGGATTCCATCAACTCTCTGGAGGCGCCGGTAGGTGCGCGCTCAGAGCCGCAACAACTGTACGTACGGCTGCACCTCTCTGGAAATCTGGCGCTCGCCGACGTAATCACGCTGACGCGGGCGGCCGCCGCGCTGGAGACGCGTCACAAGGCCTTCCGCGTGGTCCCCGCTTCTGAAGCGACGTTCGCACAGTTGCGCGAAGGACCAATTGTCTTGATCGGCGCCTTCGACAACATCTGGACGCTCCGCGTCACGCAAAAGCTGCGGTACGGTTTTGAGTCAAAGAATGGCGACGCTCTGCTTGTCGATCGCAAAAGCGGAGACAAGACCACATGGGCAACCGCGTGGGATTTGCCCTATCAGAAGTTGTCAAAGGATTATGCGATTGTGGCCCGTATCCGCGACAACACCACCGGACAGCCGGTGATTATTGCGGCCGGTATCTCCGAAGAAGGCACAGAAGCAGCCGGAGAGATCCTGTACAACCCCGTCTATCTCAATTCACTGCTTGCGAAGGCGCCCGCCAACTGGGAAAAGATGAACATGGAAGCAGTGATTGAGACACAGGTGATAGAAGGACACTCCGGCCCGCCGAACATACTCGCAGTTGAAACCTGGTAATTGCGATTCAAGCCTTCGCTGCGCTCACAGCGCTCAGCCCATTCACACAATTAGTCTATTTCGACTTGGCTTTCTGTGCAGCCCAACGCTTGCGCTGTGCCTCGGCAATCCGCTTGCGTGCATCCGCGCTGAGTACGCGCTTCTTTCTCCTCTTGCTTGGTCCCTTTGTTGCTTTGCTGGCGGAACTCGATGAGCTAGTTGATCGTGAACCTGCGAGCAGAGAACGCACCTGACTTAGTCTTGCGATCTCCGCGTCAATTTCGGCAAGGATAGATTCAATTGACATGCCTCAAGCATAAATGATCGTCTATGTCGAACATAGAAGAAACATGGTACTTACATGTGTGAAATTTGCGATTACTTACTGCGGGTTACCAATACTTTTATCCCTGTAGGCCTTCTGCAATACAAAGAAAGCCTTCTTCTTCTGCCCCTGTTCAGAGATAAGTCCCTTGCGATTGAATTCGTCTTGAATTCCCGTTAAAGGTCGATTGGGTGAGCGGAAATCCATCAGTACCCACGGACTCATTCCCCTGAGTTGGGAAATCTTGTTGAGCATAGGCAATTGATGACGATAGATGTTTGCCTGGTACTCCTCTGTCCAGCGCTCGTTCTCATTTCCGTGCAGCCCTGCCTTGGCGCCCCCGCCGAATTCGCTCACAATGAGGGGTTTTTGATACGAGATCTGCCACTCCGTCGTATCTGCGCTTTCAGGATGGCCCTCATACCAGCCAATGTACTCATTAAATCCGATCACATCGAGAGCCTGGCCGAGAGGATCATCAATGATCTTTGTGTTCCCGTGTGCGCGCACCAGCAGAGCCGCCGTGATCAGGCGCGTAGGATCGAGACCGCGGGCGCGCGTAGCCAATGTCTCAATGAACTGCGTACGCGCAGGAGTGTTCGGCGTCTCGTTGGCCATCGACCAGAGAACGATGGCAGCGTGATTGCGCGAAGTATTGATCTCCTCGTCGAGCTGCTGCCCGGCCTTGGCCAGTACCTTTGGATTGTCGAATTCCAGCGCCCAATAAACAGGATTTTCCGACCACACCAGCACACCCATTCGGTCCGCGGCGCGCAGCATGGTTTCAGCATGTGGATAGTGTGCGAGGCGCACGAAGTTACAACCTAGCTCCTTTGCCCAGCCCAGAAGCGTCTCAGCATCCTTGTCTGAATAGGCTCGGCCAGTGCGGTATGGCGCTTCTGCGTGAACCGACATACCACGTAGGAAGACAGGCTTTCCGTTCAGGAGGATTTCGGTTCCACGCACTTCAATGGTGCGAAAGCCCATGAGTTCGTCGATGGAGTCGTTCCCTGCATGGATCAACACCTTGTAAAGCTTCGGTGTCTCAGGGGACCAGCGCTGAAGTCCCTTTACATTGAAGTGCAGAGATGCACGACCATCGGCACCAATCTCCGCTGTTGAACTTGCCTGCAAATCAGGGATCTCAACGTGCGCCTTATCCCGAGCCGCTGCTCCGATCACGTGCACCCAGCCTTCGATTACTCCTTCTTCCGTGCGACTCAGGTGCAGATCGTATTGATCAATGAACGTCTCGGGCACAACGATCAGGGAAACTTCGCGCGTGAGGCCGCCATAGTTCCACCAATCGGTCTCAAGGGTAGGTACGTTGTCTTCGTGGCGCGTGTTGTCGACCGCTGCAACCACGAAGTTATCGCCGGGGTGCACCGCCTGTGTAATCTCGCAGTTGAATGAGGTGTATCCGCCCTCGTGCTCGCAGACTCTTTGCCCATTCACCCAGAACCATGAGTGATAATTTGCCGCACCTATGTGCAGAAAAGCGCGTGTGTGCGATTTCGGCTTGTAATTAAAATCCTTTTCGTACCAGACCGGGCCTTCATAGAACATCAACGACTCGCGCTGCGTGTTCCAGTCGCCTGGAACCTTCAGCTTGGGCGCCTTGGAGTAGTCATACTCCGTCGGAAAGGTGTCGCCCGGTTTGGCCTTGTAGTTCATGAACCAGCCATTCTTTTTCTCTTCGTGATGGAAGCTGAAGAGCCCTGAGAAATACGGATCGACGATGGAAGCCCACTCACCATCGAGCGACATGGCAGGCCTGCGGTCCGCGCCTGTCAATACGATCGGCCCTGGAGCAGCAGGCGCCGTCGAACAGCCAACTGATGTAACGAGGACCATTAAGACCACCAAAGAACACGCTGAAAACGCGCGACGTATGACAAAGCGATGAATGAATGGAGGCATTGCTGATCCTTGCTGAGTGAGATCGACGGGCATCTGCGAACGTCGCGCAGATGCTCGCGGCAGACGGATCATCTTATCGCCCCGCAGGTGATCATGTACATGCGAGTCGGACGCGTTCCGTCAGCAAATAGAAATGGGCAAGCCGGTTGGCATGCCCATTTGCAATCTATGTTTTGTGCTGCTTACATCGGTCCCATGAAGAGCACGTGAATATAGGTTCCGAGCCGGGCGTTGTAAGCAAGATAGTAGCCGTCGTGATCCGGATCAGGATAGATGACGATTTCATCAGCATCCCAGTCCCAGTCACCGCAGAATGCGAAATCCGCGGGCGCTACGCTCCAGTACCAACCGTTGAACTGGAACCGATTCGGACCTCCGCCGGCCAGTCGCCAGTGATGCGATGGTCCAAACCCTCCGGTGAAGCGGCCGTGCTCCCATGGACGATCCACATGGTAGCGATCGTCATCGCGGCCTGTATCGTGACCTACCCATTTGTTTCCGCGATCCACATGTGGAGCGTTCGGATGACCAGGCTGGTCGGAATAATTACGTTGCTGCACCTGCCCCCGGTGCTGGTCTCCATTGTTGCGCTGTTGAGGCTGCTGCTGGTCCCCATTGTTGCGCTGCTCGATCTGCTGCTGGCGCATGTTATCGGTCTTGTGCGCGGGCGCTGCTCTGGGAGCACGATAGGGAGCAGGTCCATGTGACGGGGGCGGCATGGCCGGTCTTGCGTGATCGTTCGGATGTTGTTGTTGAGCGAGCGCGGGCAAGCCGGCAGTCAACAGAGCTGCGAAAATAACCATTGCTGTACGCATGATGTTCCTCCTTTTGCGTACGCTGAGCGGCAATACAAAAAAGGGGAGTTGCCGCTTCAGTTCTAACTCTTCTTCTCCTCACAACTTGTGAAACACGCTTCGCGCTTGCAAGTTGCCGGCAGTGGTAAATGCATGCAACTTATCCGGATAGCGAACGCGAGATCATTGGATCAGATGCGGCTGACGCCCGCAAATAGAAACGGGCCGCCTGTCGGCCGGCCCGTTCCCTTATGTTTATCTTAATCTCTATTCTATATCTATCGCCCCAGGTACATTACGTGCACATAGGTTCCGAGCCGCAGGTTATAGGCAAGGTACCAGCCGGAATGATCTGGATCTGCATAGATGGAAACTGTGTCGGCATTCCAGTCCCAATCACCGCAATAGACCGCGTCAAACTGGGCAACGTTCCAATACCAGTTGCTGAACGAGAATCGAGCGGGAGAGCCGCCCGACAGTCGCCACACGTGCTCGCGACCGTACCCACCCTCCCAGCGGCCATGTTCCCAGGGATTCTCAATTCGATAGTGCTCATCGTTGCGCCCGGTGTCGTGACCGACCCAGTGCGTGCCGTCAACATGGGGGTAGTAGGGATGCCCGTGATGATCCTGAAAGTCCCAGCCCTCGTAATACTGATGGCTATGGCCGTGATACTCCCTTGGTCCCTGGAGAGGCGCAGTTCGCGAATACTCGCGATCAACACGGTCGGAGTGATCATCGTGCTCTGCGAATGCGGGAAGCGTGAGAACGAGGACGCCTGCCAGAGCGAAGGATGCAACGCGCATGGTTCCTCCCTTTTGACCTTTCAGGGAGACATGCACGGCCGCGAAATGAAATCCGCGCAAGAGGTCCTGAAGGCGGGTGCAAAAGTGCACCTACTCTACCCCACCTTCAGAAATCGCGATGCATTACTTAAGGCTGATACTGAATTGTCACGAAGTCACGAGGCACGCCGCGCCGGTCAGGCCACAACCGCAGAGGGGGTGCGAAGCCATCCGTATAGCGGAAACCGGTTAGCCAATTCCGCAACCTCGCCGCGAATACGATCGAGCGCCGCATCGTCGTTGCGCTTTTCCAGCGCCTTCGCGATCCATCCGCCAATGATCCGCATTTCCGGCTCGTTCATACCGCGCGTGGTCAAGGCCGGCGTGCCGATGCGAATGCCTGAGGGCTTGAGCGGCGGATTCGTGTCGTATGGAATCGCGTTCTTGTTGACCGTGATTCCGGCCTTGCCAAGCGCGGCCTCAGCTTCAGACCCGAGGATGCCTTTCTGGAATACGTCGACCAGCATCAGGTGATTGTCAGTACCGCCGGAAACGAGCCGATAACCGGCCTCCTGCAGCGACTCAGCCAGCGCTTTGGCATTCGCCACAATTTGCGCAGCGTACGTCTTGAACTCCGGCCGAAGCACCTCACCAAAAGCCACAGCCTTGGCCGCAATTATGTGGACCAGCGGGCCGCCCTGCTGCCCGGGAAATACGGCCATGTCGATAGCTTTGCCGATTGTCTGCTCGGGCTTTTCGCCGACCTGGTAATTCTTCCCGCAGAGAATCATTCCAGCTCGAGGTCCGCGCAGTGTCTTGTGCGTGGTGGTGGTGGTGATGTGCGCGTGCGGAACTGGCGAGGGATGCGAACCGCCGGCCACCAGCCCAGCGATATGTGCCATGTCAAAGATGTAGACGGCACCTACCTTGTCTGCAATCTGCCGCATACGGGCGAAATCCCACAGCCGCGGATAGGCGCTGGCGCCGCCGATGATCGCCTTCGGCTTCTCGCGAACCGCAATCGCCTCAAGCTCGTCGTAGTCGATTACCTCGGTGTCGCGCCGAACCGTGTAGAACGTGGTGCGATAGAGCTTGCCGCTGAAGCTGAGTTTGTGTCCATGCGTGAGGTGACCGCCATGCGCAAGATCCAGACCGAGGATAGTGTCGCCGGTCTGCAGCACAGCCATGTATGCGCCTGCATTTGCCTGAGAGCCGGAGTGGGGCTGCACGTTGGTAAATTCGGCATCAAAGATCTGCTTCGCCCGATCGCGCGCAAGGTTCTCGACCACGTCGGTGTATTCGCATCCGCCGTAGTAGCGCCGGCCCGGATAGCCCTCGGCGTACTTGTTCGTAAACACCGAACCCGCCGCCTCCAGCACCGCTTCGGAGACAAAGTTCTCGCTGGCAATCATCTCCAGCCCTTCATGCTGGCGGAGTATTTCGTGGTCTATCGCCGCTGCTACTTCAGGATCGGCTTGGGCAAGGGAAAGGGCCATGCGCTCGGTCATACGAGGATTCTACGGCATTCCCTGCCTCGAAATCAGCATGCATTTTGTGACGAACTCACCAACACTCCTGTTGACATTCTGCCTATGATACTTCTATATGTTGAATCTCAACAGGAGCAAAAATGGGCGACAACAAATCTGAGGTTCTCCAAGGTACGCTCGACCTGATGGTGCTCAAGACTCTCGAAACCATGAGCCCCCTCCACGGCTACGGCATTGCCCGGCGCATCGAGCAGGTCAGCGGAGACTCCCTCGTACTTAACCAGGGCACCATCTACCCCGCGCTCCTTCGCCTCGAACAACGCGGCTGGATCAAATCCGAGTGGGGCACCTCTGAAACCAACCGCCGCGCTCGCTTCTACTCGCTGAGCCGCATCGGCCGCAAAAAGATCGCCGAAGAGACCGAGAATTGGGAACGCATCGCCGCCACGATGGCACGCTTCTTGTCCTCCTCGAACTGAACACCGCGCATCCAGGAGCCGCCTCATGGACTTCCTCCGGACCTTGCTAAGCCGCTTCGCCGCACTCCTCGGCCTCCGCCACCGCGATAGAGACCTTGATGACGACATCGCCGCGCATCTTGATCTGCTGACACACGAATACATCGCAAGCGGGATGCCTGAAGCTGCGGCCCGCACAGCCGCCCTTCGCGACTTCGGCGGCGTCACCCAGGCAAGAGAAACCTACCGCATTGAGCGAGGCTTCCCCCACCTCGAGCAGTTTGCACGCGATCTCCGCTACGCCTCACGCCAGCTCCGCCGCTCCCCGGGCTTCACGCTCACGGCGGTCCTCACGCTCGCTCTCGGCCTCGGCGCAAACATCGCGGTCTTCTCTCTTCTCAATTGCCTGCTCATTCGCCCTCTCCCTGTTCCCCATGCCGATGAACTTGCCGTCCTTCGCACTGACCGCAATGACGACACGCGAGGCCACAACTACACATTCGGATCACCCTTCCTCCGCGCATTGGAACAGCACCATAACGGCTTCGAGTCCGTTGCTGGATACTCCGCCCGTCCCTTCCAGGTCCACGACGAAGCCGCCAACGTACGCGTACCCGGCGCCATGGTGAGCGGTCAGTTCTTCACGATGCTCGAAACTCCTCCCGTTCTCGGCCGCTGGCTCACGCCCCACGACGACCGCGAGGGCCAGGCAAACGTTGCGGTCATCAGTGCGGGCTACTGGAAGGCTCGATTCCATCGCGATCCCGCTGTCATCGGCAGCACCCTCACCATCGCCAATCGGCCCTTCACCATCGTGGGAGTCATGCCAGCCAGCTTCGTTGGCGCCGATCCCGTCTACCGGCCGGAAATATACGTTCCCATATGGGCAGAACCGGTCATCGATGCGCCCTTCAATGCCATCGCCGATGGCTACCACACCTGGTGGATGAACATCCTTGGTCGCCGCGACCCGGGTGTCTCCCTTGAACAAGCCAACGCCGCGCTCGGCTCGCTCTCCGATGGCATCCTCGATCAATCCATCCCCGACGCGAAGTGGATCAAGGACGCCCGCGACCATCACTTCCGCTTCGCCGCGGAGCCGGGCTCGCGCGGTTGGTCCTTCTTGCGCGACACCTTCCGCAAGCCGCTGGTCGTTGTCTTTGTGCTCTGCAGCGCCATGCTGCTGCTCGCATGTCTCAACCTCGCCAGCCTGCTCATGGCCCGCGCCGCCGCGCGCGAGCGCGAACTCGCCACCCGCCTCGCCATGGGTGCCTCGCGCATGCGCCTCATCCAGCAGCTTCTTGTCGAGAGCCTCCTCATCGCACTGCTCGGCACTAGCGCCGGGCTCCTCGCCGCCCCCGCCGTAAGCCGCTTCCTCGGCGCCGTGCTGATCGGAGGTGCCGGCGACTACGTCATGCTCGATCCCTCGCTCGACGTGCGGGTACTTGCCTTCGTCGCCCTGGTTGCTATTCTCTCGACACTCCTCGTCGGCCTCGTTCCCGCGTCGCGCGCAACCTCGAAGAGCCTCAATGACCAAATCAAATCCGGATCGCAGTCGGTACACTCCCGTCAGCATCGCCTGCTTCCGCGCCTGCTGATGAGCATGCAGGTCGCGCTCGCTCTCATCCTCGTCTTCGGTGCTGGTCTGCTGGCCACCAGCCTCCAACGTCTGCGCGGTATCGACCTTGGCTTCCAACCTCAAAACCTGGTCAATGTACGGCTTGAGTTGAACAAACAGAGCCGCGATGGCGAGGCACTTGTCGCCTGGTATCACCGATATCTCGATGGGCTAGCCCGCCTCCCTGGCGTGAAAGCGCTCGCATACGTCAGCTTCCCGCCTATGAGCGGCGCGGTGTGGACCGAGGACATGCACACCACCATCAGCCACGGTGATCATCAGCTCTACATGAACTGCGTCTCAACCGGATACTTCAACACACTGAAGATCCGGATGCTCGCGGGCCGGGACTTTCAGTGGAATGACAGCCTCGCTTCAGGCCTCAAAGTCATCCTCAGCGAACGCGCCGCGCAGCAGCTCTTCCCAGGCCAGAATCCGATCGGTCAATCCGTCACCCAGACCCATGGGGCAGATGGCAAGAACGTCCTCCAGGTCATCGGAGTGGTCGGAGACATACACTACGAATCCCTCCGCAAGGATGCACCACCCGAAGGCTACACCGCTATTACGCAGAACACAGATCACAAGCCTGACTATGTAGCAGTCACGCGAATCGAAGGCTCGGCCCTGCCTTTGGCGACAGCCGCTCGTCAGCTCGCCTCGAAGATGGCGCCGGAAATTCCCGCCCCGGTTCTCACCCCGATGATGACTGACATCGATGGCTCCATAGCGTCTGAACGCATCATGGCCATGCTCGCTGTCTTCTTCGCGATCTGCGCCCTGCTCGTCACCGCCATCGGTCTGTATGGCACCCTCGCGTACTCCACGGCCCGCCGCACCAGCGAGATCGGAGTCCGCATGGCCCTCGGCGCAAAACCCGCGCAGGTCATCGGGCTCGTCTTCCGCGAAAACGCATGGATATCGATCTACGGTTCGCTTGCGGGACTCGTGGTCGCATGGTTCGCCGCGAGAGCTCTAGCCTCGGTCCTCTACGGCACCTCCGCCCGCGATCCGTTAGTGCTCCTCGTCTCCGTCCTTGTACTCGTTTCCATCGCCAGCGCCGCGTCGCTTGTACCCGCCATCCGCGCCGCTCGCATCGACCCCAGCACTGCCCTGCGCGCGGAGTAGCAATCAGCGCAGCCGCTGCTCAGCTGCAGCAATCACGCGCCCCGTCCTGCTCCCCGTCGCAAACACCACCAGCCGCATCTCTGTATCCGCGTTGCCCGCCCGCCCCTCACCACTCAGCTCCAAGCTCAGCGGCCGCCCATCCGCAACTCCCCCGTCCATCTCCTTTAGCACGCGCACAACCGCGATGTGGTGCAGCGTTCGTCCCGCATTCTCTCCACGCGCCACCTCTGAGTGCGTCGCATTCGTCGCAAGCACAGCCACCAGCTTCGATCCTTTCGGTGATTCTCCGCGAACAGCGAACCGCACTGCGCCGTGATCCCACCGCGCATTCTCTATGGCCAGGCTCATCTTCGGGTTCGTCGCCGCCTTGGTCACGGCAGCCAGCATCGCCCGCCCGTCCCCTCCGACAAACTGGCTCGTGCCATCGACAACCGCCTGCGGCGTGTACGCCGAGTCCAGCCCGAACCGCCGCACATACTCCGCCTGCCGTTGCGTCATTGCGTCCAGCGAAAACGGATCGCGCCAGCCCTGATGATCCCAGTACGTCACGTGCTCGCTCAGCACAATCGCCTCAGCGCCGGGCACCGGCTGCTTCGCATCCAGCTCCGCCAGAAGAGCATCGGCAGGAGGACAATCCGAACAGCCTTCAGACGTAAACAGCTCAACAAGAACAGGAACACGCTGCACGTTCTGGTCTGACTGCGGAGCTTGCGCGCCGCCGCGATGAAGCGGGGCACTCCATAGGAGCGCAATCAGCAGCGCAACAGCAGATCGGTTTGAATTGGCGAAAGGGGAAGCCATATAGACCTATGACTCTGAATTGCTCCTTGAGGTTACACGAACCTGGGTCTTCAAAGACACGGTTGATCACGTGCAGACCCGGTTATCCTGAACGCATGACTGGCTCCGGCGTTTCGCGGTTCGTTTCTCTCTTTTTCTTCTTCGCAATCGCGCTGAACGCCCAGCAGGAGCCCAGGTCAGGGTCCACCTTCAACTTGACACCCGCCGTTGTCGAAGCCGGCTCACCGGAGTTGATCACACTTTCCGTGCCCGCTGCGAGCAATGTGGAAGGCGAATGGCTGGGACATAAGCTGGAGTTCTTTCAACACAAAGACAAGTGGATCGCTCTTGCCGGCGTCGATGTCGAAGCCAAACCGGAATCAACCACACTGCACGTCACCGCGCACACCGCCACCGGGCCGCGCGACTTCACCCGCACTATCGAAATCCATCCCGCGCACTACCGCACCGGAAAACTCACCGTTGCACCGAAATTTGTGGAACCCGGACCGGAAGAGCTGAAAGAAATCACCGCTGAAAAAGAAATCAAGGACAAAGTTTTTGCCGCGAGTGCACCGGAACCTCTATGGCATGGCGATTTTCGGGCACCCGTGAAGGCACCGCCAACCGACAGCTTCGGAACGCGCCGCATGTTCAACGGCAAGCTTGCCAGCATTCACAAGGGAATGGATTTTCGCGCACCGGCCGGCACCGTGGTTCGCGCCTCAAACAGCGGCGTAGTCGTGCTCGCGCGTCCTCTTTACTTCGAAGGCAACTGCGTCGTCATCGATCATGGCCTGGGGCTCTACACGTTATCGATGCACTTCAGCCGCATTGATGTCCACGAAGGCCAACGCGTAGCTGCCGGTGACAGGCTTGGCTTGAGCGGCTCGACTGGCCGAGTAACCGGCCCGCACCTGCACTGGGCCGTTCGCTGGGAAAACGCATATCTTGACCCGGCCAAAGTGCTTCGACTCAATTTAGCTGCTATTCGCTGATTGCCCCCTTGCGCGAGACCAGGATAGCGCTGCCAAACTATCGGGAGACCAGGTCCTCTTCCGTTTCTTCGGACTGCTCGACGCGCGCGCTCGATCTCGCCGGTGCTTCGTTCCTCAGCGACTTGAAAGCGCGGTACACGAACGACCCCATGTACCAGCCATCGATGTACTGAAACGGGGTCTCGCCGGTCGTGTAGTGTCCGCAGGGCAGCACACGTTTTTCAAAGTTCAGTCCAATGCGCCTGAAAGCATCCACCACCTGCAGCGAGTATTCCTTTGGAAACGTCAGATCGTAGTTGGCATAGACAAGCAGAACCTTTTTCAGCGGGCCGTCCACTTCGGCACTCGCCATGCGATCGTAAAAACTCACAGGGCTGACAGCCGACCACAATGCTCGAATTCGAGACTGCGTCAGACCCGCCTCTTGCAGCGCCTGGCGAATGTGCCGGGTGCTCTGGCCGGCCCACACTACGTCTCCAAAAGCGGTGGACGCGTGGTTGAACGCGTTTACGCGGATGCGCTTGTCGTGCGCGCTCGCAAGAAATGCATAGCAGGAGCCCAGGCTCGTGCCCAGTACGCCAAACTGCTCGTATCCCTGCGATTCAAGCCAATCGATGCAGCAGCGAATATCGACCACTGCCTGGCGGCAGGCTGAAATGGTTCGGCCGACATTCGCGCTCACAGCGTAATCTGACCGCTCCAGTTCCACTGGACGCCGTATGTCGTGATAGGGCTTCGAGAGCCGCAGCGCGGAAATCCCCATGCGGTTGAAGATCTCGCACAGTGCGTTGTGGCTGAAGGCATCGGCATTCCATTGCGGCATCACCACAATTGCCTGCCTGGGCCGGCGTGGATCCTTGTGCTCAGGCGCGGGATACCACCGTGCATTCACCAGGTCATTTTCGGGATGCGGAGTCCGCTCCGGCGACGTAAAGCGAAGGAACTGCGCTTTGGATGACTTGCCTTCCGCAGCGATGCGCTTGATCTCCGCATCTTTCGCAAGCGTCTCGGGCCTCACATTTGTGGGGAACAGCTCAGGATGCCGCTCCTCGAGACGGAAATCTGTTGGCGTCTCATAACCGAAGAACACTTCGCTGTGCCGAATCAGGAGTTGATTGATGCGCACCATGGCTGCTTCGGCCGCTGCGTCATCACGAACCGCCTCAGGGCTGGGAATCGCCGCGCTGAAGCCGTGAGCCTGAAGGAATGGCTCGACCCACTCGAAGCCCCATTCCAGCGGACGCACAACCCGATTTTCATCACGCGTGGTGAGCCGGGTTTCCCACTCGTACATCCAGCGCGCGTATTTCTCCCTGAACATGTCCTCAGTTCAGTTTACCAGCGGTTTCGGCGGCGCCTGTTCGCGTCGAGAACAAACCAGAACAAGTCCAGCAAGGGGATGGCGGCGATGATGCCCAGCGAGATGACGCAATAGAGGCACCAGGCGTTAAGAACATCGCGTTCTATGTGGGTCAGATAAAGCGAGAACCCAAGCCCGCCAAGAGACGCGAGCAGAACTGCGAGCTTCTGGCGCGCCAACCCGAGCCACAGAATCGCCAGATACCCAATGATTCCGATTAACGCGACCGGAATGCCCTGGATCATCGCATAAGAGCTATGGTTTACGATGCCGCAGTCCCACTTCTCGTTAATGGAGCAGGGGCTGGTGGCAGTGGAGTAATGCACTTGGAGCGCTAGAGCAGATACCAGTGCGCCGGCCAGCGCAAGAATCGCAATCACATATCGCATGTTGAGTCTGATGCTAACGCATTTCAGAACCGCTGTAATCCCAGGACCCAGGTCCAAAGGTTCATCTCCTCAAGCGCGCTAACATGAACCCATGGATCATCCGGCAGGCGGCGCGCGGCGAGTCGCGTTTTTTGGCGGCAGTTTCGACCCTCCTCACCTCGGACATATCGGGATTGCACGGGCAGCTCAGGCGGCTCTCCAACTCGATACCGTCCTGTTCGCACCCGTTGGATTTCAGCCTCTGAAACCCTTTGGATCGACGGCAAGCTTTGAAGATCGCGTGGCGATGACAGAACTGGCCATCCGCGGTCTGCCGAATTTTGCCATTTCATTCGCCGATGTGCCGGATCCATCCGGCGAGCCCAACTACACCATCGATACGCTGCATCGGTTGCAGGCGCAGTTTCCTTCTGCGCAGCTTTTCACCCTGGTGGGAGCAGATTCGTTTCTCACACTCCGCCGCTGGTATCGCGGTGGCGAGATTCCGTTTGTAGCCCCGCTGATCGTTGCATCCCGACCGGGACAGCGGCTTGAAGATCTTGCCGGAATTCTGCCCGACGGCATAACGATCCACGAAGAAGCGACCCAGCCGGGAACGAATAAAGAGTCTTTGTTAAAGGTCTTCACCTTAAGGAACCCGGCAGGCGTTACGGCGCCCTTCTATCTCCTGCCCGGGCTCGAAATCGAGATCAGCGCATCGGAGATTCGTGAGAACGTGAGCGCCGCAGTGGATCGCCTCTGCGCCGGACACGACCTGCTGCCTGATGCGGTCTGCGATTACATCGCAACGCACGGTCTTTATCGCTCCGCCTGAGTAATTTGAATTGAGTCTGAAGCAACTGTTTACTGAAAGGAATTGAAGCTGGCCGGCAGCAAAGCAAGCGCGCAAACCCTGTCGCACCTGCGCCATCCTGTCGTGCAGGATACGTGCCCTGTCGTTTTGCTATAGGATGACCGTGGAGAGAAAATCCGTTGCATGAGTACAACCCAGGCGCACGAACAAACCCGCATTCTCGTTCAGGCCGCGGCCGCGGCATGTGAAAACAAAAAAGGCGAAGATACCCGGATTTTGGAACTCGATCCGGTCGATTCAGGATTGGCTGACTTCTTCCTGATAACCTCGGCGACAAACGATCGCCAGGCGGTAGCTATCGCCGACGAGATTGAAGGCATCCTGAAGCGGGAATTCGGAGTTATGCCGCACTCGGTGGAGGGTCGGCGCCGGGGCGACTGGATTCTTCTCGACTATGTCGACTTCGTCGCGCACGTTTTCCTGACGGAGCGCCGCGCGTTCTACGATATTGAGCGTTTGCGGAAGTCGGCGCGCCCGCTCACTCCCGCCGAATTCGACGCCGAACTGAAACAGGCTCTCGCCGCCAAAACCCGCGCTGCTCGAGGCAAAGCCAAGACGCCTGCATCAAGTGAAAAGGAATCTGGAGTAAAGACCGCGTCGGCCAAAAAGGCCGCTGCAAAACCGGCAACAAGCAAGACCGCCGCGCGACCGGCAAAGAATTCGAAGCTTAAGAAGTAACAATTTTGGAGTTCAAAAAAAGAGGGGGCGTCCACCGTGGACGCCCCCTCTTTGCATTGCGGAGTTGGTTTTAGAACGTGATGGTGCCCTTGAACTGGATCAACCTCGGCGAAGCATCTCCACCAAGAAACGCGCCAAGAATCGAGGTCGGTGTATTGGCAGTACTGGTGATTACACCGAGTGTTGAGTCGTTCACGTCGAAATCCGGGATCTGGAAGTTTGGATGGTTGAAGAGATTGAAGAACTGGGCTCCAATCTTCAGCCGCGCCGCTTCAGAACCAGGCAGTTTGAAACCTTTCATGATGTCCAGATCGAAGTCCGTATAGTTCGGACCATAGAGCTGGTTACGACGCTGCTGACCGTAGTCGGTTGACGGTGCGAAGTGTGAAGCGAAATCGCACGCAGTGCCGTAACCAAGCGTGTGCTTCACGCCGCCGCAATGGTGGTTGAAGTTGTTGTCGAGTTGCATGGCCAGCGGCGCGTTTCCGTAGACGACGCTGCCGTTGTTATTGGTAACAGAGAATGGATATCCAGAGTTGTGGAAGATCGCTCCGGCAAAGTCCCAATCTCCGACAACAGAACGGAACCCATGATAGTGAGGCATGGTTAGGGCATAGTTCGCGCTGATGTAATGCCGCGTATCGTAGTCCGCATTGCCGTAGTTCTGTCTGAGGTCATACGGATTGATTTGGCCGCCGCTGTTCACACCGAATGCATCGAAGCCGCCGTTCGACGTGGTATCGAGAGCGTGGCTATATGCGTAATTGAATTGCAATCTGAGCCAGTTAATGCGGCTCGTCAGGGTTCCGATCACGCCGTTGTAGTTGGACCACGATCCGCTATAGTATTCGGTCACCGAACCTAGAGCTGCATTCGGCCGGCTGCCGGGCAAAGACGCGTTGTCGCCATATGGGTCGTATGCGTTGGGCAGACGAGAAACTGGCTGGTGATAACTGCGGTTTCCGATGTAGTTGGCCGAGAACACCGTGTTCCTGGCAATCTCTCGCTCAACTGACAAACTCCACTCCTCGTACGTGGGCAGCGAAACGTGGTGAGCCACCGACGAAATCGTTGGACGCGTGAATACTCCGCCGGTAACCAGGGAAAGGTCGAGACTAGGATCGCATCCCTTGTAGCATGCGCCTTGAGAAAAGAGACTTTGCAGAGCAGCGTTCGAAGCAGCCGCCTGAGCATGGCCGCTTAGAGCACTGTTTGCATCCGTCGTGATGGGGTTGCCGTACGCGTAACCCAGCACTGTGAATCGATTCACATTTGGCATGTTTGCCAGCAGGTCGCCCATGATTTGCGCCGGGAAATAATCTGAGAACATCCCGAAACCGCCGCGGATCGTGGTCTTGCCGTCTGGCCCGCCGGGAACAAACGAGAAACCGATCCGAGGCTCATAGGCCACGTTCTGCTGCGAGAAGAAGGCGCGCTTGCGACCAGACGCCAGCAACGTGTTGTACGGTGTCGCTGTCGTTGCGGGGGATTCGTCATAGTTCACCGCCAGATTCGAAACGCAGTTCGTCCGGCAGATTGGATTGGAGTTGTGCTCGAGTCGCAGACCAATGGTGAAGGTCAGGTTGGGGACAGGCTTCCACTGATCCTGCGCGTATGCGCCCATCACATAGAGAGCTACAGGATTCGAGAGACGCTGTGGGAACCGCTCGGCCCACTCGTCGGAATACCCTGCGGCAAAACTGCTCTGATCGAGAATGAAATTCTCGCCGCCTGCGAAATTGACGTTGTGCTCGCTCGATGTGTAGTCGGTGATGTCGTCACGGCGCATTGTCCACCCGATCTTTACGGTGTGCTTGCCGCGCGTCCAACTTACGTCGTCGTTGAACTGATAGCCGGTGACATTGCGGCCTTGAGGAAACGCATAGTCCGCGCCGCCAATCCACGATGACGAGTTCCCATTGTTGTCCCAGTCAAAATAGCGAATGCACTGGTTGGTATCGCTTTCCGGCGCTGTAGGATCCGGCAATACGCAGGTCGTTGCGAAACCCTCCGGTATCAGCACAAATGGGAGCGTGCCGGCCAGTTCTTTCGCACGAGTATTGGTAAAGATGGCGCGGTAGTAGCTCGCGCCGAACAGGAACTGGTTCGTGAGGCTGGGTGTGAAGGTGTGCGTTTCGTTGATCTGCCCCTCGTACGAAGGCTGTGGGCTTTCTGCGTTGAAAACTGGATCGAGAAAGCTCGTTTGAGTAGGCTGAACACCTTTGTCCACCTTGCTGTGAATGAACAGGTGATCGTTGGTGCCCAGGTTGAAATCGACACGATCGTTGATCAGCCACTCACGTCCGAAATTCGTTGTCTGACCCTGCCAGATCCAGGTGTCGGGATCAGCGGGATCCTGGTGACCGGACGCCCAGTTCGGCGCGTTGTTGTAGTAGTTGAACATTGTCTGGTAAAGCGGCGCCTCGCTCGAATTGCCGTTAGCAGCAAGGTTGCCGTAAGGAACAAGACCGTTCGGATTGGTTGCATCCAGCGCCGGATCAGTAATTGGTGCAGGATTGAGAATTGCTGCCTGATATTGAGGGCTTGGACCGAATGACGGATTGCTGACCGGGATGATGACCCGGATCCCTTCCGTGTCGATGAATCCGAAGATCTTGTCTCTCTTGATAGGACCGCCGATTGCCGCTGCCCATTGATTGGCATTACTGAAATTGCGCGGCGCTCCCCCCTGCTTGTTGAAGAAGCTATTGGCATTCGTTACGCGCCCGTTCCACCAGTACGAAAGGTTTCCGTGGAACTTGTTGCCGCCTGAACGCGAAATCTCATTCACCTGCGCGCCACCCAGGCCGCCAAACGCCGCGTCATAGCTGTTGGTGATCACTGTAACCGAATCAACGTCGTTGTTTCCGAGCAGCAGGTTGGTGGCCCCCGAGTTGTTCAGGTTCAGATAAGGATCACCCTCGTACGCGCCATTAACGGTGAACGTGTTTGATGTGCCCGGCAGCCCATTGACGGAGAAGTTGCCGTACCCTCCCTGTGTATTCATTACGGCGCCAGGAGTGGTTTGCGCAACGAACGTCAGATCGTTTCCGGGGTTGGGCAGGGTTTGAATCTGCTCGAGATTGAAACTCGTCGACATCTGCGCGTCGTCTGTATGCAGAACTTCGCCGGAACCTGCGGTGACTTCGACCGTGGTTGCTGCCTGTCCGACAGCGAGCTTGATATTCACGGGCGTCACTTCGCCGGCCGTAACCGACGCATTTGCCGTAGCCGTGCTGAATCCAGAAGCAGTCGCGCTGATTTTGTACCGTCCGGGCGGCAGAAGCGCAACCCGGAAGTTGCCGGACGGATCGCTTGTAGCTGCGCTCTGTGTATTCTTGTCGATGTTCGTGATCGTGACCTGCGCGTTGGGCACCGCAGCTCCCGACGCGTCCATCACTGTTCCGGAAATGTCGCCGGAAATGTTCGATTGAGCGTAGCCGCTAATGGCTACCCAGCTGGTCGAAAGTCCGGCAGCGGCGAACAGGCTCAAAGCCAGGACCAACTTCCTTGACCGCATAAAGCGCATACAACTCCTCCAATTCGATGGCAAGCCAAAAAAGCCCCTCCATTAGGGGCCCTGATGCAATTCGCAAAATGTCTAGCTTGCGTCCCGGCGCGTGTTTTCGCACATAGGGACGTACGTACGCGGGTTGGTCTAACTTAAACCACGCTAAAAGTCTTGAATGTAGGTCTTACTTTGTCCCAAAGCGTGCGGGGAAGTGCAGGGACACGTGCACGAGAATCTATGCACGATTGTTGCCATTCAAGTAACTAGCCGGGCAAGAGGGTAAACGCACTGAAGGCAAAGGAATTACTTCTATTGAGGCTCTGCGGGGCCAGCTTTGTAGCTACGTAATTCTGGATAAAACCACTCTGGAATTCAGAAAAGCGGAATGTCTCCCTCCACCGTTTAGAAACGTAATGGGTTTTCCACCGTTTTGAGTTTGCGCGAGATTCAACATCTACCCAAGTCGATAGTCGGCTTCAGACCTGATGTCAGCCATGAACGAAGGGGCGGCCCGAACTGGGCCGCCCCGACCAGATGGGTTGAATCAGGCGCGAACTAGAAGACGATCCTCGCTCCAAGCTGAACCTGGCGGGCATTCGTGCCGTAGTTGTAGTTGTTGTCCCAGAACGTCTCAGATCCGGAGAGCACGTCATCAATCTCGGGATCCGGTGTTCCCAGGAGCCGGTGATTGAAGACGTTTGTGGCATTAAACTGCAACTGCAGAGTGTACCGCTCGCGAATCTTCGTGCTCTTGAAGATGCTGGCGTTCATGCTGTTCCAACCGTTAGCTCGCAGAGAGCTGCGTCCAACGCCCGGGAACGGATTTCCAACCAGGTCGGCATAATCAACATTGTTGTAGAGCCACTTCACCGCGTCCTTGCTGGTAGGCACCGGCACGATTGGGTCGCCGTTCGCGTCCGTGCTTCCATCCTGGTAGTCGATGATCGAACCGAGCTTGTAATAGCCCGGAGCGATTCCCAGTTCGTCGGCGGAGCTCTGGTTGAGATATACACCTACCGAGTTGCCGGGCGCCTTCTTGTTTGAGAGCACCGGACGGCATGTGCTGTATCCGCCGTTGAACGATGCCGCGAAGGTGGTGTCCTCGCAGTAGGTGTAGAGCCCTGAATAGCCGTAGTAGTCATACCCGAACTGGTATGGCGTGGCAGGCTGGCCCACATCGTACATCCACGTCCCATTGAGCTGGTATCCGCCGAGCAATTTGCCCACGAATCCGTTCTGCTTTTCGAAGATCGGAAAATCGTAGACAAACGAAGCTGACGCCACATGCGGGATGGAGATGCCGCTCAAAGCCCGCTCTCCACTGTTGGTGTCGAAAGGATTCTGTGCGAACGCCGATGTACTGCCGCCCTCAAACGTTCCGTACACCTCAGAGGCATTGTCGATGGTCTTGCTGAACGTGTAGCCGAACGTCGCGTTCAGGTGATGGTAGTCGCGGGTCCGTGCGCTGAGCTGGAGACCGTGATAGATGGAGAATGCCGTATTAGCACGCACACGCACTCGGGCCTTGCTGCAATCGGTCCTGCCAATTCCAATCGCGCCCGCCGTCGTGCAGAATTTACTCGGTGAGATCACGTCCGGGTAAGCGTCCGCTGTATCGATCATCATCGGATTTGCATTCAGGCTCTGGAACAGCCCCACGGAGTGGTTTCCTGCGTAACGAGCCTCGAAGGCTATGTTGTTGTTCGGCCCCCACTCGACTCCCATAGACCAGCTCTCGCCATAGGGGTTATGGAAATCCGAGTTGACCAGCGTCTGATTTCTCGAGTTCGGATTGACGCCGCGCGGAATCTTGTTGAGGTTCGCGCTACGAATATCCGCACCAGTGGTGCCGCTCGAGGGCAGACAGGGATTCGAAGCCGAGCAGTTGATGGTGCCGAGGTTCACGACCGGCGCCGCCGTGGCGGAGTTGAGGAACATATTGTAGAAGGCGGGATCATTGTTGATGGCCAATCCGCCACGCACCGCAAGCCGGGGCAACTGATTGGGTGCATATGCGAAACCGATGCGAGGCTGGAAGTTCTTGTAGTTCTGTTGAACCCCCGGGAAGGTGCGTGTCGCCAAGGGCAGACTCGTATTCCAGAAAGCCGTGGAGGCATTCGCCTCACGCTTCATCGTCTCGTCGTGGAGAATGTTAACTGCCTGTCCGAAGAACTCCCAGCGCATCCCCAGGTTCAACGTAAAGCTGTTGCTGAGTTTCCAGTCGTCCTGGACGTATCCCGCCGCATCCGGTTCCGTAAAGTGGATGACGTAGTTACCATCCGCGAGTTGCAGAGAGCCGGTTCCGTTCAGGAAACCCTGCAGGCTGCTTGCGGAGAAGGTGCCGTTGTAGTTGGGAAGGAAGGGATTCGGCGAGTTCTGGAAGCTCCATTCACCGCCAAAGTAAAAGGTGTGCCGCCCGTGACTCCAGGTCGCGTTGTCCTGCACCTGCGTGTTCTTCACAGTGCGCCCCTGAGGATAGGTGCTGCTGTATCCATAGCCCAGGTAACCTGAGCCAAGGCCTATGGACGAGTTGCACTTATCTGGTGTATTCACCGTGCATTCCGGTTGAGCACCTGCCTGGAACAGGATCTTCGCCTGCTGGAAGCTGTACCGGATCTGGTTAACCCAGCTCGGGGAGAAGGTGTGGGTGAAGTCCCCACCGATCGAATGAGTCGTCCCAGGCACGTTATACCAACGCCCTGCTGCCAGGTCGCTGCTGGACGAATCCGCATAAGAACCAGTACTGGGAGCATCCTGGTAGTAGTAGCGGACGAATACGTGATCCTTGGTTGTGGGTTGCCAGTCGAGGCGGCCCATCAGTTCTTCATCGTTGTACTGTCCCGTCACGTCGCGGATTACAGGCGCAAGCTCCACGGGAACGGCGACGTTATTTACGGTTAAGTTCGTCGTCCTCACCACACTGCCGGGATGCGGATTTCCGGTTTTAATGGAATAGGGACCGCTATTGACGAGCGACGCAACGCCTCCGTTGCCAACGCCGGCTGCCGCCAACGCGGAAAGAGAAGCAGGAGTCGGGAACAAAGAGGTATTTCCGCTGGAATATGTGCCCGCTCCCAGGTGGTAGCGATCCAAGTAGATGCTGCCGAAGCCCCAGAGCTTGTCCTTCAGAATGGGGAAACCGAGGGTTCCACCGAATTTGTTTTCAACAAAGCGTGACAGGGTCGGCTTGAGGCACCCGGTGTCTGGCGACTGGCCTGCGGCGCAGTAACCCTGAAGGGGGTTCTTCTGGCCTTGCAGAAACGCCTCTCCCCAATTTCCCTGGTAGAACTCGAACGCCGAGCCATGCAGCGCGTTTGTACCAGTCTTGCTGATGTAGTTCACCACAGCGCCCATGTTGCGTCCGTATTGCGCGCTGAAATTGTTGGTGATGATCTGCACTCCGGCGATGGCGTCCTGGTTGCCAAAAAACACCTGCGGACCGGCGACGGAGTTGTCGTTGTTCGATTGACCGTCGATCTCAAAATTGTTCGAGCGACCGCGCTGTCCGTTCACTGAGAACGACGCGCCGTTGTTGTTGGAGAAGCTGCTGTCGTGAGTCTGCGTCACACCGGGTTCCAGCAGCGTGATCGCGTCAAATCCGTTGTTCAGCGGCAGATTGGCGATCTGTTCGGTTTCAAATGTCGTCGAAATCTGAGCTTCGTTCGTGTTGATGATCGGGTTCGATTCCGTCACCTGCACCGTAACCTGCACGCTGGAAGGCTTGAAAGTAATCTTTCCAAGGTCGCGCGATCCGACGTTGACGGTCAATTCCTTGATGATGACGTCAGCGAATCCGGGGGCCGAGAACGTAAGCGTGTAAGTTCCGGTCGGCATCGCGAGCAGGGAGAATCCTCCATCCTCACGCGTGTTCTGCGCCATCTTCGCGCCTGTGGCCACATTGGTCGCAATGATGGAAGCCTGTGGCACAACCGCACCCTGCTGATCCACCGCAACGCCGGTCAATCCGCCGGTGGTGATGCCCTGCGCAAAGGCCGTTTGCGTCCCGGGCGTCCCGATGCAGCCAACATAGGCGGCGAGGCCAAGAAGGCTGAGCACGAAAGCGACGTTTTGCAGCCGCAAATACCGCATGAGAAATCCTCCAGATCGACTCCGGACCGGGAGATTTTCATGGTGGATGAAAATCCGATCCGTGGTTCGGCGTCTCGGGTCGATGGGGAGGTCAGGTCCGTTCCGCGTTAACAATCAATGCCGAAAATAAACTTCGGTCTCGTCTCGCGCGTCTCTGCACGAAACGAAAACACTTCAGAGATAAACAGATTTATTAACGATCTTTAGTGCAAACAGCATGCCAAATCACTTTGTATGTCCAATTCTCTCGTTTAAAGGAGTAGCAAGCCAAAGTGAGTGATGTCGCTCACGCGGGCATATGGGATTACATAGTGATCTTTCCCGAGACTTGAGAAACCATAGGTTCGAGCGCACTCTAGTACCGGTCCGCCGCAGCTCTGTCGTGTATCGTCGCTTCCATGCAGATCGTCCTGGCGCACATTGGATCAAAACCGTCGGCCCGGGATCCCTTCGATCAGCTCGCCGCGATGTATCTCGAACGATGTGCAGTCTTCGCACGTGCAGAACAACAATCATTCCGCACGGAAGAAGCGATGGTCGAATGGATCGGCAAGCACCAGAAACGCGCTCCAGTCGTCACGGTCCTTCTCGATAGCCGCGGAAAACAGATGAACTCCGAAGCCTTCGCGCAATGGCTCGGACGGCAGCGGGACACGGCGACTCAGCAGATCGTCTTCGCGATTGGACCCGCCGATGGATGGTCGGACACTTCACGCAAAGCGGCGACCCTCCTCCTCTCCCTTGGACCACTCACTCTCGCTCACGCTCTTGCACGCGTCGTCCTCGCCGAACAGCTCTATCGCGCATTTACAATCCTCGCAGGCCACCCGTATCACTCCGGCCACTGAAACCAGTTCACAGTTCTGAGATCACCGTTCAAAGCCCTCGAATTCTTGCCTCATCGATGAAGCTGCGAATTAAGAACTTCAACTATGAACTCCGAACAATCATCCCGGCGCGGTCTTATTCTAATCAACACCGGTCCCGGCAAGGGCAAAACCACGGCCGCGATGGGAACGGGTCTGCGCGCAGTCGGGAACGGTATGCGCGTGCTGATGCTCCAGTTCCTGAAAGGTTCGTGGCACTACGGTGAACTGGATTCCACCAAGGCTTGCGGCGACAACTTCGTTCTGAAACAGATGGGGCGCGGATTCGTGAAAATCGGCGGAGCTGACACTGATCCGGAAGATATCCGTCTTGTCGAAGCCGCATGGGCCGAAGCACGCGAAGCCATCATGTCGGGAGAGTGGGACATGGTCATCCTCGACGAGATCAATTACGCGATTGGATACGGCATGCTTGACCCGGCGGTCGTCGCGGAAACGCTGCGGACTCGTCCGGAAATGGTTCACGTCATTCTGACCGGCCGCAATGCGCATCCCACACTGGTTGAGCTCGCCGATACAGTGACCGAAATGCGCGAGGTAAAGCATGCCTACCAAAAAGGCATCCTTGCCCAGCGCGGCATCGAGTACTGAGAATCAGAGTCCCTCATCGCGTTCATCCAGTTTGTTACTCCTCGCGCATCACTCTCTGCTACTGTTTCCTGATTCGTCGGCCCTTGTCCCGTCGTTCGCTCGTCCACTGTTTTCTCGGCCCCCGGGTCCGCCGTTCTCCGTCATTTACAATGACTCTGGCCTATGTCCTGGTTCAAACGCGAGAACGGCGACCTTGAAGCACCCGTTGCAAACGGTGAAGAAGAGAAAAGCGTGCGCACGGAGGGCCTTTGGATCAAGTGCCTCGGCTGTCGCCAGACCATCTGGAAGGCCGACCTCGAAGCCAACCAGAACGTCTGCCCCAAGTGCCAGCACCACTTTAAAATCAGCGCCAGGCAGAGACTCGATCTCTTGCTTGAACCGGGATATCAGTTGGTCGACATGGGGCTGCGCTCGACCGACCCTCTGGACTTCAACGACGTAAAGCCTTACAAGCAGCGACTGGCCAAGGCACGGCAGGAGACCGGCCTCAACGACGCAATCATGAATGCCGCAGGCCAGATGGGTCCTCACGCCGTTGTAGTCAGCGCCATGGAATATGCCTTCATCGGCGGTTCCATGGGAGCAGTCGTAGGCGAAACCATCGCGCGCGCCGTAGACCGCGCGCGCGTTGAGAAGAAGCCGCTGATTGTCATCGCCGCGTCCGGCGGCGCCCGCATGATGGAAGGCGTCGTCAGCCTGATGCAGATGGCGAAGATCTCCACCGCACTCGCACAGCTCGATGATGCGCGTGTGCCGTACATCTGCGTCCTCACCGATCCCACCACCGGTGGCGTAACCGCGAGCTTCGCCATGCTGGGCGACCTCAACATCGCGGAACCCGGCGCCCTCATCGGCTTTGCCGGCCCGCGCGTCATCGAGCAGACCATCCGCCAAAAGCTGCCCGAGGGCTTTCAGCGCGCCGAGTTCCTTCTCGAGAAAGGCTTCCTGGACGCCGTAGTCCACCGGCGCGACTTGAAAAACTACCTCGTCCGGGCCCTCGAGTTCATGCGCGTTCCATAGCCCAGACCTGATCTCCCTGCTGAAGGCAAGACCAGCCGTTTCGAGCAGTCAACACTCCCGACCGCAGCATCAGGCTGAATCCAAAACGTTTACATTCCTGCCGACCTCCGGAAGGATCCCGTGCGCCCGCCTGCGGAGAGGCTCAGCTGTCGTATTCCCTTCCTCGAATTCCTGCAGCTACTTACATATTTTCGTATCCGAGCCCTATATCCTCCAGTTTTTCATTTACCCACACTCCCGGAGTGGCACCTCAGAGCCTCTGTAAGCACAGTTTGAAGACATGCAAACCGCTCATTTATATACGATTAATACAAGATGTGATCGGGAACACAGTTGGCCCTCCAATTGCATACCTTTCTTCTGTTCCTCCCCATTTGTTCACAACTGAAACGCAGGTAGCTGAAATCAAGGCCGGACTTAGCCGCAGTCGATGATTCGTTTGCTACGCAACGCAACCAGCGAGGGAAATCAGCATGTTTAAAGTGTCTCGAGCACTGTTTTTGGGCGCCGCGATCAGCGCGGGATTTGTACTCTCCAACCTTGGTACTCAATCTGCAGCAGCGCAGGGAATCACAACCGGTGGATTGACTGGCGAGGCGGTCGACCAAGCTGGCGCCGTGCTTCCTAAAACGTCGATTGTCGCAATCAACACAGCTACCGGAGCCCGGGTGGCCCAGAACGCGCGTGAGGACGGAGGCTTCTCCCTTCTCAACCTTCCGGCAGGAACCTACGACATCACGTTCTCTTCGGCAGGTTTTTCAGACGCTGTCCTAAAGAACGTTCTGGTAAACGTCGGAACTCGCGATCTCGGCAGAATCACACTCAGGCCGTCGAGCGTGCAGACCACGGTTGAGGTAACCGAGACGAACCCGCTCATCGATATCAATGAGGCCCAGGTCTCAACCACTTTCGATCCGGAACAGCTCTCTAGCCTCCCATTGAACAATGGATTCGACGCCGTCACACTGCTCGAGCCGGGCGTTGTGCAGACGCATGACAACAACTTCTCGAACAACAATGGTGCGACCTTCTCATCGAACGGCCAGCGCGGCCGCTCGAACAATTTCGAGATCGACGGTCAATCGAATAACGACAACTCGGTTGCCGGTCCTCAGGTGTTTTTCAGTAACCAGGATGCGATTGCCGGGGTTCAGGTCATCACCAATACCTTCAGCGCACAATATGGCCGCAACATGGGCAGCGTGGTGAATTACCTGACGAAATCCGGAAGCAACTCCATCCACGGTTCAGTCTTTGAGCTGTACGAAGGAAACTGGGGCGAGGCATTTCTGCAGGGTCAGAAAACGCCCCTCTATGGTTACTGCGCTCCTAGCGAAGATCCTGCTGACGGCTGTCTCCAGCCGACCTTGCCGCGTTTCACCGCGAATAATATTGGTGGCACAATCGGCGCCCCCATCCTTAAGGACAGGCTCTGGGGATTTGCCGGAATCTACTTCGGCCGCAATCACCAGGGCGAGGGCGTATACACGAGCGGAACCGCACTCTTCCCCACTCCGGACTCCCTGGCCGCTCTTCAGGCTGCAGCTCCGAGCAGCGGCCCCGTGGCTTCACTGGTCAACAGCGGACCCTACTCGGTAAAGAACGGCAATCCGCAAGCCGGTGCCATCGTTCCCGATGCATCTCAGAGCGTCGTAGTCAACGGTGTCACGGTACCGGTCGACTTCGCTCCGGTGATCCGCCGGGCCAGCGGCAGAAACGACGATCAAGAGCTGCTTGGTCGCATTGACTGGCAGCCGACAACCAGGGATCACCTTTTCGTCCGCTACCTCTATCAGGACGATCCGTTCCTCGGGGCCTATGGCGATGGTGTATCAGCTGATATCGCCGGCGGCCATTGGTACGACGTTCCCAGCACGACTCACTCCATCGGTGGCGACCTCACCCACACCTTCTCACCCAGTTGGGTCAACCAGCTTCGCTACAGCTTCCAGCAGTCCAGAGTCCTCTTTCAGGGCGGAGCACAGCCGGACTGCACGGTAAACTCACCCACGAAGTGCAACTCCTCAGTAGGGGTCAGCGGAACTCTTCTCGACGGTGTCAGTACGTTTCTTGGCTACGG
>Ga0105240_10002465_pt1 | contig 29738 bp, 23 predicted proteins | sample KBSC54metaG_FD_80426 | JGI IMG/M metagenome (GOLD analysis project Ga0105240, IMG submission 80426) | Corn rhizosphere microbial communities from Kellogg Biological Station, Michigan, USA - KBS C5-4 metaG | ecosystem: Host-associated > Plants > Roots > Rhizosphere > Soil | place: Michigan, USA... | reverse complement strand
TCTCCTATGACGTTTATGGCGGGTGGGAAGCAGTACGTCGCGGTGGCCGCGGGGCCGAATATTTTATGCTTTGGATTGCCTTGAGGGCGGGGCTGCGATGACCAGACCTTCGACGGAAAATCGGCGGCTCGCGCGCCTCACCAAGATCTGCCTCCCAATTCGAGAGTCATCGCGCCATGCGAGTCTCCTGGTCCTTCGCGTATCACCTCGACGACCATCACCGTGACGGCATTGTCGCTCTGAGTTGCAAAGAGCTGCCCATGAGAATGCGGCATCGCTGGCTATCAGCCCTGTGAGTACTATCTGCCTGCGTATATTGGCCCGAGAGGGTGGCTACCGCTTCGCACTGGCGCCGGTCACGTCGGCTGACGGGTGACAGAACTGGTCGCCGAAAGTTACATGCTCGTCGCGTCCAAGCGGCTTACTAGCCCGCGAAGGGCCGATCGCGGCCCCCAGTATTCGCAAACAACGCCCGTGCGAGTCCGCGATCCAGGCTCGGTTTTGCGGGCGTTTACTGAAGAGCGTCGGACGACCCGAACGGTCGTCGCTGAAGGCAAAAACATGCGGGAATTGCTCGGTGAAAAGAGAGGACTTAGTCGCATGTTTCTGAAGAGTTGCGCCGGCAAATTCGTCCTCCCATCATCACAAACGTGACATGATCGAGAGCTGAAATATCCGTGAGGGGTCGCCGTCTGCGGCGATAATATCCGCGAAACGTCCGGCGGCCAGCAGCGTACGGGTCATCCGCGCAACAGGGGCGGCCTTAATTGTCACCGATCGCAGAATCGGCCACGGCTTCACGCCCGGTTTCGCTTCGCTATAGCATTTGAGGACCTACAGACTCGCTTGGCCTCGAGGCATTCCGGGAGTCCTGTAATAACGATCCGAACCTGCGACCACGGGAACGCCATATTTCGAAAGCATGCACGATGGATCCGTTTGGCCGTAGAGTGGACGGATTCATAGCCAACGGTTGATGACTTCTCACTCCACAGAGCGGAAACCGATCCGTCAACGGATTGAGAGGGTCATGTTTGCTATTTTCTGCAAGGTAATCAGAATACAGTCGTGGCCAGAGGAATGCATTTGTCCATAGCGCAACAAGACATTCGAAACACTTCCACCGTGATACGAACGTTCTACCCGAAGCCGTGCGACCCCCCTGGCAAATGGGAATTTCCAGTCCACGGGAGAAATGTCAACCCGACCCCTCTGAAGATTCGGGGGCGCCGCGGACGCGAAAGGTGCCAAATCGATCGAATATGGTGGAGACTCAAGGCGAGCCAGAGCGCGGTTAAAGAAAGAGAGATACACGCGATGACGGCGAAACGGTTCAAGTACGCCCGCCCCCGCCCGGACCCCCGGCGATCTCCCGCGTTCTCAACCCTTGTACGGGATGAGTCAGCAACATCTCCGCGGCCTTAAGAAATCGAACTGTGTGCGGCAATTCCGCGTGCATCTCGAACGCGGCCTCATCCACCCACTCCGAATGAATCGCGAACACGAACGGCTCCCGAAGAGATTCAAAAAGATGAATAGCCACACAACCAATTTCGGCTCGCGTAGGCTCGAGATTCCGCAGCATCTCCTGGCGAAATTCCGCCTCCTTTCCCGGTCGTGGCTCAAACCTAACTAAGAAGTGAACGGACAAGCAGCGCCTCCTGTGACTGATTACTATTATCAGTAAATCAGCTTTAGCGCTCCTTGTATCAGCCGGGGTGAGTTCACCTGATTGGTTATGACGCCAAACTGCGGAGTTCCAAAACTCAGTCCCGGATTGCCAAAACGTGGGTGATTGAACAGGTTGAAAAATTCCGCTCGGAATTGCAGGTTCATGCGGCCATCGCGGAGAAAGCGGTTGTTCTTGGCCAAGCCGAGGTCCAGATTATTCGTGCCGTCATTCCGGACGTCCGGCAGTGCCCGGCCGGTATTGCCGAATGTGAAAGCCGCGGGCTGGCTGAACACGCTGGTGTCAAACCATTTATTGAGACGGCTCTCGCGATCGCCGGAAAGGAGTGCGCTGGTGCCGTTGTTGTTGGGCCGTGAACCTCCGCCGAATGAGTTCGTGAGATTGGTTGCCGTACTCAGGAAAAGGGGCGTGCCACTCTCCAGTGTATAGATGCCGTTCACTTCCCAACCGGAAAAGGCGTAATTAATTTTGGCGCGGCTGTTCAACCACCTTTTTCCCGTTCCGAATGGGAGCTCGGCAGTGTAGGCGACCACTAAACGGTGCGTGCTGTCGAAGGCATTCAGGGAGCGGTCAAGCCGCCGGTTATTCGAATCCTGGAAGCCGGGCACTCCGTTCTGCTCCAGATATCCAGTGACGGCCTCGGTATCTCCGATTCCTTTGCTCAGCGTATAAGCAACCGCAATCAGAGAGCTGGAAAAACGTTTGGTCAGCTTTACCTGCATCGAATGGTAAATCGAATTACCCACGTTCGTCGCCCCGAGCGCGACGTTGCCGAATTGAGGATAAGGCCGCAGAAGCTGTCCGCGGGAGACTGTTGGTTGTGCCAGCGTTCCAACAGTGACCAGTCCGTAAAATGGATTCGGTACCTGCTGCGTGAGAGCGGTTCCCAAACTCAGAAGCGAATCGGGAATCTGATTGATCTGAATCGTTCCCGGAAGTCCGATGCTGTGGCTGCCGGCATAGGCGACATCCGCGGCGAAGCTGTCGCTGAACTGGCGTTGCACGTCGAAGTTCCATTGCTGGGTGTAACCGGCATGTTGGCCGAGATTGAACCCGGAAACGCTCTGTCCGATCAGCGAGTTCAACCCCTGCGCGTTTCCGGGTGCGATCAGACCTTGCGGGAAAGGATTGCTCAACCTTGCGAACGGCGTGACGCCATTGTCGAGCGAACTCACAAGAGCCGTGCTGATGTAGGCGGTTGGATTACTGGTCGAGCCCTGCGTGATTTCAATTCCTCCGGGCAGCCAAAATATCCCGTATCCGCCGCGCAGAACCATTTTCGGCGCGACTTGCCAGGCGAAACCGAAGCGCGGGCCAAACTCGTGCCAGTAGGTGTTCATCGGATGGCGCTGCTTGCTGTCGGTGGGCCTCAATGCGCCAGGATTGGTGAGCCCAGCCTGCGTCACCAGCGGCGCGAGTGCATGGAAGTCGAAATAGACCTGATTGTTGTATCGCTCCGTCGGCGGAACCTCCACCTCATAGCGAAAACCGAGGTTGAGTGTGAACGTGCGGGTGACCTTCCAGTTATCGTGGACGAATCCGGCCACATACTTGCGCTGGAGGGAAAGATACAGCGATTGACCCATGGTGCCGGAGGCCGGGAGTCCCAACAGGAACGACGCGACATCGTTACCGCTGGTCGAACTGCTGGCAAACGGATTCGACGACGTGAAGGCCTGGCTGAAGGTATAGTTGCCGTTCGGATCGTCTATCTGGATGTCGTTCAGTTGCTGAATCCGTAACTGGCCCCCAAATTTGAATTCATGGGTCCCGTGGGTCCATGTCAGCGAGCCGGTTTCATTGTAGTTGTCGGTGACGCGGCGAATCTCGCTGGCGGTCAACTTGCCTAAACTGGCAACGGTGCTGTAGTTCAACCTCGGGTAGGTCTTGAACTGTGCCTGCGCGGCGAGAGCGAGGGGGAAGCCGAGGGAGGCGATGTCGAATCCATCGGATGAGCCGATGCGGTTGTTCCGGAAACGCGAGTAGGACGTATGGAATTCGGCCACCAGCTTTGGCGAGAAGAGAGCGGTGAGTCCAATGATTGCTGTCTGGGTCTCGTCTGCTTCGTCGCCTCCGACGGTGGAGAAGTCGGTGCCGTTGCGAAGAGGATCGAACCCTCCGAGCGTGAACGATTGAATTCCGTAGGTTCCGAAGATCTGGTACTTCGCTCCAAAATTGTGATCCATTCGCATCACAGCCTGGTTTTCGTCATTAGCCTGAGTGGCCGACGTGACGAAATTGTTGATGCCCGTGAAAGGCGCTCCTGGGGCGTTGGGGAGAGCCCACACGCGCCCATTCTGAGTGAGTTTCGCCGCCACCGGATCGATCATCGACGCGGGAATAATGTTGCCGGGAAACGGGGTCCGGGTCACGGTGCCGGTAGCTCCAGTCTGGACGGAGAATGGATTGGCGATGACGACCAGTTGTCCCGCGGAATTGAATGTCTTCGAGAAGTCTCCGTTCAACTGAGCCGGTGTTGGAACGGTGGTGTTCAGCGCCGGCCCCTGGCGCTGCCGGAAGCCCTCGAAATTTACGAAAAAGAAAGTCTTGTCGCGGCCGTTATATACCTTGGGTATGATCACCGGTCCGCCTATGGAAAAGCCGAACTGGTTGTAGGTCAGCTTCGGCCGCGCCTGTCCCGCGCGATTCTGAAAGAAATCGTTGGCATCGAGTTTGTCGACGCGAAGAAACTCGTAGAAAGATCCGTGCAATTGATTGGTGCCGGATTTGATGCCGATGTTCACCACCGCCCCGGAACTCCGGCCGAACTCCGCCGAGTAGTTGTTGGTCTGAACGCGGAATTCCTGCGTCGCGTCGACTGGCGGGACAAGACTGGGCGCATTGTTGGAGAACATAGTTACCGCGGCGCCATCGACGAGAATTTCATTCGCGCCCGACAAGCCACCGTTGGACGAGAAGTTACCCCATCCTGCGTAGCTCCGCACTGCGGCATTTTGCAGAAATCCAGCCTGTGTGCGGACGCCGGGGGTGAGGGACACCAACGCTAGCGTATTGCGCCCGTTCAGCGGAAGTTCCGTCACTTGGCGGTTCTCCACCACCTGACTGAGGGAACTGGTGGCCGCATCCAGAAGCTCGGGATGGCCCGTTACCTCGAGGCTCTGGGTCGCTTGACCCACTTCGAGCGAAATATTGATGGTCACTGCCTGTTGGACTTGAATATCGATTGGTTCCTGGACGAAACGCTTGAAGCCTGGGTGCTGCGACTCCAACCTGTAATGTCCCGGGGGAAGAGCAGGGAACGTGTAGTCGCCGGTTTCACTGGCTGTCTGTTGCCGGACCTGATTGGTATCCAGATTTGTCAGCGTAAGCGAGGAGCCCGGGACACTCGCGCCGGCCGGGTCGGTTACGATTCCAGTGATACTGCCGGTTGTGGTTTGGGCGGACACGATGGCCGCCGCGATGAGAATAGCGAGTAAACAGAACAGTGCTTTGCTCATGGCACACCCTTTGGGGCCGGGCGAATACGTGGGCTTTGAAACGCCTCAATTGCTTGACTGAGTTTGCGACGACCCCCGATCGACAAAACGTATCATTTTTTATCTGATTTGTAAAATTCATAAAACTGCATGAATTGATCGCCCAAAGCGATGGATCGCAACTTATCTATTTTTCAGGAACTTCTCAATAAGCGCCGCTAGTTCGCGAGTCGCCCGGGGCAGAAGCTCGGCATCGAGAAGCACAAGGCCGAGTTCGCGGTACATTCGGCATCCCTTCACGCGCATCGCCCGCACGGCATCTTTGCGTGATGCGGTGTTCAGTGCGCAGGCAGGAAGTACCGAAGCGCCCAAACCATGCTGTACCAGGGCTTTGGTGGAATGCACGTTATCGACTTCCATGGTCATACGGGGTTGCACGCCGATACGCCGGAACCAGTCTACGATCACGTTTTGCATGGCCGTGGCTTTTCGATAGACGATAAAGTTCAGGCCAGCCACATCGGTCGCTGTAAGGAACTGTTTGGCGGCCAATGGATGCTTGCGCGGCACCGAGATGAACATCTCCTCCTTGCCAAGAAGGATTGTGCGGAGGCCTGGCTGGGTTACCGGAGGCATCACGATCGCCAAATCGAGTTTGTGGCCTCCGATCACTTCCAGCAGGCCTTCCGTCCCGGCGCAAGTGATCAGCAACTCGACGTGAGGAAAGCGATGGCTGAAGATACTGAGAATTCGGGGAAGGCGGTACTCGAAAATGCTTGGCACTGTTCCTAGACGGATGGTTCCCCGCTGTAGGGCGTTCGTTTCGCGAACGTCCATTTCGGCATTCTTGACGTCGCGAAAAATCTTCTCCACGTGCATCACAAGCAACTCGCCGGCCGGACTCAACACCGCGCGCCGTCCCACGCGGATGAACAGAGGGCAGCCGAGTTCTTCTTCCAGGTGCTTAATATGCAGGCTCACGGTCGATTGTGAGATGTGAAGTTCCGCGCTTGCCTTGGTAAAACTGCTATTCAGAGCGGCGGCGCGGAAGACTTGGAGCTGATGGAGATTCATTGGCGGACTCGATGGATCGCGCGGCCATATCAATATTGCACAGATGAATGAGCGGGGGGGGTTGGTTGAGGCTGGCTCTGGAGTAATATCTGATTATGCTGGCCCACCGTCTGAACCCGATTCTGAACGTTTCCAATATTCGCGAGAGTTTCGCCTGGTTCGAGAAGCTCGGGTGGAAGAAAGGATGGGACTGGGGCGATCCGCCTACCTTCGGCGGTGTGTGCTCGGGGGAGTGCGAAATCTTTTTATGCGAAAACTGTCAAGGTGGGCGCGGCAAAGCTAGCGTCAAGATGACCTTCGGCCCGGAGGGTGACGAATCCGCGGACAAGGGTGTCTGGATGTCGATCTGGGTAGATGACGTGGACGCTGTCTATCAGCACTGCCTGACACAGGGACTTGAAGTAACCTGGCCTCCGACGGACGAGCCGTGGAACGTGCGCGAGATGCATGTGCGCCATCCCGATGGGCACGTCTTCCGAATCAGCCAGTCTCTTCAGTAAACGCCTGCAAAACGGAGCCTGGGTCGCGGACTCGCACCGGCGTTTGCTTACGAACATTGGGGCTGCGACCGGCCCTTTGCGGGTTCTTCAGTAAACGCCTGCAAAACGGAGCCTGGGTCGCGGACTCGCACCGGCGTTTGCTTACGAACATTGGGGCCGCGACCGGCCCTTTGCGGGCTCTTCAGTAAACGCCCGCAAAACGGAGCCTGGGTCGCGGACTCGCACTGGCGTTTGCTTACGAACATTGGGGTCGCGACCGGCCCTTTGCGGGCTCTTCAGTAACCAAAGCACGAAACCGCCGTAATACGACCTGAGGCTTCAGCACTATCGGCCTGGCGAAGGAGATTACGCGATATGTGGGGACGGACTTCGATCGAGCGGTTCCAGCAGAACATTCACTATTCTCTACGGAGCATGCGTAGAAACGCGGGGCTCACCTGCACCGCCGTGCTGGTGATGGCCCTGGGCATTGGCGCCAACTCGGCCGTGTTTAGCGTCGTAAATGCAGTGCTGCTGAAGCCACTCGGCTATCAACACCCCGACCGCATTGTCTCGCTCTCTTCCGCCTGGAAGCAGAAAGGAGACCAGGGGCCGGTATCCGCTCCCGATTTCCAGGATTGGCACGACCAGAGCGATACGTTTGCTACCCTCGCGTACTACACGGATTTCGACGTGGCGGTGCAGCCGGGCCCCTCGGCGGAATACGCGCACGTTGCCCGCGTCGGACCGGAGTTCTTCGCGGTCTTCGGGATCTCTCCTCCCGCCGGACGCTTCTTCTCCGCCGAAGAGGAGAAGCCGGGTAGCTCAGGGGCTGCTGTCATTAGCTACTCCTATTGGCAGAGTCACTTTAACGGGGATGCGCGCGTCCTGGGCGAGACAATTCGCGTCTACGACAAAGCCGTAACGATTGTCGGCGTCACACCGGCCGGCTTTCGATTTCCTCAGAAGACGGATATCTGGGTACCTACGAACACACTTGTGGCGGAGACACCCAGCCGCGGAGCCCATAATTACCGGGTGGTTGGCCGATTAAAGGACAGCGTCAGTCTGGAACAGGCACAGGCACAAATGGATGCGCTGGGTTTGCGTCTGGAACAGCAATATCCCTCGACCAACAAAGGCAAGGGTATTATCGTCAGGCGCCTACAGGATGAAATGGTTCGGAGCATCCGCCTCACGTTATACATATTGCTGGGAGCAGTGAGTCTGGTTGCACTCATTGCCTGCGGTGATGTTGCGAACCTGCTGCTCGCCAAAGCCACTGCCCGGCAGCGTGAGGTAGCGATTCGCGCCGCCATCGGAGCAAGCCGCCGTCACATCATCTGGCAGATGTTGACGGAGAGCGCGGTGCTGGCCGTCATCGCGGGCGTTGTCGGATTAGCGACCGGTATTTGGGGCGCGCAATTGCTCGTAACATTCGCTCCGGCAAATCTGCCTCGCCTTGCCGAAACCGGAATTGACGCGCGTGTGCTCGCCTTCACGTTTGGCGTTTCGATCATATCGAGTGTCCTTTTTGGCCTTGCGCCGGCGCTCCACGCATCGCGAGTCGATCTTAACGACATGCTGAAGCAGGGATCCACTCAGACTTTCGGCGGACGTAGCGCCGGGCGGCTCCGAGGTGTACTTGTGGTGGCGGAAATCGCCCTCTCGGTCATCTTGCTCGTGGGCGCGGGATTGCTGATCAAGAGTTTTCTCGCGCTTCATAACGTCGCTTTGGGATATCGCCCGGAAAACGTACTGATTGTGAAAACGAGTATGCAGTCATCGGATCTGGACGGTGCGCGCCGGGCTACGCGATTGTACAAGACCCTGCTGACCGAGGTCGCGACGCTTCCGGGAGTATCGGCTGTTGGCGCAACCCGCACACCGCCAGGGCAGGTGGGTTCCAACGGCACCTACTGGATCGATCATCCGTTCGACCCCACAACCGTGCTGGCGAATAGTCCGACGGCAGTGTTTTCGGTGGTCGCCCCGGGCAGCTTCGCGGCGCTCCGGATCCCTCTGCGGCGCGGCCGTGACTTCCAGGACAACGATACGTTTGATGCGCCGTTTCGAGCGATTATTAACGAGGCGCTGGCGCGCAAGGCGTTCCCTGGACAAGACCCTATCGGCCATCACATTGTTTGTGGCCTTGATTCGCCGAATCCTATGGAAATTATCGGTGTCGTAGCCGACGTGCGGCAGTACGGGCCGGCTCGCGAGCCGTCGCCTGAGATCTTCATGCCGTTTGAGCAGCATCCTCGTGCCGCGACTGCTCTCAGTTTCCTCGTGCGGACGGTGGCTAACTCCGCTGTCATACAACAGGCCATCCGGAAGACAGGCCACGAACTTGCGCCCGCCATGCCGATGAAATTCACCACAATGGAGGCTGACTTGTCCGAGAATGTTGCCGCACCGCGATTCCGGACGCTGCTACTGGGTATCTTCGCGGCAGTTGCAGTCTGTTTGGCGATGGTTGGGGTTTATGGCGTCCTTGCCTATCTCGTCACTCAGCGGTCCGCCGAGATAGGTTTGCGAATGGCTTTAGGTGCGAAGCAGAAGGACATCGTTTGGCTCGTCACCAGGCAAGGGTTAGCTCTAGTGGCAGCCGGGCTGGCATCGGGATTGGCGGTAGCGATTCTGGCTACGCGTGTGCTCAGCAGCATGCTTTTCGGAGTGAAGCCGACCGACCCTGGAGTGTACCTTGCAGTGCTGGGTCTTCTTGGAACCGTCGCGTTGCTAGCGAGCTACGTTCCGGCACGGCGGGCGGCACGGATCGATCCATTGCGAGCTCTTCGGCAGGACTGAAACATGGCTCTTGCAGTTCTCTCCAAATCGGACGCGTCAAATAGCGAGAGCTACGTGGCGCCGAGTTGGAAATGGATATGGTTACGATGCTGCTCCCGCTTGGGGTCGGGATGATCAGGGTGCATGATGAAAGACCTCTCACCGATGTCGGTTGGCATCCCATCCATGTCCCTGCACTGCTCTTGGGCGAATTTATAAATGGTTTCGAAAAATGGAGTGGCCGCGTCGTTTGCGGGTGGGCCCGCAAGATGTTTCAGACGATACCAAAAAGCCTGCTTGCCGTGATACCCCACCCAACTGTTGGTTTTGACCTTATCCGGGCGTATGAACGTGCGGTTACCCCAGTCACGCTCCACACGGAAACCGCCCCTGTTAGTATCGGCGCCGAAGAAATCGACGCAACGGCCCTTGTTGTGACAATCGCCGGGAGAATCATCGCGGCCGATGCCAATCCCGCCGGTGAAGATCCTCGTAGCGCCCCATTCGTCCTTTAACAGCGTGGCCAGGCGCCACAAAACGACTGCAAACTTCAGCGTAACCGGCTTGAGCGGGAAATCCTTTCCATTATCCAGGACAAATGGAACTCCGGCGATGGTGTTCGGTTCGATGGTCACTAGCGTAGCTTCTTCCGCTTTCGGTGCGATCACCTTCATGTCGTCGGAGATGTCCAGTTCCTTTATAGTGAATTCCCATTGGACGGCCAAATACACAACAACATCTCTGGCTTCCAGGATTGTCATATGTCTAGCAGGGACACCGATCCCGTTGGGCTTTCCGCCGAATGTCTGCTTGATCTTTGTTGCGCGAGCGAAGCCTTCTGGAGTCATCCCGAACATTTCTTCACTCTACACTGACTTTGCCGTAATCGCGGAACTACTGCGGCCTGGACGAATAGAAGCGACAGTTACAAGAAGCGACAGTTACACCTTTCCCTTCGACAAGAACCGATGTATACTACTTGTCGAAGCGCAAAGGGAGTATATGGACCAGAAACGGCTCGAATTACCGCAAGGCACTCTAGATCTCCTGATTCTGAAGACGCTGGCAATCCAACCGTTACACGGATGGGCCGTTTCAGAGCGCCTGCAGCAGGTCTCCACCGCCGCGCTCCAGATCGGACAAGGATCGCTCTATCCGGCCTTGCACCGCCTCGAGCGGCGCGGCTGGATCAAGGCGACGTGGGGAGCCAGCGACAATAATCGGCGCGCCAAGTTCTACGAGTTGACTCGGACGGGCCGAAAGCAGCTTGAAATTGATACAGAAGAATGGCGAAGGCTCACGGTCGTCGTCGGCCAAGTGCTCGATATGGCCTGACTTGGTTGGATGACAGGAGAACGCGAATGCTCACTGATATCTGGTACCGGCTGCAAGCCATCTTCCGCCGGGATCGCCTCGATACAGATCTGGACGAAGAATTGCGCTGGCATCTTGAGCACGAAATGGAGAAATACTTGCGCTCCGGCATACCCGAGGACGAGGCAAAACGCCGGGCGCGGCTCGCGCTGGGCGGAATTCCGCAGGTGAGCGAGCAGTGCCGTAACTCGCGGGGAATTTCTGCTCTGACCGAATTGTGGCAGGACATTCGTTACGGATTTCGGGTGCTTCGGAAGTCTCCTGCACTGACCTCCGTCGCCATCATTTCGCTCGCACTAGGCATCGGCGCAAACACTACAGCTTTCAGCGTGGTGAACTCTTTGATTCTTCGTCCGCTACCGTTCCCGAGCTCCGAGCGGCTCGTATTTATCCAGCCGGCGAAAGGGACAACCCATTCTTTCCCGAACTATCGCGACCTGCGCGACCGGAACAACGTGTTCAGCGGCGTGGCCGGTTATCGGGTTACGGTGATGGGTTTGGACACCGGTGGCAGCTCTCAGCGAATCTGGGGTTATCTTGCAACCGGCAACTACTTCGAGGTTCTGAGCGCGACACCGCTCCTTGGCCGCTTTTTCGGGCCTGCGGAGGATCGCGTGCGTGGCGGAAGCCCCTACGCCGTGCTGAGCTATGGATGCTGGAAGACCCGCTTCGGCGGCGATCCGGGCATCGTCGGCCGAACCATTCATTTGAATGGCCTTGCTTATAGCGTACTTGGCGTTGCGGCCAAGGGTTTCCAGGGCACGGAACTCTTCTACTGGCCGGAGGTTTGGGTCCCGATGTCCATGCAGGCGCAGATTGAAAGCTTCTCCTGGCTCGACGAGCCCGCGACGTTCAACACGATGTTGTTCGGGAGGCTGAAAGACGGTATTACGGGGAGAGAAGCTGAAGCACGAATGAAGCCGATTGCCGCGGATCTGGCCAAGGAGCGTCCGCGCTGGAACGATGGTTTGCAGTTCAAACTGGCGCGGCTTGGATTGGTAGGGGATACGATCCGTGGGCCGGTCGCAGCCTTTACAACGGGAGTTCTTCTGCTTGCCGGCCTCGTACTTCTTGCCGCATGCGCAAATTTGGCCAGCTTGTTGGCTGCGCGTACGGCCGACCGGCACAAGGAACTCGCCGTCCGCATGTCGCTTGGCGCAGGTCGCGGACGGATCGCGCGTCAACTGATGACGGAGTCCCTGATTCTGGCCTGCGCGGGAGGAATTGCAGCCTGCGGACTGTCAGTGTTTCTTCTCCGTCTGCTCAGCCAATGGCGTGCGCCGCTCGATTTCCCGGTGCGATTCAACGTGGAACCGGATTGGCGCGTGTTCCTTTTCACGTGCATCGTTTCAATATCGAGTGGCTTGCTCTTTGGCCTCGTTCCCGCTCAGCGCGCGTGGCGCACCAATCCCAATCCGGCACTGAAGGGCATGCCTGCAGGGTCTTCGCGGAAGTGGGCCCTCCGCGATCTGCTGCTGCCGGTGCAGGTGACGCTCTGCTGTCTCCTGGTGATGAGCAGCCTCGTCGCGTTGCGGGGGTTGCAGCGGGCCTTGGAGATCCCGCTTGGCTTCGAGCCCGCGGGAGTCGCTGTCGCTGGATTTGATTTGGGACTGGCCCGATATAAGAAACCACAAGGGCAAGCATTTCAGCGGGCCATTCTGGATGAGGTGGCGCGTATGCCGGGGGTGACTGCGGCGGCATTCGCGAATTCGGTCCCGCTCAGCATTGACCAGTCGTCGATGTCGGTTTTTCCGGAAGAGGTAACGGACTCCCGGCCCTCCGCGCGGATTGATACAACAGTTTATGAAGTCTCGCCCGGATACTTCCGAACCATGGGGACCGGTCTCTTGAGCGGACGTGATTTCTCATGGCAGGACGACGAGAAATCGCCGCGGATTGCCGTTATTAACGAGATCCTGGCGCGCAAACTGTTCGGCAGGACCGACGTGGCCGGGCGGCGTTTTCGAGGGCCAGGCGGGTTGACTGAAATCGTAGGAGTAGTGCAGAGCGGAAAGTACGTGAGTTTGACGGAAGAACCTCGCGCCGCTCTTTTCAGGACAGCAACCCAGACCTATGACGGGACAACCGTCGTGATCGCGCGCACGTCGGCGCCAGAGTCGCAAACCGCCGGCGGGTTGCGTCGGGTAGTCGCGACAAGGGACCCGACGCTTGCCGTTCAAGGCGTCGGAAGCATGAGCCAGATGCTCGGATTCGCCTATTTTCCAGCGCGTGCCGCAACAGTTGCGTTGAGCGTGTTCGGAATACTGGCGATCATGCTGGCAGCAACAGGGATTTATGGGACAGCCGCATACGCCATCAGCCGCCGCCGGCGGGAGATCGGGATTCGTATGGCGATCGGCGCTCAACCTCGCCAGATTCTGAGGGTCGTGCTCGGTCGAACGTTTGCTTTGCTGCTGGCCGGGTCGATCGCCGGGTTTTTCCTTGGACTCGCGGCCGACCCGTTGCTCGCCAGCGTAGTCTATCAGGCGTCTCCCAATGACCCCTGGGTTATGGTGGCTGTGCCGCTCGCTATGGCGGCCGTTGCTCTACTTGCCGCATCGGGGCCTGCCCGCCGGGCGCTCAAGATCGACCCGATATACGCGTTGCGACAGGAGTGACCCCAGTGTGTCTCCTTCCTCCACTTCCCCGTAGTGTCGCTCTCCCAAATTGCGGAAATGGGACCGGCGGATAATTCCTATATGACTGAAAACGGCCCATTTCCTGGCCTTTTCATCCCGTCTGTGATGGCAACCAAAATGCACTGCAAAAGCGAGTCAAGGTGTATGCTGTAATAGTACTCCTCTGCCGATTAGTCTACATTGCGCAGTTAACAAGGGGCTGTGAAGGAACTTCGGACACAACTGGCGAATGCGCTGCTGGTGATCCTCACCGTGGCCGCCGTTGCGTCTGCCGTTCTTAATTTCCAACAGAATTTTCAGTCCAATAAGAGATTCAAACTTGCTGAAGACGGTGTGACCTGGGTCGACCGGCAGGATAGCGCAGGTAAGAACTACGTTCTGGCGCTAACTGTGGTACCGGACAGTCCCGCCGAAAAGGCTGGTATCCACTCCGGCGACACGCTGTATAAGATCCAGACGGTGGAGATTCACCGCGCGATCGAGGTCGCTCAGGTGCTCGTTCGGCTCGGCCCCTGGCAGCCCGCCGATTACAATCTTTACCGTGCCGGATACGATCTAAAGGCCCGCGTGATTATCGGAGAGCGTGAGCCCGGATATTCCGTTTACTACCAATATATCGTCGGGACCGCATATCTCTTCATCGGTCTATTTGTATACTTTCGACGCGGGAATGCGCCGAAATCACTTCACTTTCTCATTCTCTGCCTGGCCAGCTTTGTTCTCTCTACTTTCCATTACACCGGAAAGCTAAACTTCTTCGACCAGGCGATTTACTGGGGCAACGTCGTCGCCGGCTACCTCGCGCCCACTATATTTCTGCACTTCTGCCTGACGTTCCCCGAACCACGCGGTTGGATTCGCCGCCGGGGCTTCTGGCTCTTGCTTTACGTACCGCCGCTGGCTCTTGTCGGACTCCAGGTGGGAATCGTACTGGGCAACGTCCGAGTGGACATCAGCCCGATCGAGGTCCGCTGGATGCTCGACCGGGTCGAGATGGGCTTTCTCAGTTTGGTCTACTTGTTGGGAGCCGCTGTGCTGGCGCTCGAATACCGCCGCACCGACGATATCGTTGCACGGCAGCAGATGAAGTGGCTGCGCAACGGAGCAATCCTGGGTGTCTTGCCGTTCACGCTCTTTTATGTTCTGCCATACCTGATCGGCGCAACACCCGGACCGTACATGCAAATGGCTGTCCTGTTTCTGATCATGATCCCACTCACCTGGGCCTACGCGATCTTGCGGCACAGGCTCATGGACGTCGACGTCATCTTTCAGCAGGGCTACGTTTACACTTTGGCGACTCTTGCCGTCCTGGGCATTTTTTATAGCCTCTATCTGGCCGTTGGACATTTTGAAGAGCTCAGCCCTACGGCAATTGTTACACTGATATTCACTGCTACGTTTGTATTTCAGCCAATCCGGAATTGGATACAGGAAGTACTCGACCGCCATTACTTCTATAAAGATAAGTACGACTACCGTCAGACCCTGGTCGAATTCGCCCGCGAACTCAGTTCAGAAACCGATCTGAAAGTGATGCTCGGTTCGGTGGCCGACCGGCTCATCCAGACGCTTTCCATTCGCCAGGTGGCTTTGTTCCTTCGCGACGGATTCACCGACCAGGAAATTCGACAGGAAGAGGCGGCGCGGTTCCGCCTGACGATGTCTTCCCAGCCGATCGATCCGCATCGCTCGGAACTCCTCGATCTCAGTTTTCTTCCGGCCAAGCCCGAATCCGAATACCTCTTTTTTGAACGAACCCGCCACGTGCTCGACGCAGTTTCCCGGGAGATGCCGGCTTCGGTTCGCTATTCCATCGCCGAGCTCGATCTAACTTACTATATGCCGTGCGTGGTGCGTGGCCGGACCATCGCGTATCTGGGTATCAGCCGCACGGACAAAGGCGACTTTCTGTCAAGCGACGATCTGGAACTCCTCGTCACGCTCTCCGGCTACGTTGGCATCGCTATCGAAAACGCCCGGCTTTACCGATCACTCCAGGAGAAGGTGGAAGAGTACGAACGTTTGAAGGAATTCAGCGAGAACATCGTCGAATCGATCAACGTCGGCGTATTGGCGGCTGATCTCGATGACCGTGTGGAAAGCTGGAACAACGAAATTGAGCGCCTCACCGGGATTTCCCGCGCTATGGCGGTTGGCCGGAAATTGGCCGATCTGTTTCCCGGCGACCTATTCGCGAAATTTGAGGAAGTTCGCGGCGATACCGGCGTCCATAACATCTATAGCTTTGTTTTGGACCCGCTTGCCCCGGCTCCGGAGTCCAACGTCAATGGCCATGGCTACCTAAACGGAAACGGAAACGGTCACGGTTCGAATGGCGTCAAGCGCGAGGTGCGCGGCAAGGAAGCGACCGTCAATATCGCCATTGCTCCGCTCGTCGCCAAAGACCAGCGGCAGATCGGACGGCTGATCATCTTCGACGACATTACGGAGCGCTCTGAACTCGAGAAGCGCCTCGTCCAGGCCGACAAACTAAGCTCCATCGGTTTGTTTGCCGCGAGCGTCGCCCATGAGGTCAACACGCCGCTCGCGGTCATTTCCACTTATGCCCAGATGCTGGCAAAACAGGTGCCGGAAGACGACCAGAAATCGAAGCTCCTGGATAAAATTGCCAAGCAGACATTCCGCGCCAGCGAGATCGTGAACTCGCTGCTCAACTTCTCGCGTACGTCCCCGGCCGCATTTGAAGACGTCGATCTGAATCGCGTCATCTCGGAAACCGTCTCGCTGGTGAGCCATCAGTTGTCGCGCGCCAACGTACAAGTGACGCTGAATCTCGGCCAGAGCGTCGGTCCGGTGAAGGGCAACTTCGGGAAGCTGCAGCAGGTATTTCTCAACCTCATTCTCAACGCCCGCGATGCCATGGAGGGCGGGGGCGCACTGATTATCGAAACTATTGTGGACGGGGATTCCGCGCGTGCCACCGTCGGCGACACCGGCCAGGGAATTCCCGCGGAAAACCTGGCCCGCATATACGATCCCTTCTTCACAACCAAGGGCGCCAAGAAGGGAACCGGACTCGGGTTGTCCGTTACCTACGGTATCGTTCGCGAACATGCGGGATCCATCGAAGTGCAAAGCAGACCCGGCGCTGGTACACTGTTCCAGTTGGAGTTTCCTCTGGCACGAAAGACCGTGAATGCCTGAAGTTGAAGAGTCCCAAACCCTCTCCGCCTCGCGCGGGCGCATCCTGATCATCGACGACGAAGCGGATATTCGCGAAAGCCTGGAGACGCTTTTCTCCATGGAAGACTACACCGTGGATATGGCAGTCAACGGGATCGAAGGTCTTCGCCGCTTCGAGAAAAGCTCGTTCGATCTGGTCCTGCTCGACCTGATGATGCCCGACCGTTCCGGCCTGGAAGTGCTCGGCGATATCCGGCAGCGCGACTCCGAGACGCCGGTGATTATGCTAACCGCGTACGGCTCGGCCGAAGTGGCGGTTAAGGCCCTGAAGGCCGGCGCCAATGACTATTTCTCCAAGCCCTGGGACAACGAAAAACTGCTCGTTGAAGTTGCGAATCTCATAGCGCGCGGCCGCCTCGAGCGCGAGAACACGCTGCTCAAACGGGCCCTCAAGCAGCGCTACAGTTTCCCCAACATCATCGGTAAGAGCGACCGCATGCAGCGCGTGCTCGATCTCGTTTCTCAGGTTGCTCCGAGCCGTTCCACGATCCTGCTCACAGGAGAGACCGGCACCGGGAAAGAGGTCATCGCAAAAGCAATTCACGCCCATTCGCCCCGCGCCGACAAGACATTTGTCGCCGTCAACAGTGGATCGCTGCCCACTGAACTCCTCGAATCTACCCTCTTTGGTCACGTCAAGGGCGCGTTCACCAGCGCGTATGCCTCGCAGAAAGGTTACTTCGAAGTGGCGAACGGTGGCACGATCTTTTTCGATGAGATCGGAACCATCAGCCCAGAGACGCAGACCAAGCTCCTCCGCGTGATCCAGGAAAAGGAGTTCATGCCGCTCGGCTCCAACGAGTCGGTAAAGGTCGACGTCCGCATTCTCGCGGCGACAAACTCCGATCTGCGCAAACTTGTTGAGGACGGACGCTTCCGCGAGGATCTCTACTACCGGCTCAACGTCATCAACATCGTCCTGCCTCCGCTGCGAGACCGCAAAAGCGACATTCCGCTGCTCGTCGATCACTTCTTCGTGAAGTATTGCGAGGAGAACCATAAATTTCTGGACGCGCAAGGCCGCTCGGAGTTGAGCTTCTCGCCCGAGGCCATGCAGTTGTTGATCGATCACAGTTGGCCTGGCAACGTCCGTGAGTTGGAAAATGCAGTCGAGCGCGCAGTGGTTCTGGCCGCCGAGCGCGTCGTGCCAGCGGATGTCCTGCCTGACCAGATTCTCCAGGCCGGCGGTCTTCGCGTCCGCCGCGATGAAGGCGGGGGCCTTCCCGCTGATGCGTCGCTGTTCGAAGTCGTCGCGGACTTCGAGCGCCGGAAAATCATCGAGGCTTTGGAGTCGGTTCACTGGAGCCAAACGGACGCGGCCGAGAATCTGCGGATCCCACTTTCCACGCTTAACCAGAAAATTAAACGGTTGGAGATCTCTATACGCAAGAAGGGCGAACGCGCGGGCTAACTGGCCAGGAAGAGTGTGCGCGCGTATTTTGAAGAAGTAGATAAAGTGGAATATGAGCACCGATAGACTCAAACGAATCACCATCGAAGAGCGCAAATGCGGGGGCCGCCCTTGCATACGCGGCCAGCGGATTCGTGTCAGCGACGTTCTTGAGCTTCTCGCCAATGGTGCGAGCTTCGATGAGATTCTGCTGACTATTCGTTTCTGGAACAGGAAGATATCTACGCAGCCATCGAATACGCGGCGCATCAGGTCGACGATACTGTCCTTCAGGTATCGTGAATGTTTTGGTCGACAACCAGATGCCTGTAGCTCTCGCTCGCTTTTTATCTTCGTGCGGGGTGGATTGCAAACATGTCCTTGATATTGGTCTTGCCAATGCCACCGATGCCGAGATTTGGAAGCAAGCGAACCGTAAAAATTGCGCCGTCTTCAAGGACGAAGACTTTCTTTATTTGTCGAACGGCCCAGGGGGCGAAGGCGCGGTTCGTTTGGATTCGGTTCGGGAACTGCCAAGCACTCTTGGCTGCAATTGACAGCCTATGGCCGAACGTGGAGCCTGGGTTGAAGGCGGGAAACCGCATTGTCGAACTTCGTTAAGGCACGGAACACCCGGTTGACCGAGAATACAGTCGTATAGCATACTAAATGAGGGTGCTCCAAAGTTGTCATTAACTCTTGACATAACGGACCTCCAGAGATATTCTTAGAGTTCGTTAATCAAGCAGGAAATCTACTTTTGGGGCCCGGGCCTACACTGGCTATACGTGTTGGCAGACCCCAGGGAAATCGATTTGAACCAGCCGTACTTCATATTGGTACTAGCGCATTCTCTGCATGGGCGGCTCCGCCGGGTTCATATCCCATATCAATTCGTATACGTAATCCTCGCTCTTGCCGTTTTCGGTTCCATCTCCTTAGTGGGCTTAGCGTCAAGCTACCTCAGGATGAGTCTGAAGGTTGCCAATTACAATAACTTACGGCATGAAGTTGAAGTATTGCGTGTGAAGTATCACAGTCTGGAAAAAGAATCCCAACAGACCGACCAGCAGCTAGCCAGCCTCCAGATTCTCGCAAATGAAGTTTCGGTAGCTTACGGTATCAAACGCAAACTCGAAGGTCCCGCCGAGATCTCGCGAGAAGGACGCCTGGTCCCTACTCTCTCGGAAAGCCTGGATCAATATAATTTCCTGAAAACCGCGAATGTGCCGATGTCCGCCACCCGCACGTCCTTATTCCAGAATTCTCTGGTGATCCCGAGCATCTGGCCGGTCAACGGACCGCTTTTGAGCTATTTTGGCAATCGCACCGACCCGTTCTCGGGTGATGGCGCGTTCCATACTGGTGTCGACATATCGGCCTCCATGGGCACTGCGGTGAAAGTGACGGGAGATGGCGTTGTAGCCCACGCCGAATGGGGCGGCAGCTACGGCAAATTAGTGGTAGTCGATCACGGCCAAGGTATTCAGACATATTACGCGCATCTGTCCCGCTTCTCAGTCGTCGCGGGGCAATCCATCCGCCGCGGTGAAATCGTCGGATACTCCGGAGCTACGGGCCGGGTAACGTCACCACACCTGCACTATGAAGTTCGAAAAGGTGGAGTTCCGGTCAATCCACGGCCCTTTATGGACGGCCCCATCTTAGCCCAAGCCCCCCGGCACCGCGACCTGCCCCTAGGTTTCTAGAGTCTCTTCCGCCGCTCGGCAGAAAGTCGTAGACTCAGAGCATGGAGTTAACCGTCAACGGCATCCCCCATACCGTTCGAAGCGACCCCAGCCGCCTTCTGCTTGAAATTCTCCGCGATGAGCTTGATCTCACCGGAAGCAAGTATGGCTGCGGCGAAGGACAATGCGGCGCTTGTACCGTTCTACTCGACGGAGTCCCGTTCCGGTCCTGCCAAACGCCTCTAAGAATCGCGCAGGGCAAGCAGATCACCACCATTGAGGGACTCGCCGTTAACGGTCACCTTCATCCGCTCCAGGAAGCCTTCATCCAAGCCGACGCTATGCAATGCGGATATTGCACGCCGGGGATGATCCTCTCCGCAACAGCACTCCTCCGCAAGAATCCGAATCCCAGCGATGCGGAAATACTCCGCGCGATGGAAGGCAACATCTGTCGTTGCGGCACGTACCCGCGGATCCTCACGGCCATCCGGCTGGCGAAAGGAAAGGTCCATGCCTGAGTTTTCTATCGAACCCGAACGCTACGAACTATTATCCGGACCCGCCTATCACTTCACACCGGATCGGCGCGAGTTTTTCAAACTGCTCGGTGCAGGGCTTCTCGTTGTTCTCACCGTCGATGCACAGGAATCCGGAAGCGGAGGCCGTGGCCGCCGGGGCGGCCAAGAACTGCCGCGCGAACTCGGCGCATGGCTGCACGTGGGCGAAGATAGCACGGTCACGGTGTACACCGGAAAAACGGAAGTCGGACAGAATATCCGCACGTCGCTGACACAAGCCGTCGCCGATGAGCTTCGCACCACTCCCGCGTCCATCAAGCTCGTAATGGCTGACACCGATCTCACTCCGTACGACATGGGGACATTCGGCAGCCGGACAACGCCCACTATGGCACCGCAGCTTCGCAAAGTAGCCGCGGCCGGACGGGAAATGCTGCTCGATCTGGCCGCCTCAAAGTGGCAAACCGATAAGGGTTCGCTCGTTGTTGCGGACGCCCGAATTAAGAATCTCGCAACCGGTGCGTCTCTGGCGTTTGGCGCGCTTGCCAAGAATCAGAATCTCTCTGCCACTGTCGACGCCGGCCTTCATACCACGCCCCCGTCCCAGTGGGCCACCGCCGGTAAAGATCTGCCGAAGATCAATGCGCGCGACATGGTTACCGGAAAGCATCGGTATACCTCAGACCTCACGCGCCCCGGCATGCTGCATGGGCGCGTCGTGCGTCCCGAGGCCTTCCAAGCCACGCTCGTTTCAACGGATTACGATGCCGCACAGTTTCCCAACGTCACGATCGTGCGCGACGGTAATTTTTTAGGCGTGGCATCGGCGGATCAGGCAGCTTTGAGAGCGGCCGTGGGTGGAATCAAAGCGCAATGGAAGACGACGCCGCAACCGGCCGGCAACGAACTGTACGGTTATCTGAAATCGCATGCGACCGGTGCCCCGGTAAGCAGTTTCCTGGCTACCTATACCGTCGCCTACATCGCCCACACTCCACTGGAACCCCGCGCTGCACTCGCCGAGTGGAATGGAGACAGACTCACCGTCTGGACCGGCTCACAGGTTCCATTCGGAGTCCGGTCAGAGCTTGCTCAGGTTTTTGGGATTGCCGACGCGAGCGTTCGAGTCATCGTGCCGGACACAGGTTCCGCTTATGGTGGCAAGCACACCGGCGAAGCAGCCATCGAAGCGGCGCGCCTGGCCAAGGCGGCCGGCAAACCAGTGAAGCTCGTTTGGACGCGCGAAGAGGAATTCACGTGGGCCTATTTCCGGCCTGCGGGAGTGATCGATATCTCGGCCGAGGTTCAGAAGGACGGAACCATTACCTCCTGGGAATTTCATAACTACAACTCCGGGCCCTCGGGAATTCCCACGCCGTACAACGTTCCGAACCCCATCACGAAATTTCACAACACGGATTCGCCTTTGCGCCAAGGTTCGTATCGAGGTCTCGCCGCTACGGCAAACCACTTCGCCCGCGAGTCGTACATGGACGAATTGGCTCACTCCATCGGCATGGAGCCGCTCGAGTTCCGCTTGAAGAATCTGAAGGATCAACGGCTGCGAGCCGTTCTCGAAGCCGCTGGGGAGCGCTTCGGCTGGGGTAAATCGAAGCCCGATGGCAGCCGTGGGTTTGGTATCGCTGGCGGACTGGAAAAGGGTGGCTATGTCGCGTGCTGCGCCGAGGTCTCGATCTCGGAGCGGAAAAAGGTGAAGATCGAACGAACGGTTACGGCTTTCGAATGCGGAGCAATCGTAAACCCGAAGCATCTGGAGAACCAGGTGGAAGGCGCGACGATTATGGGGATCGGAGGCGCGTTACTCGAAGAAATCGAATTTGATAACGGCCGCATTCTTAACCCACGGCTCTCGCGCTACCGCGTGCCACGCTTCAGCGATGTACCGCGGATCGAAACGGTTCTCCTGGATCGTAAGGATATCCCGTCCGCAGGGGCTGGGGAGACACCAATTGTCGGAATCGCTCCCGCAGTCGGAAACGCGATCTTTAACGCCACCGGAACCCGTTTGCGCGCCATGCCGATGCGCCTGGCATAGCAGATGAAGATCAGCTATCGCGCTTGCGCCGCTCTGGTTAAAGCCGTTCCTGCGTTTCTTGCTGCAACTAGATCTGTGTCGATCTCGGCAACCGACAGCGTCTCCAGCCTGCACTTCTGCCTGGATAGGGGCGAACTGAGTCTGGTGGGGCAGGCTGCGGTCTTGATGTGGTTCACAACTTTCCAGATCTTGATGTTGCGAGGACTGCGGAATCGTTCAGCGTCCCGGTGGCTATCGATGGCGAGTCTGATTGCGTTCGCCTTCCTGATGTATCGTGAGTTGGAAATGATTGACCTCAGACTGTTCCCACTCCAGACTCTCTATTTTCCGGGCTTCCATTTGGGTGTTGGCAGTCAGTCTCACTTGTCTTCATCAGATTTTCAGATGGAAGCTGATTATGCGGGGAACGATATCATGAAAGTGAGGATTTCAGAGGCCGATTGCCGGCATGCGGAGACTCACAACTGATGAGAGTGCTTATCGCCGACGATCACGCAATCCTACGTAGGGGATTGAAGGAAATTCTCGCGCGCGAGTTCGATGACGCGACCTGGGGCGAAGCCGGGGAAGCAGCACAGGTTCTCGACCAAGTCCGATGTCACGCCTGGGACCTCGTCATTCTGGACGTCGGCATGCCCGGGCGGAGCGGACTTGACATTCTCAACGATCTGAAACAGATTCGGCCGGAGTTGCCGGTGCTTGTGTTGAGCATGTATCCGGAGGACCAGTACGGGAAGCGTGTACTGAGAGCAGGGGCGGTTGGTTACATGAACAAAGAGACCGCTCCTGAAGAGCTCGTCAAAGCGATCCGAAGGATCCTGGCCGGCGGCCGTTACGTAAGTCAGGCCTTGGCTGAAAAGCTCGCTTCAGACCTGAGTGGAGACACTGGACGGCCTGTTCATGAAAGCCTTTCCAATCGCGAATTCGAGGTCCTGAGAATGATCGCCTCGGGAAAGACAAATTCGCAGATGGCGGAGGATCTGCATCTGAGCGTGACAACTGTCAGCACCTATCGCGCTCGAATCCTGGAAAAAATGCAAATGGCAAACAACGCGGAACTCATGCGCTATGCCCTTAGGAACCTCTTGATTGAGTGAGCGGCGCGTCTCCCATCTCGGACTTCTGTAGTTCGAATCACGACATCCGGTTCTTAAAAATTCTGCATGAGAATGCGATTGGCTGCGATTGTCTTAGTACGCTTCTAGAACCGAAGATAGGTGCATGAACGCGCGAGGCGTACGATCGGTGATCAGGTAATCATTGCCGGGCGCTCAAGGAACATTCCGTGTCTTGGGCATGTCCCTGCAGCCAAATCCGCGGTGTTGACTTGCAAATACACGAAATTCTCCCTGGCGTCTCTTCGATACTTGGCCGCATTTCCGGGCTTGCATCGCTGCTGGATCCCACCTCGAGCTTCGTGGTCGAGTTGCCGCCCAGCACAGCGATCCAGCAGATGCGATTATTGCTTTTCCGCACATGGCTGAGTTTGCCTCTCGAGGGCCGGCTGGCCGATCTGAAAAAATATGCGGCCGAGTGCCTAGGCTCGCACCAAATTCTTACCCGAGAATGGTTGGACGGCATACCTTCCATTCAGTTGGTACCCGCGGGCGCGGATCATGCTGAATGCGATTTGTTCGCCGCAGACATGGAAGCGCTAATAGCACTCCTGCGCAGCCGAAGTCGATGACATTCTCTTGGGAGTCTGGCGTCTGATGAGCATCCAGGGGCCTTCGTCAGACGATAACCAGCCTGCTCACTGGCTAGCTCTCGCCGCACGAATTCGAGCTGGCGATATAGAAGCGGTTTCGCGGTTGGGTGCAATCTTTCAAGGTGGTATTCGCTTTTTTCTGTGCCGAACGCTGGGCCAGGAGAAGCTTGAAGATCGACAGAACGAGGTGCTCTCGCTGATCGCCAAAGACCTTGGAGAGACTTCCATCGACAATTCGACCCGTCTCACGTCCCGCGTCGTAACCGTCCTGCGCAAATACATTGCTTCACAAACAACGGCCTATCCCCAGCCGGTCTCTGAAGATGAATTGCGACGCGTGGGTGCCGTCAAAGAATTGCTCGCTAAACTCGCCCCGACAGACAGACAGGCCTTGTACAGATATTACGTGGACACGGAAACTGAAGAGCAAATCTGCTCCGAACTAAACATTACACCTACTCATTTCCACGCCCTGAGAAGGACCATCAAGGCCGCGCTCAGGTCGCGGCTGAGAGAGTTCACACGCGAGCCGGACCGCTCGTGACTTCGATCTTAGTTGTCGACGGCGACACCTCTGTCCGCCAGTTCCTCCGTTCAGTGCTGGAAGGCGCCGGGTATGAGGTCTTGGAAGGAAGCAATGGCAAAGAGGCTATGGAGGAGATTCGTCGAAATACCCTCGATTTGGTCATCACCGCTCTCTACATGCCAGTACAAGATGGCTCTGAAATGATATCGGCGTTAAGAAAAGAATACGCGGCTCTGCGACTCATCGCCGTGGTTGACCGTCTCCGGGACTTTCACCAGGGGGCGCTTCTGGGTACGCAGGTTGCGCTGAACGCACGAGCGAGCATGCAAAAACCTCTATCAGCCGATGCGGTTCTCGAAACAGTACGGAGAGTCCTTGCCCGCAATAATAGCTGACGCGGTTACAGATGGCACGGACCCGATCACTTGCTTCATTCCGGGTGTGCGTTAGAAGCCTCTGGAATCCGGACGCTCACAGTGGTACCTCTTCCTGGAACACCGCTGATGGTGATTTCGCCACCTAGCAGCGCCGCTCGCTCCCGCATACCTAGAAGGCCGAGAGACTTCCCGGTTGATAACTGCTCCTCGCTAATCCCCTTGCCGTTATCGCGAACCTCAAGTAGCAGATCGCCATTTTCTTTAGTCAGCCGTACGTACACCCAAGTGGCATTGGCGTGCCGGGCGACATTGGTCAATGTCTCTTGGAGAATACGAAAGAGTGCAGTGGCGCGCTCCCTATCTATGGCAATGTCGGCATCCGGCAGGCTGACCTGAACCTTCATCCCCGTGCGTGCTCGAAATTCTTCCGTCACCCATTCCACGGCGGCCGCAAGACCTAAGTCGTCGAGAATTCCAGGTCGAAGTTCTGTTGCAATTCTTCGAACAGATTGAAACGCCTGATCCAACAAGGTCAGGATCGTTTGACTTCGCTGACTTGCCGGACCCTGGCCGGCCGGGAGATCTCGAAGGAGCGCCATATACTCAAGCCTGATTGCCGTTAAAGCCTGGCCCAATTCGTCGTGAATTTCCCTGGCGGCTCTGGTTCTTTCCTCTTCTCGCACGCTCTCCAGCCGGGCTGCCAGCGCGCGCAATTGAGCAAATGAATCCTCCCACGATAGAATGTTCTTTAGGAGGCGTTCGACCTCCAGCGAAGCTTGATGGGGCTTCAGCAGTTCCTCCGGAGGGACGTAGTAGGGGTTTCTGCAGACAAGTGCGCCATAGACTACGACAGGGTGAGTACGAATGACACGCAGTAATAGCTCCGGCGAAAAGCGATTGCGGTTGTATTGGCAGAGGACTCTGACATTGTGATCGTGTACAAAGTGGGTAAGCTTGGCTTCGTACTCGATCAGACTATCTAGCGGTACGTCTGCTTCCAGCGCCCACGTCATCTCTCCAAGGATTCTCAGTCCGGAAAACCTGTCTCCTCCCTGCTCACCTGTTGCTTGGGACAGCAAACCAATCAACCAATCCGGATCGAAGCGCCGGCCCCTAAGATAGGTTCCTTGTTTGCCCGTGACGATCAGCCCACCGCTCTTGACGTATCCATCGACATCAATCCCGCCTTTACGCAGAGCGTCCAATACCGCGGCAGCACTGTTCTCATCCGCGACGAAGATGCATCGTTCGCCCCGCGCAAGGCCGGCCCTTAGAAAGGGCAAAGCCGCCGCGAACTGTTCTTCCTGAGTATCGTAAATAAGACAACGATGTTCGTGCAGACCCAGCCCGCCTGCCAGTTCGGACAGACCCGCAAGGTGGGGTTCGGCGTCGCTCACTCTGGTCCTCCGGACAGTCCGCGCAGGCGGATGGTCGTCAAAGCTTGCTGGCGACTCGATGATACCCCGCGGCTTCGCTGAATGCAACGCATCCGCAAGGTCTATCCGGACCGGTCTGATAGTCTGGTTCGTCAGAAGAATTCGTGGGTGGATTCCGGCTCGGGCAACTTGCCAAGTGAGTGATAGAGCGCAAGTTCGAGGCAGCGGAACGTGCGGAAACCGTAGGATTTTCTCATGGTGACTTTAGCATTGTTGTTCAGACCCTCGACAATTCGGCTGGAAAGCAGCTTCTGAGCGCGGAAATAGTTCAGGATCAGTTCGCGGTGCTGGCGGAGTGACCGGGCGATGTTCTTCATGGGCTCGATGCGCGAGCGCATCACTTGCCGACACCAGTCATCGAGGAACTTTCCGGTCCGTGCGGGCGAGTTGTAATCCCAGAGCTGTTGAAAGGCTTCCTTAAGAAGGTAAGCACGTACGGTCTTCAGGTTGTAACGGAGCAGATCGCGTAACCGGAAGCGCTGTTCCGTCTTCAGATTCTCTTCGCGTTTGAGCAGCAGCCAGCGCGACTCCTTCAGCACGGGCACGCCGCCCTCGCTCGCTCGCTATGCGGCGCGATTCTTCCGCTCGGATTTCGTCCAGTGCCTTGTTCATTTTCGCCACGATGTGAAAGGTGTACAACAGACTCTCGCCGGAGGCATATCAGGCGATCATTTCCACGGCGCGGGGTATCGGACTGCCGGTTTGGGGCCACGTTCCGGACCGCGTGGGACTCGAAGCTGTTCTCGCCGCCCGTCAGGCTTCGATTGAACATGTCGAGAGCTACCTCGAAGCTCTTGACCACGACCCGTCGCCTGGCAAAGCCGAGGAACTGGCCGCCGCCACCCGTGAGGCTGGCGTGTGGAACTGCGTAACGCTGGTCTTTTACCAAGGTGCAGTGCCTGCCGAGGAAGCGGCGGGATTACTGGCCAAACCATCGATGCGGTTTGCGCCGCCCGCGCTACGGGCCGGTTGGAAAAACAACCGCCAACTCGCCTCCCTGACCCCGTATCAGTTCAGCCGCCTCCGGCTCTATGACGAAAAACGGAAAGAATTCGTCCGCGCGTTGCATCGCGGGGGTGCGCGCATTCTCCTAGGCACGGACGAGCCCAATCAGTTCATCGTTCCCGGTTTCGCGGTCCACGAGGAACTGCGCAACCTTGTAGAGGTTGGCTTTACGCCTTACGAAGCGATCAGCGCAGCTACCAGGGACGCCGCCGAATTTCTCAAGAGTCGCAATCAATGGGGTGCAATCGCCATTGGTATGCGCGCTGACCTGATTCTGATCACCGCAAATCCCTTTGAAGATGTAGCGAACGTCAGCCGCCGGGCGGGCGTGATGGTGCATGGGAAATGATTTCCCGAAAAGGAACTCCAGGCGTCCCTGGAGCGGCTCTCGGCTTCCTACCAGCACAGCGCGCGCTGAAGCCCGCAGACGTACATCTTCGAGTTCGGGGAGAGTGTGGCCCGTTGCCGTCTTGGCCCACGAGCACAGCTACACGAACTGAGCTTCCTGCCGCCTTTTGGACGTATCAATGACCCGCAGATTCCTCCGACGAGGCGATAGCTATGGGGATGTTCCGGTCGAGACGCGTTGGCGTTCTACTATTTCTGTGCTCGATCGCGCAGGCGCAGACGGCCGTGATCGAGGCAGGCAAACTGCTGGACGTCAACGAACAACGTGTCCTCACCAATCAAATCATCGTTATTCGTGGAGATAGGATTAGCGAAGTGCGATCCGCCGATGCATTCACTGCACCGGCCGGCGCAAAGACAATCGATCTTTCCCACAGTACGGTCCTGCCAGGACTAATTGATGCGCACACACACCTGCTGATGGAGTACGATGCGCGGGTCGGCGGCCCCGACGGCGAAGACTCGAACATGATTCTCACGGTGACTCAGATGAGCACTGCCCAACGCGCGCTCCTGGGCGCGAAGAGAATGCCCGCGAGAATCTAGAGGCCGGCATCACGACTGTACGCGATTTGGGAAACTCCGAACGAAACGGAGACGTGGCTCTGCGCGACGCGATTGAAATGGGTTGGATAGACGGACCGCGGATGATGGTTTCCACCCGCGCTCTTTCCCCAATCGGCGGGCAATTCCCCCGTCTGCAAACGAGCGCACGAAATCTGATCGACGAAGAGTATGTTCCAGTCAGTGGCGTTGAGGAAGCCCGACGCGCAACCCGGCAGGCTTTCTACGACGGCGCCGACTGCATCAAAATCATCGGCCATATGGGTCTGCAGATGCTATCGGTGGAAGAACTGAAGGCCATCGTGGAAGAGGTGCACCGCGAGGACCGCGGCGGATTTGGGAAGCACCCCGTGGGGGTACATGCCATTCACGACCTGGCGATTCGCGCCGCGATCGAAGCCGGAGTAGATTCCATAGAGCACGCATACGGCGCATCGGATGGCGCACTCAAGCTCATGGCGGAGAAGAAAATATTTCTTGTGCTCACAGAAAATAGCAAGCACGACCCTCTCAATCCGCTGACGGATCGCGTTTCCGCCCTGTGGAGTGAGAAGCCATCAACCTTTGACTATGAATTTACCCGATCAGACACCAAGCGCATCATCGTACATGCTTTCGAATATGGTGTTCCCGTGGTGGCCGGTTCGGATCGCTACTATAAGACTCCGGGAATGAGTCGAGGCCAAGCGAGTCTACAGGTCCTCAAGGCCTACAGCGAAGCGGGCGTGAAGCCTTGGCCGATTCTGCGATCGGCGACCGTTAACGCCGCCCAGTTGCTCGGATGGCCCGTAGGCGTTCTGGCGGCCGGACGTTTCGCAGATATTATCGCCGTAGATGGCGACCCCGCAACGGATATTTCAGCGCTCGATCATGTCACGTTTGTGATGAAGGGGGGACGAATTTTCCGGCGAGACTAGCAAGCCGCTTGGGCGCGACAAGCATGTAGTAGCTTCCGGCGACCAATTCGTCACCTCGTCCCAGTCAACATCACCCATGTCCAGGCGAAGCGCTACCCACCCTCTCGGGCCAATATACGCTGGCAGATAGAATCTCGCTGGGCTGGCAGCCGCCAATGCCGCATTCTCATAGCCAGCACTTTGCAACTCAGAGCGACAATGCCGTCACCGTGATGATCGTTGAGGTAATACGCGAAAGTTTTCTTGCGGACCAGAAAGCTCGCATGCCGCCCGCTGCATGGCGCGTTGTCTCTGGAAGTGCGAGGCAGATCTTGGTGAGGCGCGGGAGCCGTCGATTTTCCGTCGAAGGTCTGGTCATCGCAGCCCCGCCCTCAAGGCAATCCAAAGCATAAAATATTCGGCCCCGCGGCCACCGCGACGTACTGCTTCCCACCCGCCATAAACGTCATAGGAGA
>Ga0105240_10002463_pt1 | contig 29749 bp, 28 predicted proteins | sample KBSC54metaG_FD_80426 | JGI IMG/M metagenome (GOLD analysis project Ga0105240, IMG submission 80426) | Corn rhizosphere microbial communities from Kellogg Biological Station, Michigan, USA - KBS C5-4 metaG | ecosystem: Host-associated > Plants > Roots > Rhizosphere > Soil | place: Michigan, USA... | reverse complement strand
GGCTTCAGCCAAGCTCCACCCTCCTCAGCCCTTGGCCACATTGGTGATCACGCCCATGGCGAAGGGGGCGTAGACCGCCAGCACCTCCTCCACATAGACGCCCTTCTGCCGCTGGCGGGTCACCGGCGGCCAGTCGATGGCGTAGTAGTCCTGGCGGCACTTCACCTCCGCGACGTTCGGGACCTCGCTCGACTGGTACTGCGCCGGCAGGGTCTCGGCGTAGGCCAGGATGGTGCCGGGCGGCACGAACGGGTGGATCTTCACCGGGATGCGCTGGCCGCCGTCCAGCAGGAACGGGTTGTAGTAGGTGGCGATCATGCCGCCGGCGTCCAGCTGGTAGCCGCCGCCGTCCGGGTCCTGCCGATAGCTGAGCAGCGGCGCCGAGCCGGCCGACAGCACCTTGTCGGTGATGTTGCGCAGCTGCTGGCTGTTCACGAACAGCACGGTCGGCGAGACCTGGTAGTTGTCCCACATGACCTGCAGCATGTCGTCGACCTCGACCACGCTGCCGCGCCCCGACGCCGTCAGCGCCGTGCCCGTCCCGGCCGTGCCGGTCGCCAGGGTCTTCACGTAGGCGTTGCTGCCGCTCTTCAGGGCCGCGGTCAGCAGCCCGTCATAACCCAAGGAATTCGTGGACGAATCCCCTGTGATCGCGGTGGCCGCCTGGCCGGTTCCGGCCAGCGCGGCCGAGAAGGTCACCGAGTTGATCGTGGTGATCGCCTCCAGCTTCTCCGAGCCGGAGGTCCCGACGTACCAGGCGTAGGCCACTGCCCCCGACAGAGGCGCCACCGTCACCGACAGCGTCTGCCCCGACGACACCGCCTGGCTCGCCGCCGACGACTTGTTCGACGAGCCGCCATTGATCGGGAAGGTCTTGCCGTCCGCCCCGGTCACCGTCTTCGAGGTCGCCACCCCGCCGGCCAGCGACGAGTTGCGATAGCCCTCCAGCGTCAGCCCGACCACGATCACCGAATAGGTGGCGTTGGGCAGCGTCGCGCCCGAGCCGGCCGCGCTGGTCGAGGGCGTCGACGGCGTCCCCAGCGTCAGGGAGTTGTTCCCCGCCAGGATCGCCATCTCCTCCTTCAGCATGGTCTTCTGCAGCAGGCGCATGGCCATGGTGGCCTGGATGTCCTCGAAGCCCATCGCGGCGTTGATCGCCTCGAAGGTCACCGCGTCCTCCTCGCCCAGCGTCACATAAGGCGCCGACTTGCTGGCGGTGGTGTAGCTCATCTGCCCGGCCCGCTGGCCCTCGGCTACCCAGCCGATGGCGTCGTAGCCCGAGCCGTTCAGGGCGGTGATCTGCCGCCAGTTGGTGGCCGTGCCGCCCTGCCCCGACACCCGCGGCACCCGGTTCCGCAGCGGCGTCGCCGACGGATAGAGGTTCTTGGCCGGCGCCTGCAGGTCGTAGGCGACCAGGCCCGTGGCCGTGGTGATCGACTTCTCCAGCCGGCCGGGATCGACCCCGGCCTCGGCCAGGATGGTGCGGGCGATGTCCTCGCTGGGATGGGACATCGCCTGGACGAACGCCTTCTTCAGTTCGTCCGGCGTCTGAACATGACTCATGGTTTCGCGGCTCCTTCTGCGGGGCACGAGAGAGGGAAATCACCTCTTCCAAAGGGAGAGGGAGGGGCCCGCGCCCAAAGGGCGTGGGAGGGTGAGGGGTTGCGGCGCCGGCGGGCCTACCCGACCGGGATCGGCTGCCTGAGGCTCGCCTTCATGAGCAGGAAGGCCCGCTCGTCGGGGTTGAGCGCATCGAACGCCTTGCGGATCTCGTCGGAGCTCAGCGCCGCGCCCTCCCCGCCCGGATCGGCGTCGTCGGCCTTGCCGATCACGCGCACATGCCCGCTGACCGCCGTCCTGGGCGGCATGGGCATGGCCGACAGCTTCTCGATCACGGCGCCCTGCGCCTCGATCCGCCGCTCCAGCGCCGCCATCCGCGGCCCGGCCTTGGCCAGCGCCACGTCGGCCAGTGCATCGTCCAACCCGGCGAAATCACCCAGCAGCGCCTTCTGCATGCCGTCGCAGTTGCCCGAGTCGCAGACCGCCCCTAGGGCCACCAGCGCATCGTGCGCCGCCTGCAGCGTGTGCGGGTCCGCATGAGCCAGGATCGCCAGGCTCGCGCCGACATCGCCGGCGTCCGGCCCGCCGTCGCCGGCGTCATCCGCATCGCCTGGATCATCGCCCGCCGCCGCAGCGTCGCCCCCGCCGGCGCCCAGCTGGGGAGCGGACGCGTCATCGTCAGCGTCTGACGCCTCGGCTCCGCTCGCTTCGTCTTGCGGCGCGATCGCATCGGCGTCACCCGCGACCGCATCATTGGTCTCATCCGCCGGCGCGTCCTCATCGTCCTGCTGACTTGCCGGCCGCGGCGCCTTCTTCAGCCCGACCCCGCTCGCCGCCTCGGCGACCAGCGCCGCCCGCGCCCGCGCCACATAGTCCTTCCAGGCCCCCGGTCGCCCGGCGACCCGCGCCATCGCCGCGGCGCGCTCCTTCACCGCCGCATTGTCCGGCGTCGGCGCAGGCGGCGCGATGTCGTCCGCCTTCCAGAGATCGATCACCGCCTCCGGATTGGCAGGACGGTCCACCAGGCTGATCTCCGTCAGCCGGATCTTGGTGATCACCGTCGGGTCGCGCGGATCGCGCGCCAGCACCCGCCCTCCGATCGAGAAGCCGGAATAGGTCCGCGACTTCACCTTCGCGATCGCCACCGGATCCACCACCTGGGCCACGATCCGCGTCGCCCCCTCGGCGTCCACCGACGCCTCCAGGGTCCGCCCCGCCGCCGATGGCTGGTGCATCTCGCGCAGCGCCGGATAGCGCGCATAGTCCGGCAACGCCGCGGACATCGCCTCCGGCGTCACGATCTCCCCGGCCTCGTCCCGGACCCCGGACGACGCCACCCCGAACACCTTCAGGGTCCCGTCCGCCTGGTCCTCGATCTTGGTCAGCTGCCCATAAAGGCGCATGCGCTCGCGCTCCGAAGATGTCGACATAAGTCATTGAGTTGGCGTTATTTCACCGCCAAGGACGCCAAGTTCGCCAAGGGCCGGCCTAGGCCGGCCGGCCGACCACTGGCGCTGGAGCCTCGGGATTGGCGCGCGCGGAGCGCGCCTTGGCGTCCCTTGGCGTCCTTGGCGGTGAATCAGAGTCTGCGGCCGCCTTCGGAGACGCGGCCTCGGCGGGCTCAGCCGGCTGCGAAGCCGCCGCGTTCGCCGCGTCGATCGCCGCCAGCGCCACCGCCGCCGTCCCGTACACCCGCGCCACGTCGCCCCCGTCCACCGGCGCCTCGCCGCGGCGCGCCCGCACCTCGTTCACCGTCGCGGTGCCGTTCTTCAGCGCCCGGTCGTCGATCTCCGACTGCAGCAGCGGGTCGATCTCGGGCGCGTCGGCCCAGGCGAACTCCAGGTCGGTGACCCCGAACTCGCACTCGTTGACCTCGTCCACCAGCCGCTTGACCCACAGCTTCAGCGGGGCCAGCCCCTCCTCAAGGCTGCGCTCCTGGTCCTCGCCGGCGGTGGCCCGGTTCATCTGGCGCACGAACGGCGTCGGCGGCAGCGAGAAGGCGAAGGCCACGATCCGCGCCAGCCACTCGTCGAAATCGTCCTTCAGCGGCGGGTCCTTCAGCGCCTGGTACTGCGCCCCGGCCGGGGTCCAGATCAGCCGCGCCCGCTCCCCCGCCTGGCCGCTCAGCTTGGTGTCCAGCCACAGCTGCAGCTCGCGGATCTGGCTGGCGCCCCACCCTTCCGGCGCCGTCACGAGCCCCAGCGGCGCATTGCCCTCGGTGAAGTAGGCCAGCTGCGCCGCCTGGCGGGCGATCACCGTCTGGATCGTCACCACCACCTGTTCCACCGGCGAGAAGCCCAGCACATGGCCCGGCCGCCGGTTGCGCGGCGCATACAGCAGCTCGCGCGTCGTCAGGTCGGCCCACACCCGCCCCTTGATGATCTGCTGGTAGGCCGGGTGCGGCGGCTCGGGCGTGCGCCCGGTCTCGTCCACCAGCACCTTGATCGTATCGCCCGGCACCGGGTCCAGCCCGATCAGCCGGCCGCCCCGGTTGCGCCGCTTCTCGAACGCCGGCGCATCGATCGCCAGCAGGTCCTCCAGCCCCAGGCGCAGCCAGGTCGCGAACGAATGCGTCCCGTCCGGCCGCCGCCAGAACTCCGTCAGCGGGCGCGCCTCCGCCGTGTCCGCCGCGCCCGCCTTCGCCTTGCCGCGCGGCGCAAACCGCCAGTCCAGCCGCTCCAGCTGGTCCTTGCGCGTCTCGATCGCCAGCCGCACCAGTTCGACGTTCGCGAACGCCCGCAGGTGCGCGAACCCGAAAGGCTCGCCGGCCCGGGGCGTGATGACCGTGTTGATCCCGACCGGGAAGTCCCACAGCCGCACCGGCTCGGCCGGCGCCGGCGCCAAAGGCTGCCCGGGCGAGAAGGTCGCATTGCTCACCCGCTCCCCCAGCGCCCCATACCGGGCCTGCCAGGACAGCGAGGTGCGGAATCCGCCGTCAGGGGGCATCGGCCACTCCTTGCATGTCCGCGCCGACGCCCTGCGCCGCCAACTCCTCCCGCGCCAACGCCAGGAACCCCGCGCTGGCCAGCGGCGTGAACAGCGCGCCAAACGCGCGGCTCGTCGCGTCGGCGTCGTCGTCGTGCGCCGCCTCCGGGAACGCCTCCAGCGAGGCGAACCAGGTCTCGTTCCAGGCGCCGCGCAGCACATGCACATTGCCGGCCTCGGCCTGGGCGCTGAAGGGTCCGAACCTCGTCACCTTGTCGCCGCTCTCCGGCGTGGCGCGGACGGCGTAGCCCTCCAGCGCCCGCACCAGCGCGGCGGCCTGGCTCTTGCCGGCCTGGCCGGGGTCCTGGGGCAATGCGATTTCCACGTCGGGTCCATCCTCCGCGGCGGTGTTGGCCAGGAACCGCTCCACCCCGGCGGGCGTCGCCCGGATGCGCCGGTGGTCGAGCACGTAGTAGCGTCCCTCGGGGCTGCGCCCGACCTTGACCGCCGCGGTCCAGTCCGGGTCGTTGCCCTCGGTCTTCGGCGTCGCCGCCAGATCCCAGCCGCGTCGCACGACCAGGCCGGCCGGAACCGCGTCCACCACCTGGCACCAGGTGCGGTTGAACAGCAGTCCCGCCGCCGGCCGGATCTTCCAGTTGCCGTTCAGCAGCCGCTCGCGCTCCACCCGCGGCAGGGCCAGCAGGTTGGCGCGGTAGCCGGGGTCGACGGCGGTCAGGATGGCGTTGTCCTCCAGCCGGGCCGGAATGAAGGTCAGCGACTTCGGCGGCAGCTTCGGGAAGCGCCGCGCCAGCTCGGCCTTGCTGTCGGCCCACTGCAGCGCCTCGCCCACCCGCACGAACCAGCGCAGCCGCCCTGCCCGGCGGGCGATCGGCAGGCCGGTCTCCTGGTCGATCCACCAGGCCACCAGTTGCGCCACCCAGCTGTCCGCGTCGGGGTTGCAGGTGGCGCGGATGTAGGGCGCGACCCCGCTCAGGGAACGGTTCCGCGCCACCAGGCCCCAGAACTGGGTGGCCGTGAAATGGCAGAGTTCGTCAAAGCAGATCAGCGGCAGCTGGGCGCCCTGCCACTCCAGCACCGTCTTTTCGTGCTCGAGGTGGGCGAACTTGATCTTCGCGCCTGACCGAAACCGCCATTCCAGAGCCGCCGAGAACGGTTGCCCGCCAGCGTCGACGAACAGCCGCATGCTTTCGTCCCAGAGGCCGCCCGGATTGCGCACCTGCACCGTGGTCCGCCGGAACACGGCGGCCGAAAAGGTCGGCTGATGCCGGTGGCGCAACGCCTCCAGCAACAATGCCCAGGTCTTCCCACCGCCGGCCGCCCCGCCATAGATGGCGATATCAGCCTTGGACTTGATGAACCGCCGCTGCGGACCGTCCTGCGGCCGAAACAGCGGCTCGGCGTCAGCCTTCGTCCGGCGGCCCGGCCCGGCGGAGCTTGCGGTCTCGCCCGTTGTCGGGGATTTCGAACCGGGCTCTCGGCCTTGGCGGGACGTCTCCGTCGTCGCCTTCGGTGTCACTGCCCGCGCGATGACCGGTCCTCCCGAAACGCTGCGACATCACCTTGCCCCAGAGCGCGGCCCGGAACTCGCCGCCGGTCTCTAGCGCCCGCAGCGGCATGCCCTCCCACCAGGCCCGCGCCTCGTCCTCGGCGCGCGCCAGGGCGGCGGCGAACTCAGGTTGCTCGGCCAGGAAGACGGTAGCCTCGGCGCTGGACAGATCGAGCGCTGACAGGATTTCGGCGCGGCTGCGCCCCTCGCGTCCCAGGTCGACCGCGCGGGCGCACCAGCCCGGCTCGAAGGGTCTGCTCACCGGCGGGTCTCCGTTCCAAGAAGAAACCCGGCGCCGGGGCGCCGGGTTCATCGAGGCCGCATCACCGGCGACACCCAAAGTAACACCACAAACGTGGCGATTCGTCAAGCCGAAAATCTAGCGCCAGTGACGCCAGTGGCCGCCGTCGCGCCAGCCTTCATGCCATCCGCCGTGCCAGCGTTCGCCATGCCAATGGTGGCGGTGGCCCCAGTCGCCTGGCCCCCAGCCCCAACGAGGGCCGTCGTAGTAACGCACGCCGTACCAACGGGACCCCACGTCATACACCGGGCCCTCGTCATAGATCGGCTCGGGCGGCGCTTCGTACACCACCCGGTAATGCCGCACCGGCCGGACCACATGGCGGTACGTCACCGACCGGCGCACGGCGCGGCGGACCACGTGGTGGGAAGCCGGCTGGGCGCAGGTGCAGCGCGGCGCCGAGGCGGCGGCTGGCTCGGCGGCGGCAAAGGCGCCTGCCGTGGTAAGGGCGGCAAGCGAAGCCGCGGCTAGCAACTTCATCTGGAAGTCTCCTTCTTGCTGTCCCTCGTCTCGTCCCCCGGAGGTTACGACCCGTTAACCACTTTGCGGACCTGGAATGAACGCCGCCTGAACCGGCAACGTTTCAGGCGGCCCGCCGCGGCCGGTTGTCGGCCGCGATGGTCAGCGCCTCCACCAGCGCCCGGCGCAGCGTCCTCGGATCGGCCTTCAACGCCAGCGCCGCCGCCCGGATCGTCATGTCCAGGCCGCAGACCATGTCGGCGGCGGCCCGCTGCCGCTCGTTCATCCCGTTTCGCAGCGTTCGCAGGATCTGGCCGGCCGCGAACACGGCCTCCTGCGGCCCGGCGCTGGCCCGCAGAGGCGAGCGCGCCGACACCGACGAGAGGTTCCGCTCCGGTGTGGTCAGCGCCGAGTGCGCCTCGAACGCCCAGCGATAGGTCTTGCTGATCTCCAGCAGCCGGTCGGCCTTCACCGGCCCGCCGTCCAGGTCGCCCCGCTCGAACGCCAGTTGCAGGCCTCCCCGGCTGGCGATCCGCACCCGGGTCACGGTCTCCCGCCGGTAGACAGGCAGTCCCCTCTGAACCACCGGCGCGCCCGCCTCGTCCACCGCCGGCGTAGCGATCCGCACAGTCTCTGCGCGCACCGTCTCGCTCCGCGCCTTCGCCAGCGCCAGGGTCTCGGCCATGCGCGCCGCCAGCGCCTCGTCGGCCGCGCGGGTCTCGCGGCGGCGCTCCAGCTCGACGATCTCGCGCTGGCCGGCTGCGGCCACGCTCCGGTCGGAACTGGCGAGCTTGCGCTCGGCCTTGGCGAGGCGGCGCAGCTCCTCGCGGGTGAGCCGCTCCGGATCGAACCGCAGCGAAACAGGAAGGCGACGTCTGGCGAAATCCTTCAAGCTTGGCTCCTTGCGTTTGGGGAAGACATGTCAGCGCGCCCGGCGGCCGGCCCGCTCGGCGTGGCGGCGCGCCAGCGAGGCGTGCACCCGGCACGCCTCGTCCTCACTCGTGAGCCGCGCCAGGGCCTGGCCCGCCAGCCGCATCAGGGCCGCACAGGCCGCCGGACGCGGGCCGGCAAGGCGAAGCGTCTCGGCCACCGCCTCGCCCGCCACCTCCTCCACCGGCTGGGTCACGGCCGGCCCTTCCGCGGCGCGGCGGCCAACCCGGCGTGCGCTGCGCAGTAGATAGAGCCGGGTCCGGCCGGCGCGGCGCAGAACAGCGCACGGTCCATCCGCCCGCAGCCGGGATCGTCGATCGGCCAGCGACAGGCGTCGTCATCAAGCTCCGCCAGCCGAGCCGGCGGTCCCTGCGGCGGCGCCTCCCTGAGCGGCGGCAGCGGCTGTGGCGGCCACGACGGCTCGCGGCGGGGCGTCCATCCCGTCGCCTGTGGGCGAACGACGCGCGAGGCGCCTTTGCGGGGCGCGCGGTCGTCCGCAGCCGCCGCGCGCTTGGCGCAGCCCATGCGGATCATCTTCGCAATCACTGCCGAGCGGCTGACACCGCCCCCCAACGCCAGGGCCACCTCCGAAGCGGTCAGCCCCTCGTCGAGGTAGAGGCGCCGCGCCATCTCCTCCCGATCGACGGTCCAGAACGAGGCCGCCCCGGCCGACGGATCTATGGAACAAATCATGAACGATAGTTACGATCGGTACAGCGAGGCGTCAAGGTCGAAGTTACACTCGGTGACGTAAAATGCGGTAATCTGTCGACAGCCTACCCTAAGGGGGTGATGACATGACTGACGCTGGCTGGCGGAACCTGGAGCTCTGGGACCGCGTGAAATGGGCCAGGTCGCGGCAGTTCGATAGCGCCGCGGCCGCTGCCGAGACGCTGGGAATGAAGGAGGGCACCTACCGCTGCTACGAGCGGGGTCCCGACTCGGCGAAGTTCATTCGGCTCGACTATGCCCATGCCCGGAAGTTCGCCCAGCTCTTCAAGGTCCGCTGGGAATGGCTCCTCGACGGTGTCGGCGAGCCCTGGCTGACCCAGCAGAAGAGCGCCGAACCGTCGAAGCCCGCCAATAATCTGAGAGCCTGGCGGGAATTCCGCGGCTTCACCGCCGCCGAGCTGGCGAAGAAAGCCGGCACCAACGCCCAGACCGTCAACGATCTGGAGTCGGGCGCCGCCGAGCTGTCGCGCAAGTGGCTGGATACTCTGGCCCCCGCCCTCAGCACCACGCCCGGCTTCCTGCTCGATCTTGATCCGAACGAGGTTGACCCGTCCTTCCTGGACACCGTCCGCTCCATCCCCAAGGAGCGCCGCGACCAGGCCCTGCAGATCCTGAAGACCTTCAAGCCTTACGTTCGGATGCGCTAGGTCCTGAGCGGCTGTCGGCGAATCGGCCGCCTCAGCACCAATAGTAACAATCAACTTGACGCCGAGTTTCACCGGTAGTAGCGACACGGCCCCGCCTCGGTAACGAAGGGCCGGCCCCGTGACATCCTCTGTTCCCCACGCCCGGGACGATCCACCATGGTCGGATTGCGGCGACCAGTCCGCGCCGGAATTCGGCACGGTATTCGTTCGGCCCGCCGCCGGAACCTGCCTCGCCCTGACCTATGACCGCCTCGGCCGCCGTCACGCCGTGACCCTGTTCGATCGCCGCGCCCTGGCGTCCGAGATCGTGCTGGAAGGACGCCGGTTCGACGTCGCCTTTGTGGAAAGGGCGTCATGATCGTCCGCCCCGACGACAGGCTCGCCTTTTGGGCGAGTGGAGGCGCGATCATGACCCCGCGTGGGGCGCTATCACCGTCCCGCGCCCTGGACCTGTTCCGCTTCTTCGGCCGTGAGGCCTGGGCCTGCCGGGCGATGGGCGATCCCGTCGGCGCCCGCCACTGTGCGCTCAGGGCGACGGATGTGGCCCGCGCCCTCCTCGCGGCGGAGGATTGGCGGGCTGTGACGACCGGCAATGACCGCGCCGGTTCGCCACTTGCGCCGCTCCGCGCCTTGATGTGCGACCTGAGCGATGCCCGCGAGGGTTAACAATTCCTTAAATTTTCCTGGACACTGCACGGCCTAGCTGGTTCTCATGGCGGCATGTCCGCCATCGGATTCAGCCTTCCGCCGCGCGTGAAGCGGCTGGCCCCCTTCTTCCTGGCGGGGCCGATCTCCGGCCCGTTGCTGGCGGGCGTGGTGCTGAACTTCAGGGAAGGCCGGCCGGTGCTCGGCTCGCTCTACGCGATCGCCCTGGCGGAGATCACGGTGTTCCTGCCCCTGATCACCGCCAAGCTCGGCCTCGCGCTGATCTAGCCGCCGGCGCTCACCGGATCGACAGGTACGGCAGCAGCCGGGCGAACAGCTGCCCGCGCGTCACCACGCCGATCTTGCCATAGGCCCGCTTCACATGCGTCCGGATGGTCAGGATCGACTTCCCCGACCGGTCGGCAATCTCGCGGCTGGAATGGCCCTGAAGCAGGTGCAGGATCACCTGGTGCTCCCCGGGCGTCACCCCGAAGATCGGCTCCAGGTCGGCGCACTCGACCTCGATCGTCGCGCCCAGGTCGCGCAACAGCAGCGCGACCGGGGCGCCGGCCTCCTCCCCCAGGGCTTGGGCCTCCACCAGCATGGCCGAGCCGCCGCCATTGCCGATCACGCGGAACCGGGCTTTCGGCGTGGCCGCCGCCACCGCGTCGCTCAGATCCGACGCAGCCTTTCGGTCGCGCATCACCAGATGGGTGTCGCGCACCGCCAATCCGTCCGTCTGGTCGATCAGCCGCTTGGCCTGGGCGTTGATCGCGAGGACCGCCAGGTCACGCCCGACCACCAGCCTCGAGGCACAATCACGCTCGAACCACTGCGCAGGCCAGCTGTCGTTGATTCGCCGGCTACTGCCCCTCGACGGCGAAATGTTCTTCCCCAGGTCGTCACTCACGCGGTCACGCTAGCTCAAACCGCAACCGCGGCGCGTCACTACTGTTAGGTATCCGGTAGCCAAGCCAGACAGCGAAATGTCGCGCCAGTTCATGGCGCGCCACTATTGCGGCGAATCGAGAGTGACGCTCGACCTGGAGGCGAGTCTCTAGAAGAGCTCCGGCCTGCGGATGCGCAGCGCCAGGACGAGCGTCAAGGTCTTCATATCCCTCAACTCTCCGGCCTCCGCCATGCGCCACAGATCGCTCAGCGCGACTTCGTCGCAGACGATGCCTTCGTGCTCCTGGGCCAGCCCACCGCCGGCGCCGTGGCGATCCGCCACGCCGTAGGGCGCCAGGAACATGTGCGACCGCTCGCCCACCACGCCCGGCGACGGCCAGGTGACGGCCACCGATTCGACGGAGGCCAGCGCGATGCCCACCTCCTCCATGGCTTCGCGAATCGCAGCCTGCGCCGGGCTCTCGCCAGCGTCGATCATCCCGGCCGGCGCCTCGATCAGCGCCTCGGTTTCACCCGCCAGCACCAGCGGGGCCCGAGTCAGCCGGATCACCATCGCCACCTTCCGCTCCGGGTCGTAGGGCAGCACGCAGGCCGAGTTTCCGAAGGTGACGACTTCGCGCTGGTAGCGCTCGCCCTCCCCGTTCTCCAGGGTCAGGGCCATGATGCCGACGTAGCCGTCGTCACGAACCTTGCGGGCGTCGATCAAGCGGTCCATGGGCGTGGCTTGGCACAGCCCGCCCCTCCTGTCACCCTGCTGTCAGTTCGGGAGCCCCGCCTTGTCCGCGATGCGACGTACGGAACGGCTGTTCGCCATCATCCAGATCCTGCGGAGGGCCCGCGCTCCGGTGACCGCGGCGGCGATCGCGGAGGAGCTGGAGACCTCGCTGCGCACCATCTACCGCGACGTCTCCGAGCTGATCGCCCAGCGCGTCCCGGTCCGCGGCGAAGCCGGTATCGGCTACATGCTCGAGCCGGGTTTCGACATGCCGCCGCTGATGCTGACGCCCGACGAGATCGAGGCTGCCGTCCTCGGGGCTCAGTGGGTGGCCAGCCGGGGTGACTCTGCCCTCGCCCGCGCCGCCGGCGACCTCGTGGCCAAGATCGGCGCAGTGATTCCGCCCCACCTGCGCCCCTTCCTGCTGGACGGCGCCCTGACCACCCCGGACCGGCCGAGGCGTCTCGTGCCCGACGCCCTGGACATGGCCCGTGTCCGCGCCGCCATCCGCGCCCAGACCAAGATCCGCCTGACCTACTGCGACGAAACCGACCGCATCACCCAGCGCACCGTCTGGCCCGTCGCCATCGCCTACTACGACTCGGTGCGCCTACTGGCCGCCTGGTGCGAACTGCGCGAAGACTTCCGCCATTTCCGCACCGACCGCATCACCGCCGCCGAGTTCCCCGACGAACGCTACCCCGGCCGCCGCGACATTCTCCGCAGCCAGTGGCGCAAGTCCAACTACGCAACCCCGCGCCCTGCGGCGGAGCCTTCGCAGACGGTCGAGGCAGCCGACGCCTGACCCAGACGCCTACCCGATCATCGCCAGCCACTCGTCCTCGGTCATCACCTGGACACCCAGCTCGGCCGCGGTCTTCAGTTTCGAGCCGGCCCCCGGACCGGCCACCACGATGTCGGTCTTCTTCGACACCGAAGACGCCACCTTGGCGCCCAGCGCCTCCGCCTGCGCCTTCGCCTCGTCCCGGGTCATCCGCTCCAGGGACCCGGTAAACACCACCGTCTTGCCCGCCACCGCCGTGTCGACCCGCGGCCGCCCGGCGTCCTCGATCGTAAGCTCCTGCGTCAGCTCGGCGACGATGCGGCGGTTGTGTTCCTCGGCGAAATAGGCCCCGGCGGCCTCGACCACCGCCGCGCCGATCTGGTCGATGGCGTCCAGCTCCGCCATCGCCTCGGCCTCGCCGTCCGCCACCCTGTCCATCGCCGCCAGGAAGGCGCTCGCTGAGCCGTAGCCCCGCGCGATGCCCAGCGCGGTCGTCTCGCCGATATGGCGGATGCCCAGCGCATAGATGAATCGGTCCAGCGGGATACGCCGCCGCGCCTCGATGGCGTTCCTCAGGTTGCGGATCGAGGTCTCGCCATAGCCGTCGCGCTCCCGCAGCCCGGCCAGAACCTCCTCGTTCGCCGCCAGCCGGAAGATGTCGGCCGGCTCGCGGATCAGGCCCTCGTCGAAGAAGGCCTGCAGCTGCTTCTCGCCCAGTCCCTCGATGTCGAACGCCCGGCGCGAGACGAAATGCTTCAGATGCTCGATCCGCTGGAACGGGCAGGCGAACTCGCCCGTGCAGCGCCGCACCACGCCGAAGATGGGGTTGCCCTCGGCATCCTCGCCCTGGACGTCCCGCGCCAGCGGCGTCGACAGCGGACAGGGGCAGTGGTCGGGAAACTCGAACGGCTCGGCGCCCTTCGGCCGTTCCTCGGCCACCACCCCGACGATCTGCGGGATCACGTCGCCGGCCCGCTGGATGATCACCGTGTCCCCGATTCGCACGTCCTTGCGGGCGATCTCGTCGGCGTTGTGCAGCGTGGCGTTCACCACCACCACGCCGCCCACCGTGACCGGCGTCAGCCGCGCCACAGGCGTCACCGCCCCGGTCCGGCCCACCTGCAGGTCGATCGCGTTCAGCACCGTCCGCGCCTGCTCGGCCGGGAACTTCCGCGCCACCGCCCAGCGCGGCGAGCGCGATACGAAGCCAAGCCGCTGCTGCCAGTCCAGCCGATCGACCTTGTAGACGATCCCGTCGATGTCGAACCCCAGCTTCGGCCGCGCCGCCTCCAGCGCCGTGTAGGCGCCCAGCAGCCCGTCGATCCCCTCGACGCGCTTCGCCTCCTCCGTCACCCGGAAGCCCCAGGCCTTCAGCAGTTGCAACGCCTCCCATTGGGTCTCGGCGAATGGCGCGCTGATAACGCCCCAGGCATAGGCGAAGAAGCGCAGCGACCGCTGGGCGGTGATCTTCGGATCAATCTGCCTCAGCGAGCCCGACGCGGAGTTGCGCGGGTTGACATAGGTGCGCTGCCCCGCCGCCTCGGCCGCCGCGTTCAGGGCCGCGAAGTCGGCGTGGGTGAAATAGACCTCGCCGCGGATCTCGATCACGTCCGGATAGCCGCTGCCTTTCAGTCGGTGCGGTATCTCCTTGATCGTCTTCAGGTTCTCGGTGACGTCCTCGCCTACCCGGCCATCGCCGCGGGTCGCCCCCTGCGCCAGCACGCCCTTTTCGTAGCGCAGCGACGCCGACAGTCCGTCGATCTTCGGCTCCGCGGTGTAGGCGACCGGCTCGTCGCCCAGCCGCAGGAAGCGGCGGATCCGCGCATCGAACTCCCGCGCATCGTCGTCGGAGAAGGCGTTGTCGAGCGACAGCATTGGCACGCCGTGCTCGACCGGCGCGAACGACGCCGACCGGGCCGCACCAACCCTCAGCGACGGCGAATTCTCCCGCGTCAGGTGCGGGAATCGCGCCTCGATCTCGCTGTTGCGCCGCTTCAGCGCATCATAGTCCGCGTCTGAAACGCTCGGCGCTTCGTCCTGATAGTAGCGCAGGTCGTGGCCGGCGATCTCGTCGGCCAGCCGGGTCAGTTCCTCGGCGGCCTCGGCCTCGGTCAGGGCGGCAACAGGTTTCGGCTCAGACATTCATCAGCGCCCTGGCGGCGGCGCGCGCCGCATCGGTGACCTCTGCTCCGGCCAGCATCCGGGCGATCTCCTCCTCCCGGGCGTCCCGCCCCAGCACCTCGACCTGCGTACGCGACCCGGCGCCGTCGCCCGCTTTCACCACCCGCCAGTGGGCGTCGGCCCGCGCCGCGATCTGGGGACTGTGGGTCACCACGAACACCTGCGCTGTCGCGGCCAGCCGCCGCAGGCGCTGGCCCACAGCATCGGCCACCGCTCCCCCGACGCCCTGGTCCACCTCGTCGAAGATCATCACCGGCGGCTCCCCCGCCGAGCGACCCGCCAGCGACACCTTCAGCGCCAGGGCGAACCTCGCCAGCTCGCCGCCGGAAGCAATGGCAGCCATCGGCGCGAACGGCGCGCCCGGATTGGTCGCCACCTCGAACTGCACCCGCTCCGCGCCGGAGGGACCCGCCCGATCCTCGGATAGCACCTCGATCGCCACGCGGAAGCGGGCCTTCTCCAGCTTCAGCGGCGCGAGCTCCGCTTCGACCGCCGCCGCCAGACGATCGCCCGCCGCGCGCCTCGCCGCCGACAGCGCGCCGGCTGCGGCCAGGTAGGCGTCCCGGGCCTTCGCTGCTGCTCGCTCGGCCTCCGCCAGCGCCGCCTCGCCCGATTCCATCGCCTGCAGCCGCGCTGCGAACTCCGCCCGCGCCGCCGGCAGATCGTCCGCCGCGACGCCCAGCTTGCGCGACATGGCCCGCAGCGCGAACAGCCGCTCCTCGGCCTTCTCCAGTCGGTCGGGCTCGAATTCGAACGCCTCTGCCGCCGCGTCGATGGTCCCTTGCGCCTCGGTCGCCTCCGCCAGCGCCCGCTCCGTCGCCTGCCGGGCCTCCGCCAGCAGCAGCAGGGCGCGGCTCGCCGGCGAGGCTCCGGCATGCGCCGCCCGGTCTCCGGCCCGCTCCAGCGCTCGCAACGCCTGGCCGAGCCGGTGCGTCGTCGCGTCACCGCCGAGGTGGTCGGCTGCGGCGGCGATGTCCGCCAGCGTCTTTTCCGAGGCGCCCAGCAGCGCCCGCTCTTCGGCCAGCGCCGCCTCTTCGCCAATGCGCGGATCCAGCCGATCCAGTTCGGCCAGACGGACGCCCAGCTCCTCCGCCTCCTCGGCCGACCGGCCCACCTCCGCCCGCATCCGCTCCGCCGTCTCCCGGGCCGAGCGCCAGGCGCTCCAGGCTTGGGCGCTGGCGGCCAGCTCCGGCCCCAGGGCCCCGAAACTGTCCAGCAGAGGCCGGTGGGTCGATACGTCGAGCAGGCCGACAGTCTCGTGCTGGCCATGCACCTCCAGCAGCAGCGCCCCCAGCTCCCGCAACACCGCCACGCTGACCGCCTGGTCGTTCACGAAGGCCCGCGACCGCCCGTCCGCCCCAAGCGTGCGCCGCAGCACCAGATCCTCGTCCGGCGCGAAGCTGAGGCCCTTGTCCTCCAGCAGCGACCAGGCCGCATGCGCCGGTCCCGGCGCGAAGATCGCCGTCGCCGAGGCCTGGGTCGCGCCGCGCCGAACCAGTCCGGCGTCGGCCCGCTGGCCCGAGGCCAGGCCAAGTGCATCCAGGATGATCGACTTGCCCGCGCCGGTCTCGCCCGTGAGCGCCGTCAGGCCCGGACCGAACGCCAGGTCGAGGCTCTCGATCAGGACAACATCGCGGACGCCAAGGCCGATCAGCATGGCGGCAGGGTGGCCCAGAATCGAGCCGGTCTAAAGGCCCAGCACCCCATGTACTATGCCGCCCTGTCTCGGCGGGGTGGCAGGCTGAGCCGGAGCCGCAGGGGCGGCTGGCGCTGCCGCCTGGCCGCTCGCGTCCGCGGTCGGCGCGGCCGCACCGCCGGCGTCGGAACTCTGGGCCGGGGCTGGCGCCGGCGGCGCACCCTCACCGGGCGGGGGTAGCGTGGTTTCCTTGTGGCGACCGAAGAACGGAAAGTGAGGGCCGCGCCGGCCGTGGGGCTGCGGGGCGGCCGTCGGCCGCAGGCCGCGGTTGGTCAGCAGGTTGTAGGCGTCCTGGTACCAGCGGTCTCCAGGGTAGTTGAAACCCAGCACAGCGCCCGTGCGCTGGGCCTCGCCGGTCAGCCCGACCGTCAGATAGGCCTCGACCAGCCGATAGAGCGCTTCCGGCGTGTGTGACGTGGTCTGGTACTTGGTAACCACGGTGTTGAACCGCCCGATCGCGCCCATCGGGTCGCCGCTGCGCAGGTAATAACGGCCGATCGCCATTTCCTTGCCGGCCAGTTGGTCGTTGACCATGTCGATCTTCAGCCGGGCGTCGGCCGCGTACTCGGAGTACGGGAACCGCTTGACCACCTCCCGCAGCGCAGCCGCGGCCTCGGACGTCGAGGCCTGGTCGCGGTTCACGTCGACGATCTGCTCGAAGTAGCAGACGGCCTTCAGGTAGTAGGCATAGGGCGTCGACGGATTGCCCGGATAGAGCTGGATGAACCGCTCGGCGTCGCCGATCGCCTCGGCGTAGGTATTGGCTTGGTAGTGGGCGTAGGCCGTCATCAGGATCGCGCGGCGCGACCACTCGGAATAGGGGTGCTGGCGCTCCACTTCGCGGAAGTAGTTGACCGCGTCGCTCCATTGCCGGCGGTCGAGCCGCACAGCCCCGGCGTTGTAGAGCAGCTCCACCGGCCGCTCCTCGTACGCCATTTCTGGCGCTTTCTTCTTGAACATCGAACAGCCGGTCACCGCCAGGCTCGCGGCCAGGACGATCACGGCTGTGCGGCCGGCAGGATGACGGAACAAGCCTAGATTACCTCTCGCAAGCGCCCACCCCGGCTGGGCCCCAGCTTCTACACCAGGCGGAGCCTGCGAAGGAAGGCGTCAGACCGCCTCGGCCAGTTCCGGCGTGCGCGTCACATAGCGCCAGGCCTCCGGGCGGGCCAGCAGGGCCCTGACCAGGGCGTTGTTCATGGCGTGTCCGCCACAGCGGCCCTCGTATCGGCCGACGATCGGCGCGCCGAGCAGATAGAGGTCGCCAAGCGCGTCCAGAGCCTTGTGCCGCACGAACTCGTCCGGCCGGCGCAGACCGCCCGGATTCAGCACCTCGCCGCCGTCGACGACCACCGTGTTGTCCAGCGATGCGCCGCGCCCCAGCCCAGCCGCGCGCAGTTGTTCCACTTCCGCCAGGAAGCCGAAGGTGCGGGCGCCCGCCAGCTCGTCGCGGAAGGTCGCCTCATCGATCGCCAGCTCCAGCCGCTGATGGCCGATGAGCGCGTCCTCGAACAGGATCTCCACCGACATCTCGAACTGATCGGCGGGGACCAGCGCCACGCGCTTGCCTCGCTCCACCACCTCGACCGGTTCCAGAATCTCGATGTGTCGTCGCGGCAGGTCTTGCCGGCGCAGCCCCACACCGTCGATCGCCGCGAGGATTTCATCGGCGGCGCCTTCCATGATCGGCGCCTCGGCAGCGTCGATCTCGACCAGCGCATTGTCGATCCCCAGACCCGCGAGCACCGCCATCAGGTGCTCGATGGTGGACACCGAAGCGCCGTCCCGGTTGCCGATCGTGGTGCCGAGCCGCGTCTCGCAGACCGAATCGCCCGTGGCGGGAATCACGCCGGCGCCAACCGCCAGGTCGGTTCGCACGAACACCACGCCGCTGTCGGCTGGCGCGGGCCTGACCGTCATGGTCACGTCCTGCCCGCCATGGATTCCGACTCCCGAGAGGCGGACCGCGGCGGCAAGGGTATGTTGAAAGAACGACGTCAAAATCCGACCAGCCTCCAGTGACCGGGCGGCGGCTTCAACTCGGCAGCTCTACCCTAACGCGGCTGTAGGGCGCCTCGCCGCAGTGCAGCAACACAACTCCTGTTTCCGACTGTTTCGCCCTAACATATTGAAACACGTTGGAAATACGGCGCGCCCGCCGCTTTCCCGACGGGCGCCCGATGGCAAAGCAGAGATTGAACTGAGGGTGGCCGCAACCGGTGCGCGGCCAGAGGCTAGTTCGCGAGACGACGCAGGAAGGAGGGGATCTCCAGGTCGTCGCCGTCCTGCAGCTGTTCGTCGGTGACCATCTGGACGGCCGGCTGCGCCTGGCTGGTGCTTCGCATGGCAGGCTGTGGCGCATCATGGCGAGGCCGCCCGAACAGGCTGAGCCAGCCGCTCTTTGGCCGCCGGTCGTCGGCGTAATGGGTCGGTGGGAACAGCGGCTCCAGGTCCTCGTCCTCCGCCACCGACGGGTCGACGATCCGGGTCACCGTGCGCACTTCCGGAGCCTGGGCAGCCATGGGCGCGGGCTCGGTCCGGGCCATGGCGGGTTCGAACGGGATCTCCGCTTCCATCGCAGGTGCGGCCGGAGCCATCGCCGGCGCGTAGGCCGCGGCTCGCAGAGGCTCGAACACCTTGGTCTGCGGCGCCGAGATGATCGATGCGGGTTCCGGCGCTGCGGCGAACACCGGCTCCAGTTGCATCACCGGCTCAGGCATCGGCGCCGGCTCGATGACAGGCTCCGGCGCGTAGGCCGGAACAGGCTCGGCCACGGGCTCGCGGTACGACGTGCGGCGAGACGGCGCCTCGATGGCGGCGATCGAGGCGCCGTCCATGCCGGTGGCCACCACCGACACCCGGAGCGTGTCCTTCAGGGCCGGATCGAACGCAGCGCCGAAGATGATGTTGGCGTCGGTGTCCACCTGGGCGGAGATGGCGTTGGCCGCCTCGTCCACTTCCAGCAGGGTCATGTCGAGGCCGCCAGTGATGTTCACCAGCACCGCCTTGGCGCCCTTCAGCGAGACTTCGTCCAGCAACGGGTTCTGGATCGCGTTCTCGGCAGCCATCAGGGCGCGGCCCTCGCCGGTCGCCTCCCCGGTGCCCATCATCGCCTTGCCCATCTCGGTCATCACCGTGCGGACGTCGGCGAAGTCGAGGTTGATCAGGCCTGGCAGCACCATCAGGTCGGTGATCGAGCGCACGCCCGAGTGCAGCACCTGGTCGGCCATGCCGAACGCCTCGGCAAAGGTGGTCCGCTCGTTGGCGACGCGGAACAGGTTCTGGTTCGGGATGACGATCAGGGTGTCCACGTAGCGCTGCAGCTCGGAGATCCCGGCGTCGGCCAGGCGCATGCGGTGGCGGCCTTCGAAGTGGAACGGCTTGGTCACGACGCCGACGGTCAGGATGCCGCGTTCGCGGGCGCACTTGGCGATGATCGGGCCGGCTCCGGTGCCGGTGCCGCCGCCCATGCCGGCAGTGATGAAGACCATGTGGGCGCCGTCGAGGTGATCGCCGATCTCGGCGGTCGATTCCTCGGCGGCCGACATCCCGACCTCCGGGTGAGCGCCTGCGCCCAGTCCCTGGGTGACCTGCACGCCCAATTGAACGCGCTTGTCGGTCTTGGCGAAGGCCAGCTGCTGGGCGTCGGTGTTGGCGACGACGAACTCGACTCCCTCAAGCCCAGCCTCGATCATGTTGTTAACTGCGTTTCCACCGGCGCCGCCGACCCCGAAGACCACGATCCGGGGCTTCAGTTCCTTGGATTCCGGTGCGAATACTTTGAAAGTCATCAGGGACCCCGCGTCCTTCCGCCGCCGCGCAAATGAGTCAGAAGCCGACGACCCGCCGGTCGGCCCTGCTTCGCGGATGCCCTTTACTCAACAGCCGTCATCCTTAATTGCGCGTTAACTGCATAGGCTGAGTCGGACCTCGGTCGAGGTTGAGCACCCCTTTTTTTGTTGTAGCGCTTGATGTTGCGGTGGTCGGCGAGACCAGCAGAGACAAGGCGTCGCAGTCGACCTAGAGATTTTCTCTGAGCCAACTGGTCGCCCTGGTAACCATGTTGCTCCGGCCCCCCGTGGCCCGAGCCGCCGACGCCTTCTTGGGGCCCACCTCGGCCGGTCCGAACGCGGCCCGGTGCAGCACTCCTGCCGCGGAGCAGAAGGCGGGTCCCGACGCCGCATCGGCCAGGTGCGGCATGCGCCGCGGCCGTCCCAGCCGCACCGGCCGATCGAACACCCGCACGGCCACTTCCCGCACCCCTGCCAGCTGGCTCGCGCCACCGGTCAGGACGACGCCGGCTCCCGATTCCACCGGCGCGCCGGAGCTCTTGAGCCGCTCCCGCAGCAGTTCCAGCGTCTCCTCGACCCGCGGCGCGATGATTCCCTTCAGCAGCGAACGGGGCGCCACGACGGGTCCCGCCCCCGGATCGTCGCCGCGAGGCGGCGCCTCGATCATTTCGCGATCCTCATTGGCCGAAGCGATGGCCGAGCCGTGCAGCGTCTTGATTCGCTCGGCCCCGATCATTGACGTCGAGAGGCCGCGGGCCACGTCGGCCGTCACATGCGATCCGCCCACGGCGAGGCTGTCCACATGCACCAGGCTGCCGCCCGAGAAGACCGCCACCGAGGTCGAGCCGCCGCCCATGTCGATGCAGACTGCGCCCAGCTCCATCTCGTCCTCCTCAAGCGCGGCGAGGGCCGAGGCGAAGGGCGCGGCGACCACGCCCTGCAGCTGCAGATGGGCGCGCTCGATGCAGTGGCTCAGGGTCTGGAAAACCGACTCGTTCATCGAGACCACCAGCAGTTGCAGGTGGAGCGAGCGGCCGAACATGGCGCGCGGGTCGTGAACCAGCCGCTGGCCGTCGATGGTCCAGGCGATGGGGCGGACATGGATGATCCGCCGGCCCGGCAGGCGAAGCCCGGCCGTCGCGGCGCTGACGGCGCGGTTCAGGTCGGTTTCGGCGATCGGGCGGGCGCCCAGGGAGACCGTCGCCGCCAGCCGGCAGCTGGCCAGCTGCCCGCCGGCCATCGAGACCGTGACGCCCGAGACGCTGACGCCGGCCAGCGCCTCGGCGCGCTCCACCGCCTGGGCGATCGCATGCGCGGCCTGGTCGACATCGACTACGGCGCCGGCGCGCACGCCCCGGGACTGGACGTAGCCGACGCCGGCGGCCGTGATCGTTCGGTCGAACGCGCGGGCGCCGTCCGGCTTCATGATGAAGCAGGCCACCTTCGACGCGCCCAGATCCACCGCGGCAGTCGCCGTCGACCGGCCGAGCGTCTTCAGACTTCCCCGCCCGTCTCGCCGTTCAGCCTCGGAGAACGCGGCACGCTCGTCCCCTACCGGATGCTTCATCCCGCCCCTTCCACCGACACATGGGCCGCGCTTGTCTGCCGCGGCCTCACCGCCACCATCTCCGGATCGCGCAGGTCGATCCGCGAAAATCCCAGGTCCAGCACACGCGCCTTCTGGTCGAGCTCGTCGAGGCGGATCAGCGCCGCCTCCTCGTCCGTAGCGGGCAGCTGGATGATCGAACCGTCCCTGAGCCGCAGGTCCCACCGCCGGTCGTCGACCCGCACCAGCGCCTCAAGGCGCGAGGCCAGGCGCTGTCGCGACATGACCGGCGGCAGGATGGCCGCCGCTGCGGTGTTGGCCCCGTCGCCCACGACCAGCGGCAGACTGGCGAACTTGGCCGGCGAAGCTTCCGGCGCCACGACGCCGTCCGCGTCGACCACGGCGAGTTGTCCGGCATGCTGCCAGACCGCCACCAGCCGCCGCTCGTCCACGGCGATCACCAGGGTGTCCGGCAGCAGCCGGATCACCCGCACGCTCTTCACCCAGCCCACGCGGCTGACGCTGTCGCGGATGGCCGCCAGGTCGAGGCCCAGCAAGGGTGCGCCGTGGGTCGCGGGAACGGCCCGCAATATGTCTGCCGACGCGTCGGGCGAGGCGCCCTGCAGGTGCACGTTTTTCAGGCGGAGGCCGAGGTCGGCCGTGCGATCGGTCAAGAACTGATGACCGACATTCAGCGCCGCATGGCCGCGTCCGCCGGTCGCCAGCGCCACGACTGCGACGCCCGCCACGGCAACGGCGGTGACGGCCAGGACAATACGGGGAGATACGTGGGGGACGCCACCTTCGGGGCGCGGCTTTGCACCGCCTCCCTTGGCCTCCGACTTGCGGGGGCCTGAGGGGCCTCTAGGTGGACTGGCGGAGCTTTTGCTCCGAGCCGCCGCGCTGCTGCGCTGGGCCCCCCGCACCGCCGCGGGCATACGCGTCCTCCGTGATCCAGAGCACTAGGTCATCGAACCCAATACCCAGATGGGCCGCCTGCTCGGGGGCGAGCGAGGTCGGTGTCATTCCGGGTTGGGTGTTGACCTCTAGAAGGACCAGAAGGTCGTTAATGTCGTCATAACGAAGGTCGCTGCGGGTAACGCCGCGACAACCTAACGCGGTGTGGGCGCGCAGGGCGTAGTCCTTGGCGCGGACAGCCAGCGCTTCCGGAATCCGGGCAGGGAGCACGTGCGACGAGCCGCCGTCGCCGTATTTGGCCTCGTAGTCGTAGAAGCCGGTGCGCGGCACGATCTCGGTCACGGTCAGGGCCCTGTCGCCCATGACCGCGACCGCCAGCTCCAGCCCGCGGATGTAGGGCTCGACCAGCACCTCCTCGCCGAGGTCCCAATCGGGCGCGCCCACCTGGGTAGGCGGTCCGTTGGCGCCCTCGAACACCAAGAACACGCCCACGGACGAACCCTGGGCGTTGGGCTTCACCACATAGGGAGGGGCCATCACGTGGTCCCGGGCCACGGCGTGGCGGTTGAACAGGCCGCCGCCCGGCACGGGCACGCCGGCCGCGGCCATCACGGCCTTGGACTTGGTCTTGTCCATCGCCAGCGCCGAGGCCAGCACGCCCGAGTGGGTATAGGGGATCCCCAGGGTCTCCAGCACCCCCTGCACGCAGCCATCCTCGCCCCATTCCCCGTGCAGGGCGTTGAAACAGACGTCGGGCTTGAGCCGGGTCAGGACCGCCGCGACGTCGCGGCCGGCGTCGACCCGGGTCACCTTGGCGCCCAGCCGCTCGAGCGCTTCGGCGCAAGCCGCCCCCGAGACCAGGCTCACCTCGCGTTCTGGGGATATGCCGCCGAGCAGCACGGCGACGTGGCGGCCGGAAAGGGGCTGGGTCATGGCCGCAGTTGTGTCTGACTCTCGGGACCTTGTTAAGGCCGCGCCGGTGCGGCGATGATCGCCGGCCCGGTGGGCGCGGTTGTTGCCACCGGCTTGTCGGCTGCCAGCGCCGCAGCCCTGAAATCGACGTCGCTGTTGGCCACCACGTAAATGAACGCCGACCAGGCCGCGACGCTCTGGCTGAGCTGCGCCGGATCGACCTTGTCCAGGGTGTCCTCGGCCGAGTGGTGCCACTCGAAGTAGCGGCTGGTGTCGGGCCGGAAGCTGACCGTCGGCACGCCGGCCCGCACCAGCCCGGCGACGTCGGAGCCGCTGCCCTTTGCCGGGTCGGGCGAGATCACGATCTTCAGGGGCGCCAGGGCGGCAGTCACCGCCTTGATCTCCGGCAGGGCCAGCGCGCCCTTCGGGAACTGCACGCTCCAGGTGCGGTCGGCGCCGGCGTCGCTCTCGCCGATCAGCACCATCCGAGGCGCCTCCGCCTGGTGGGCGGCGGCGAAGGCGTCGTTGGAGAAGTCCATCTCCTCGGCCCCGAACAGCGCCACCCGGATGGTGCGCTTCGGCGGATGCATGGCGCCCACCAGATGCGCGGCGGCCACCGTGATGGCCATCCCGGCGCCGTCGTCGATCGAGCCCGTGCCCGGGTCCCAGGAATCCATGTGGCCGCCCACCACGATCAGCTGATCGGGATGCTCGGTCCCGGGAATGTCGCCCACCACCGTCCAGCCGGTGGCCGGGCCGCTGGACGACGCCAGCTTCAGGCGGATACGGATCGGCGCGCCCCGCGTCGCCATGTGGTCGAGCAACTCGGCGTCGATCACCGAGAGGGCCGCGGCGGGGATCTTCGGCGCGTCGGCCTGGTAGTTCAGCGCCCCGGTGTGCGGCGCGCGGCTCTCGCCGGTGGCCAGGGAGCGCACCAGGTAGGCGATGGCGCCCCTCCGGGCCGCCTCGCTGGGTCCGGCGCGCCGCGGCGGGTTCATGGCCCCATAGCCACTGCCGTCTTCGGTCCTGACCATAGGCTGCGTCACCACCGCGATCTTCCCCGCCAGCGACCCCGGCGCCGCCGCCAGCAGGTCGGCATAGGTGTGGAACAGCGCGACCTCGCCCTCGACGCCTTCGGGCGGGGTCGGGACCGAGCCGCCAAGCCCGAGGATGGCAAGCGCCTGGGGCCGGGGCGCGGTCACCTCGGCGCTCTCCGGACCCCGCGACCACGCGGTGATGGGGAAGGGCTCGACGTGGACGTTCTGGAATCCCAGCGCACGCAGCCGGGCAACGCCCCAGTCCCTGGCCCGCGCTGCTGCTTCGCTCCCCGCGAGCCGGGGCCCCACATCCACCGACACGGATTCGATGAAGTCGTAGGCGGTGGTGTCGGTCAGGGCGCGATCGCGCGCCGCCTCGGCCCCGGCCCGCAGGGGGTCGGCAGCCAACGCCGGCGACGTTGCCAAGGAGCACACAAACAACGCCGCAAGCCAACCGCGCATTCCGGCCCTCCGCCAGCCCTCGAGACCTGCGCCGGTGCGCCGCCGCTCACCTCAAGTCAAGTTCGCTTGATCGGTGGGCGCCCTCTGGACTTTTAATGGCCGCGGCCTATCTTTCCGCGCTGTCGACCTCTGCGCGATCTGCTCTCAAATACCGGCCTACGCGCTCGGTCCTGCAGCCCGTCTTTCAGATCTCGATGCCTACCTCCGGATGGTCCGGAGGATTTTTGGAGGCCTGACATGGCTACAGGTACCGTCAAGTGGTTCAACGCGACTAAGGGCTACGGCTTCATCCAGCCGAGCGACGGTGGCGCTGACATCTTCGTGCACATCTCCGCCGTCGAGCGGGCTGGCCTGCGTTCTCTGAACGAAGGTCAGAAGGTCACCTACGAACTCGAGCGCGACAAGCGCAGCGGCAAGTTCGCAGCGTCGAACCTCGTCGCGGGCTGACACCCCGACCAGGACTTGACCGAACGCCCCGGGCCAAACCCGGGGCGTTTTTGTTTCAGCGCGCCTCCACCCGCATCGGCAGCCCGCCTTCGGGACGGATGGTGACGCGGTTGAGGATCCGGGTGCGATGGCCTGGCAGCGTCCGCAGCCTCACCCGCTGGGCGATGGCCGCCAGGATCAGGGTCGCCTCGGTGATCGCCAGCAGCTGGCCGATGCACACCCGCGGCCCCCCGCCGAACGGCAGGTAGGCGAACCGATGCCGCCCGGCGCTGCGCTCGGGCAGGAACCGGTCCGGGTCGAACCGGTGCGGCTCGTCCCAAAGCCGGCGATGGCGATGCAGGATCCATGGCGAGATCAGCACCAGCGCGCCGGGCTTCACCGCCTGACCGGCGAGTTCGTCCGCGGCCTCGGCAATGCGCAACGAGAGCCCCGGGGCCGGCGGATAGATCCGCATCGCCTCCTCCACCACCCGCCGCGCATAGACCAGCCTGGGGATGTCGCCGTGGTTCGGCGGCCGGCCGCCCAGCACGGCGTCGAGCTCGGCGTGCAGCCTGGCTTCCTCTTCCGGATAGTGCGCGAGCAGGTACCAGATGAAGGTCATGGCCGCGGCGGTGGTCTCGTGGCCGGCGACGAAGATGGTCATCACCTCATTGCGCACCTCGCGCGGAGTGAGCCTGGCGCCCGTGTCCTCGTCCAGGGCCCCGACCAGCCGGCCGAGCAGGTCGAGCCTACCCGGATCGGCGCGCCGCTGCTCGACCAGCCGGTTCACCGCGCCGTCCATGGGTGCGAAGATGCCGGCCATCACCCGCTCCTTGTCGGCCAGCCGCATCGGTCCGATCACCGGCAGCACGTCCAGCAGCCCGAACTGCAGCGCCGCTTCCTGACCCGCATGCAGCGCCTTCGCGGTCAGCCCGGTCATCTCCGCCGCATCGGCCGAGAACATCGCCCGCGAGATGATCTCGAGCGTCAGGTCGGTCATGGCGTCCGAGACGTCGATCTGGTCGCCGTCCGTCCATCGCTCAGCCGCGCCCGCCGCAGTCTCGCCCATCAGGTCGGCATAGGCCGCCACACTGCGCGGATCGAAGCTGGGGGCCATGATCCGCCGGTGGGCGCGCCAGGTCTCGCCGGTGCTGGACAACAGCCCCTCGCCGAGCAGGGCATTGAAGAACCGCCGCTCCAGCGGCGTCTTCGGGTAGTTGGCGACGTTGTCCACCAGCACCCGCTTCACCGCCGCCGGCTCGTTCACCAGCCAGGCGCGGCCGAAGGTAGGTCCAAGGCGCAGGATCGGCTCCTCGTAGGCGTCGGCCGCGAAGGACTCGTAGCGGTTGCCCGGCCGCGCCCACAGGGTCGACAGGGCGGGGCGCTTGCGCGGGGGCTCGAGGCCGGCCAGAGGCGGGGTGGCGGCGATGTCGGCGACGGACATGACCGGATGCTACTACAGCTTCAGACGACCCGCCCGATCCGCTTGATCTCCCACTCCAGGGTGACCCCGGTCTTCGCCTTCACGTCGGCCCGCACCCGCTCGCCGAGCCGCTCGAGGTCCGAGGCCGCGGCCGAGCCGGTGTTGATCAGGAAGTTTGCGTGCACGGGCGAGAACATCGCCCCGCCGAAGGTCTTGCCGCGCCAGCCGGCGTGGTCGACCAGCTTCCAGGCGCTCTCGCCCGGCGGGTTGCGGAAGGTGGAGCCCCCGGTCTTCTCCCGGATCGGCTGGCTGGCCTCGCGCCGCGCCGTGATCTCGGCCATGCGAGCCTTAATCGCCCCGGGGTCCTCGGGCCGCCCCTGGAAGGTGGCCTTGAGCCAGATCAGGTCGGCCGGCGCGCCGTTGTGGCGATAGCTGAACGCCATCTCCTCGAGGGTCAGGGTCCGCAGCCGGCCCTGCCGGTCGCAGGCGAGCGCCGAGACCATCACGTCCTTGGTCTCCGACCCGTAGCAGCCGGCGTTCATGCTCAGCGCGCCGCCGATCGTGCCGGGCACGCCGGAATAGAATTCCAGCCCGGCGACGCCGGCCGCCGCCGCGGCCTTCGCCACCGCCGAGTCCAGCGCTCCGACGCCGGCGGTCACCTGCGCGGCGTTGGCGTCCACCGAGATCTCGGCGAAGGGCTTGGCGGTCAGGCGGATGACCACGCCGTCCACGCCGCCGTCGCGGATGATCACGTTCGAGCCGACCCCCAGCGCCGTCACCGGAACGGCCGGGTCCAGGGCCGCCAGGAAGCCGGTCAGGTCCGCCTCGTCGGCGGGCAGGAACAGGATCTCCGCCGGCCCGCCCACCCGGAACCAGGTGAACGGCGCCAGGGTCTCGTTGCGGAGCAGCTTGCCCCGCACCGGCGGCAGGCCATCGCGCCAGCTCATTGCGTCGCCCCCTGAGCCTCCAGCTGCGCCGGCAGGGCGTTGGCCCAGGCGGTGATGTCGCCGGCGCCCAGGCAGACCACCAGATCGCCGGCCTGCGCCTCTTCGGCCACCAGGGCCGCCAAGCGAGCCGGGCTCTCCAGCGCCCAGACCCGGCGATGGCCGTGGCGCCGCAGGCCCTCCACCAGCGCGTCGCGATTGGCTCCGGGGATCGGCGCCTCGCCGGCCGGATAGACGTCGGCCACGATCACCGCGTCGGCGTCGTTGAAGGCGCGGCAGAAATCCTGGAACAGGTCATGCAGCCGGGTGTAGCGGTGCGGCTGCACCACCGCGATCACCCGGCCCTTGCTGACGGCCCGCGCCGCCCGCAACACCGCCATGATCTCCACCGGGTGGTGGCCGTAGTCGTCCACCACCTTGATGCCCCGCGCCTCGCCGGTGAAGCTGAAGCGCCGGCGCACGCCGCCGAAGCTGGCCAGCCCCTTGCGGATCGCCCGCTCCGGCGCCCCCAGCTCGCGGCCGATGGCCAGCGCCGCCAGGGCGTTGCGGACATTGTGCTCGCCGGCCATCGGCAGGGTGATGTCGCCGAGCACGGTGGTCGTTCCGCCCGGCGAGGTGATCAGCACGTCGAAGGTCGAGCCCTCGGCGCCCATGCCGATGTTCATCGCCCGCACCTCGGCCTGGGGATTGAGCCCATAGGTGATCAGCCGCCGGTTCTCGAGCACGGCCGCCATCTCCTGGACGTCCGGATCGTCGATGCAGACCGCCGCGAAGCCGTAGAACGGGATGCTCTCCACGAAGCCGCGGAACGCCGCCTTGACGGCGTCGAAGGTCTCGTAGTGGTCGAGGTGCTCGGGGTCGATGTTGGTGACCACCGCCACCGTCGGGCGCAGCCGCAGGAAGGTCCCGTCGCTCTCGTCCGCCTCGACGACGATCCAGTCGCCCTCCCCCACCTTCGCGTTGGCGCCATAGGCGTTGATGATGCCGCCGTTGACCACCGTCGGGTCGAACCCGGCCGTGTCCAGGATCGCCGCCACCATCGAGGTGGTCGTAGTCTTGCCGTGGGTGCCGCAGACCGCGATCGCGTAGCGCTCCTGCATGATCCGCCCGAGGAGCTGCGCATACTTGATCGTCGGGAGGTTGAGCTTCTTGGCGGCGAGGAACTCCGGATTGGTGTCGGGCACGGCGGCGGTGCGAACGACGAGGTCGACCTCGCGGGTGAGCAATTCGCCCAGTTGAGTCCGGCTGACTTTCGCGCCGCGCTTGATGAGGTCGAGGGACTGGGCGCTCGGCGAAGGGTCCGAGCCGGTGACGGTCGCCCCGGCGTCGAGGAGCATGCGCGCCAGGCCGGCCATCCCGCAACCGGCGATGCCGATAAAGTGGACTCGTTGGCCGGCAAAGCGGCTCATGGCGGGAGTAGAGCGCGACTCCGTTCGCAACTCGGACATAAGGCTGGACACGGTTCCTTCGCGCATACTACAGGCCGACAGTAGAGAGTCAATCGCAAGATTCGGAGCGCATAATTCGCCCGGAATCCCGGGCCCGTTTGCATGAATCACGGGCCTCCATTTCGTCTATCGGCCAGAATGGATCAGGTCTGTGATGAGGGCGGCGACGGCGTCGGCGGCGGTGGGTTTTCCGAGTTTACGAGCGGCCTGGGCCATGGTTTCGCGGCGGTCTGCGCCGTGTATGAGGGGGGCGAGGACGGGCAGGAGGCGTTCGGCATTCTTGCGGGCGTCGCGCAGGTCGTCCAAAAGGACCGCCGCGCCGGCGTCGGCGAGCACCTTGGCGTTGAGCCGCTGGTGCTGATCTTTGTGGAACGGGTAGGGCATCAGGATGCTGGGGACGCCGCAGGCGGTGAGCTCAGCGCAGGTGCTGGCCCCGCTGCGCGAGACGGCGAGGTTGCTCGCCGCCCAGACGTCGGCCATGGCGGGGGTAAATTCGATGACGCGGGCGGGCAGGTTTTGCTTGCGGTACGCTTCGCGGACACCGTCGGCGTGGGAGCGGCCCGAGAGGTGCAGGATCTGCCACCCTTCCATCTTGATCTGGGCGAGTGTGGTAGGGAGGGCGTCGTTGATCGTCGCCGCCCCCTGGCTGGCGCCGGTGATGGTCAGGGTGTTGAGCTGGGGGTCGAGGCCGAGGTTATGGGCGGCCTGCGTGCGCGGGGGGAGGTTGGCGAAATCGGAGCGGATCGGACAGCCCGTGACCTTGAGCTTGGCGCGGCGACTCGACGAGACGT